>JACCEE011579272.1_pt1 | contig 10457 bp, 10 predicted proteins | sample 7449931 | NCBI WGS metagenome assembly JACCEE01 (sample SAMN15323457, study PRJNA562643) | freshwater metagenome | isolation source: river surface water | place: USA:Blue River Watershed | collected 2017-08-19 | reverse complement strand
GGATTAGGAATTTCTCCAGCCACTATCCGCAATGAGATGTCGGTTCTAGAGGACGCCGGTCTCATCACTCAGCCTCACACCAGCGCCGGCCGAATCCCGACCGATAAGGGATATCGCCTATTCGTGGACAAGATTGCAACTGTAAAACCGTTATCAAAAGCGGAGCGACGAGCGATTGAAACCTTTTTAGAAGGCGCCAATGATCTAGATGACATTGTCATGCGCACCGTTCGCTTATTAGCTCAGGTCACAAAGCAGGTTGCTGTAGTGCAGTACCCCTCTTTGACTAGATCTCGGGTTAAACACATTGAACTTGTGCAGCTCACCCCTTCTAGGTTGATGATGGTTTTAATTACCAATACCGGAAGAGTTGAGCAGCGGGTTCTGGAGCTGCCTTATGACTTGAGCGAAGCTTTATTAACTGATCTACGTACCCGGTTAAATCAAGCGGTTACTGGAAAGCAAATGTCAGATGTTGCACCCCAATTAGAGGGAATACTCTCTGCTTTTGGTAGAAATGAGAGAACCTCAACTGCGCTAATAATCTCCAATTTGATTGAAATGGCTATCGAAAGGCCTGAGGAGAAAGTGGTTTTGGCGGGAACTGCTAACTTGGCGCGGGCTACCGGAGAAGCTTCGGCGGAGATTCATGGAATTCTCGAAGCGCTTGAGGAGCAGGTAGTTTTACTGCGTTTGCTCAGTGATGCCGGCGACACCATGAGGGTGCGAATTGGTGAAGAGCAAAACGAATCGGTTTTGAAAAAGACGAGTTTGGTAAGTATGGGATATGGATTTGATGGCTCATCTCTCAATAAATCTTCTCTGGGTGGATTGGGAATTATTGGTCCAACTCGAATGGATTACTCATCCTCTATGTCTGCGGTAAATGCGGTTGCTAGATATGTTGGTCGATTCCTAACGGATAATCAATCATGAGCGATCACTATCAAACCCTCGGAGTAGATCGCAACGCCTCAGCCGATGAAATAAAGAAGGTGTATCGAAAGCTGGCGCGGGAGATGCATCCCGATGTTAACCCTGATCCCAAAGCACAGGAGCGTTTTAAAGAGATTACCGCTGCTTATGAAGTTTTAAGTGATCCCCAAAAACGAAGTGCTTATGATCGCGGCGGAGATAACTTCGGCGGTTTCGGCGGCGGCTTTGGTGGATTCAGCGACATCATGGATGCCTTTTTTGGTGGCGGCGGCTCACCTCGTGGTCCACGACCCAGAATGCGTCAAGGTCAAGATGCGTTAATTAGAACCACAATTGATTTGCATGAAGCTTGCTTTGGAACTGAAAGAGAGATTGGCGTTGAAACCGCTGTTATCTGCACGAAGTGTGGCGGAGATGGCTGTGCTCCTGGCACCTCGCCAAAAACCTGTGATATCTGTCGAGGTCGTGGCGAGATTCAACAAGTGACCAGATCATTTATCGGACAGGTAATGACCTCGAGGCCTTGTGGAAGTTGTCAGGGATTTGGAACGGTGATTCCATCAGTGTGTAGTGAATGTTCTGGTGATGGCCGGGTCAGAGCAAGACGCAGTATCGATGTAAAGATTCCCGCTGGTGTCGAAACTGGAAATCGCATGCAACTTTCTGGACAAGGTGAGGTTGGACCAGGTGGTGGACCAGCCGGTGATTTATATGTTGAGATAATTGTGGAAGAGCATGAGTTCTTGGTGCGAGAGGGCGATGATTTACATCTATCTGTCTCAACTCCAATGACAGCTGCAGCTTTGGGAACAAAGATGAATGTTGAAAGCTTGGATGGAGAGATTGAAATTGAAATTAAAGCTGGAACACAAAGCGGACATGTAATTCCAATAAAAGGAAAAGGCATGACCAAACTCCGCGGCGGCGGTAGAGGTGATTTGTTTGCCCATATAAATGTGGAGATTCCCACCAAACTCTCCAAGCGACAAGAAGAATTGTTGCGCCAATTCGCAGATGAACGTGGCGATAACTCAAAATCCACTCAGGTCAAGAAGAGCTCTGATGGTGGAATTTTCGGCAAATTTAGAGATGCGTTTAAAAGCTAATGCTGCCACTTTTTCTGGTTGAAAATCTTCCTAACTCTGGATCAATAGAGATAACTGGTGATGAAGCCAAACATGCAATCTCGGCTTTACGTATCAAAAATGGAGAGTTAATTTCAGTTACCGACGGTAGGGGCGGAAGAGCTGATGCGCTTGTCACAGGTGTCAACCGAAAAACTGTCATAATTGAAATAAAGAATTATCGATTAGATGCAAGCTCTTCAGTAAAGCTAGTGGTTGTGCAGGCGCTGACTAAGGGGGATAGGGCCAGAGAAACCATAGAGCTACTTACAGAGGCGGGGGTAAATCAAATTATCCCGTGGAGTGCGCAGCGCTGTGTTGGTCAATGGAAAGCTGATGCTTTAGAAAAATGGCGGAATTGGTCCAAAGAGGCGACAAAGCAATCAAGAAGAAGTTGGATTCCCGAAATTTTAAACATTCATAGCACTAATGACGTTGTTGCAGAATTTAGTAATTTTGATATTTCGCTAATCTTTCATGAGTCAGGTGAGAAAAGACTTTCCCAAGTTTTACAGGACAAATCACCATCTTCTCTCCTAATGATCATCGGCCCTGAAGGTGGTATCTCGGAAACCGAGTTAAGTGCCTTCAAAACCTCTGGAGCAATAGAGGTCACTATGGGTCAGCCTGTGTTTCGTTCTGCGCATGCCGGCGCTGCAGCTTTGGCTGCGGTTCAAACCGGGTTAAGAATCTGGTAGAGATGTCCTATGGATTGTCTTTTTTGCGCAATAACTAGAGGGGATATCCCAGCTGCAAAGCTATTGGAAAGTGAAAGGGCTTTAGCTTTCAATGATATTAATCCGCAAGCTCCGGTTCATATTTTGATAATTCCAAAGTCTCATTACGAAAACGTCGCGGAGTTATCTAACAATGAACCCGAGACTGTTTCAGAACTTTTCAAACTGGCACATCAGCTTTCCTTGGATAATTCTTTAGAGGGTTACCGCACCGTTTTCAATACAGGCGCAGCTGCAGGGCAGAGCGTTTTTCACGCTCATTTACACCTTTTAGGTGGACGAGCGCTGCAATGGCCACCTGGCTAGACTTGGGCTAATGGATCGCATCGTTCTTACTCTGCCCGGCGATATTTCTAGTGTTGCGCTAACTGGGCCAAACGATTCATACATTCGCGCTCTGGAAAACGCCTTTCCCGACATAGCCATCACAGTTCGAGGCAATGAGGTAATTGTTCGGGGTAGCGCTGAAGGCACAGAGCGGGTCAAGAAATTGATGCAAAACTTCTTAACCGTTGTGCGCTCCGGTCAGTCTTTAAGTGATGATGCGGTGCGGCGCTCGATAGCAATGGTGCAAGGAGGCAATGAATCTCCAGCTGAGGTTTTAACTTTGAATATTTTGAGCAATCGTGGAAAAACGATTAGACCAAAGACCGCTAATCAAAAACGCTATGTAGATGCGATTGATAAACACACCGTCACATTTGGAATTGGTCCTGCTGGTACCGGCAAAACCTATTTGGCGATGGCAAAAGCGGTGCAAGCTCTGCAATCAAAGCAGATAAATAGAATTATCTTGACTCGACCAGCCGTTGAAGCGGGAGAGCGCTTAGGGTTTTTGCCGGGAACTTTGCATGAAAAGATTGACCCGTATCTGCGTCCGCTATTTGATGCTTTGCATGACATGTTGGACCCAGAAGCGATTCCACGGTTGATGTCTTCAGGGACAATCGAGGTAGCGCCATTGGCCTACATGCGCGGTCGCACATTGAATGACTCCTTTATCATTTTAGATGAGGCGCAAAATACCTCCCCCGAACAGATGAAAATGTTTTTGACCCGCTTGGGCTTTGGCTCCAAGATGGTTGTGACTGGAGATATAACTCAGATAGATCTTCCTACACATCAGGAATCTGGTTTAAGTATCGTCAGAGATATCCTGGAAGGAATATCTGATATCTCCTTTATGGATTTAACCTCCGAGGATGTTGTTCGCCATCGATTGGTCAGTGAAATTGTTGATGCTTATGGCAAATTTGATTCACTGTCCGAAGGCAGCCACACTGGTCGCCGGATAAACAAGCCTCGTTCTCTAAGGAGTGATCGCTGATTCGTTCCGCAATGCTTTTAGGCGTGCGAAATAGAGTGCGAAATGAATATAGAACTTACCAACCTCACCGCGATTGACTGTTCTGAGTCAAAGCTGGAATCTGTCGCAGAGTTTGCGATGCAATCACTTGGGCTGCACAGTGAATGCGAACTAAGCATTTCGCTAGTAGATGAGGTAGAGATGAGCGCTTTACATGTGCGCTGGATGGATGAGCCAGGCGCTACCGATGTCCTATCTTTTCCTATGGATGAGCTTCGGCCCAATTCAGCGGCATCAGGTCCGGGAATGCTCGGTGACATCATTCTTTGTCCCGAGTTTGCAGCAAGACAGGCGACTCAGTTGGGGCATAGCCTTCAGGAAGAGCTGGAACTTCTGACGGTTCACGGGGTTTTGCATCTGGTGGGTTTTGATCATCGGGAAGAGGATGAAAAAAAGATTATGTTTGGCTTGCAGGAAAGTTACTTAAGTAAATGGAGGGCACAGCAATGACGATAAATGCATCCCTTTCGGTAGTAGCACTTCTGTTGTTTGCAGGTTTTCTCGCTGGCTCGGAATCTGCCATCAACTCGATATCCCGCGTTTTTGTAGAAGAGTTACAGGTTAAATCTTCTCGAGCCGCAGGTTGGGTGCAAAAGATAGTCAAAGAGCCGGCCCGATACTTAAATGTAATTCTCTTTGTCCGCAAGGCCTGCGAACTGACCGCAACCGTTATTGTGGCCGAGTCTTTAAGAGAGTTTTTTGATTCAAACTTTGCATCTATGGCTGCTGCTATCGGATTGATGTTAGTGATTTCTTATGTTGTGGTCGGTGTAGGCCCGCGAACCTTGGGGAAGCAGCATGCTGGTAAATGGATTGTGCCCGCCTGCTTCGTTGGTGTATTTCTCTCCAAGATTCTCGGCCCGCTTACAACACTTCTAATTGCAATTGGAAATGCTTTGACCCCGGGTAAAGGTTTTAAGTCCGGCCCATTTGCCAACGAAGCCGAGCTTAGAGATCTTGTTGATCAGGCCCACGAACGTGGACTTGTTGAAGAATCTGAGCATGAAATGATTCATTCAGTTTTTGAACTCGGTGACACTCTGGTCCGAGAGTTGATGGTGCCGCGCACGGAGATGGTTTGGATTGAAGGTAACAAAAATCTACGTCAAGGCCTCTCTCTTGCATTGCGCTCCGGCTTTACCAGAATCCCAGTAATCGGCGAGAACCTCGATAACATATTGGGAATCGCTTACGTCAAGGATTTAGCTAAGCGCACCCATGAGTATCGCGAATCAGAGCAAACTGAGCTAGTTAAAGAACATTTGCGAAAAGCTTCCTTTGTTCCAGAAACCAAGACCGCATCAGAGTTATTAAAAGAGATGCAACGGGATCAAATTCACCTGGCTATCGTGGTAGATGAGTACGGTGGAACCGCCGGATTAATCACTATCGAAGATATTCTTGAGGAAATTGTTGGCGAAATCGCCGATGAATACGATGATGATGTTGAAGAGATTGAATGGATTTCAGAGAGACAGGCCAGGGTTTCAGCACGTCTACATCTCGAAGATCTAGCAGATAATTTGCAATTAGAGTTAAGCGAAGAAGAGCTACAGGATGTTGATACCGTAGGTGGTTATGTAGCAAAGGTTCTAGGGCGAGTTCCAATTCCGGGAAGCACTGTGAAATTACATGGTTGGCAGATAACAGCAGAACGACCAGTTGGTAGACGTCACAGAATTGCTACCTTTGTTCTTGAGAATCAAAATGATGATTTGGCTACCAAGGTTCCGGTAGAAGAGGTTTAAGGTTAGCCAGTGCGCATAGTCAGATTTGCTCCTCCTGAGGGCTCAAAACTAGGAACTGATCCACACTTTGGGATCTTGGAGGATGACAAAACCATCCGAGCAATCGCCAGCGATCCGCTATACGCCGGAGTTTTTCCAGAGGATGATCGCTTCTCAATCGATGATGTACGTCTTTTGGCTCCTGTTATCCCACGCAGCAAAGTGGTTTGCGTTGGTAAAAACTACGCTGATCATGCTGCAGAAATGGGTGGCGAGGTTCCATCCGAGCCAATCATTTTCATCAAACCCAATACCTCTGTAATCGGACCAAATGAAATTATTCAGTGGCCCAGCACCTCTCAGCGGATTGATCATGAAGCCGAGTTAGCGGTAGTAATCTCCAAGATTTGCAAAGAGGTCCCTAAAGAAAAAGCTCAAGATGTAATTTTTGGCTACACATTGGCCAATGATGTAACCGCTCGCGATCTACAAAAAAAGGATGGGCAGTGGAGCAGAGCAAAAGGTTTTGATACTTTTTGTCCGCTGGGTCCATGGATTGACACTGAGTTCAAACCGGGGAGCCAACTCGTTACCGCTCATGTGGATGGAGAGCTAAAACAATCTGCTCCCTTGTCAGATATGGTTTTCGATGTCCCATTTATTATCGAGTTTGTAACAAAGGTTATGACCTTACTTCCAGGAGATGTGATTCTCACCGGTACCCCTTCAGGGATCGGCCCAATGAACGCTGGGGGAGAGGTACTGGTGTCAATTGAAGGGTTGGGAAGTTTGAGAAATCGGGTGTCCAAACGTGGCTAATAATCAGAGAGAGGTCCGAGTTCGCTTTGCACCATCTCCTACTGGAGATTTACATGTCGGAAATATCCGCACCGCACTTTTTGATTGGGCTTATGCAAGGCATACAGGTGGAAAGCTAATATTCAGAATTGAAGATACTGATCGCGAGCGTGTGACCGATGAATACATTGCTCGGGCTATTGAGACCTTGCGCTGGCTGGGATTGGATTGGGATGAGGGCCCCGAAGTTGGTGGTCCATACGGACCATATTTGCAATCACAGCGTCTAGAAATTTACACCGAATGGGCACAAACCTTTTTGCGAAATGGTGATGCCTACAACTGCTATTGCTCAACCGAGGAGTTAGAGGCCCGCCGCGAAAAACAACGGGAGTTAAATCAGGCTCCTGGATATGACGGAAAATGTAGAGATCTAACTGCCGCCGAAATCGCTGATTTTCAAGCACAAGGACGCCAGCCGGTGATTCGTATGCGCATGCCAGATGGTGAAACCCGTTTTACCGATTTAATCCGCGGAGAGGTTGTTTTTGAGCATAAATATGTCCCGGATTTTGTATTGATGCGGGCAGATGGCTCGCCTCTATACACATTAGCGGTTGCGGTTGATGATGTCTTGATGAAGGTAACCCATGTACTGCGCGGTGAGGATCTTCTCTCATCAACTCCACGACAGATTAGGGTTTATCAAGCAATGCAGGTAGATCCTGCCAATTTTCCAGTGTTTGCCCACCTGCCTTTTGTTATGGGACAGGACAACGCCAAGTTATCAAAACGAAATGGCGAGGTATCTATTGCTTGGTACCGCGAACAAGGGTTTTTGCCAGAGGCAATCTGTAATTATTTAGCCTTGCTGGGTTGGTCACCTGGTGATGATCGTGAAAATATTTCAATGCAGGAGTTAGTTGAACTATTTACCGTAGAGCGGGTTAACAGCTCTCCAGCCCGCTTTGATATGAAAAAACTAGAGGCGATAAATGGTGACAAGATTCGAGCCTTAACAATTGATGATTTCTTAGCGCGCGCCTTGCCATTTTTGTTGAAGGATGGCGTTATCTCTGGAACAGATGCTGAGATTGCAGTAATTAAATCAGCTCTACCCATCATTCAAGAGCGTATTGCCCGGATGAATGAGGTCACCGCCATGTTGAAATTCTTATTTGTTGAGCAACTCTCATTTGAGCCAGAGTCAGAGACAAAACTTAAAGAAGAGCCTTCCCAACATGTTGTTCAGAGAGCCTTGGAAGCGCTGCAGGATTTGCAGAACTGGAACCACACTGAGATTGAGGCCAAATTACGTGCGGTTTTGTTGGATGAAATGGGGTTAAAGCCGAGGTTAGCTTTTGGCCCAGTTCGAATTGCGGTAACTGGCAGCCATATCTCACCGCCATTATTTGAATCAATGGAGCTGCTAGGCAAGGAGCGTTCGCTAGTTAGGTTGCAGGCAGCGGTTCGATAGCCTAATTTTTCGCTGGTATTCTTTGCCTCTTGTCGCAAGCCCAAAAAGCGGTGACATTGGGGTATGGGGTAATTGGCAGCCCAGCTGATTCTGGTTCAGCTTGTCTAGGTTCGAGTCCTGGTACCCCAGCGCGGTACAACTAAATAAACGAGATCTGGCCCCGTCGTCTAGCGGCCTAGGACTCTGGCTTCTCAAGCCAGCTACGAGGGTTCGAATCCCTTCGGGGCTGCCAGTCTCGTTAATTTTTCTAGGTTAATTTTTCTTGGACATAAACTCACTTCACTTTGTTGCAGTTGCAACGACTGCGGCAGCATGCACCCGCCCAGGTTGTCTTCCTAATCTTTCAATCGGTCCACTAATACTTACCGCTGCGATTACCCGATTATTGGGACCGCGCACAGGCGCAGAAACCGATGCAACACCAGGTTCGCGTTCGCCAACACTTTGCGCCCAACCACGACGACGAACTGCAGACAATGCAGCGGCGTTAAATCTGGCATTGGTAAGTGCTCTATGTAACTTGTCGGCATCCTCCCAAGCTAAAAGTATTTGAGCGGCAGATCCAGCATTCATTGTTAAGGCAGCTCCAACTGGAACTGAATCACGTAGACCAGAAAGTCTTTCAGCTGCTGCAACACAGATTCGCATATCTCCTTGTCTGCGATAAAGCTGAGCACTTTCGCCTGTTGCATCGCGTAACGCGGTAAGAGCTGGAGCCGCTGCAGCCAGCAAACGATCTTCACCAGCAGAGGCGGCTAACTCAGCGGCACGTGGCCCCAAAATAAATCGACCATTGAGATCGCGAGCAACCAGGCGATGGTGTTCTAGAGCAACCGCCAGACGATGAGCTGTAGGACGGGCAATCTTTGTAGCGGCGACCAACTCGGAGAGCGAGTGTGGCCCGGATTCCAATACACCCAGGATTCTCACGGCTTTATCAAGAACGCCAACTCCGCTATTCTTTCTGTCCATAATCTAATACTGCCATCTCATCATATGAGAAGCAAGCTGTAAGGGGTAATGAACAACAATGGGAAAGACGCTCGCAGAAAAGGTTTGGGAAGATCATGTAGTTCGACGCAACGCCGGAGAGCCAGATCTTTTATACATCGATCTGCATTTGATTCACGAGGTGACCAGTCCACAGGCATTTGATGGATTGCGCTTAACCGGCAGAAAAGTGCGTCGTCCTGACCTGACTTTGGCAACTGAGGATCACAACGTTCCCACTTTGGATATCGATAAACCAATCGCTGATCCGGTTTCCAGATTGCAGGTTGATACCTTGAGGAAGAACTGCCAAGAGTTTGGGGTTCGAATTCACTCCCTAGGCGATGTAGAGCAAGGAATCGTGCATGTGGTTGGACCACAGCTCGGATTAACTCAACCTGGTATGACAATTGTTTGCGGTGACTCACACACCTCCACTCATGGAGCCTTTGGTGCTTTGGCATTCGGTATCGGTACCAGCGAGGTAGAACATGTTTTGGCCACCCAAACTCTGCCGTTAGCAAAGCCAAAAACCATGGCGATAAATGTTGAGGGAAGTTTGAAGCCTGGCGTCACTAGTAAAGACATCATTCTGGCCATCATCGCAAAAATCAGTACTGGTGGCGGACAAGGTTATGTATTGGAGTATCGCGGCAGCGCCATCAGAGCTCTTTCTATGGAAGCCCGCATGACTATCTGCAACATGTCAATCGAAGCTGGAGCTCGAGCAGGTTTGATTGCTCCAGATCAAACTACATTTGATTACATAAAGGGGCGTCCTCATGCACCAACTGGAGCAGATTGGGATGCTGCCGTTGAGTACTGGAAAACTCTTAAGAGTGATGATGATGCCAAATTTGATAAAGAGATTTATTTAAATGCCGATGAGCTTTCACCTTTTGTAACTTGGGGGACAAATCCAGGACAGGGTGTTCCACTAAATGAAACTGTGCCCAATCCAGAGAGTTTCAATGATCCCGAAGAGCGCACCGCAGCCCAGCGTGCTCTGGAGTACATGGGTCTTGAGGCTGGAACACCTATGAAAAAAATCAAGGTGGACACTGTTTTTCTAGGATCTTGTACCAATGGTCGCATTGAAGATCTACGAGCAGCTGCCGCAATAATCAAAGGCAATAAAGTTGCCGAAAAAACAAGAATGATGGTGGTGCCTGGGTCGGCAAGGGTTCGACTTCAAGCTGAATCAGAGGGTCTTGATCAGATTTTTCTCGCTGCAGGAGCAGAGTGGCGCAGTGCCGGATGCTCCATGTGTCTCGGCATGAATCCAGATCAATAGCAGCCAGG
>JACCEE011322498.1_pt1 | contig 10457 bp, 6 predicted proteins | sample 7449931 | NCBI WGS metagenome assembly JACCEE01 (sample SAMN15323457, study PRJNA562643) | freshwater metagenome | isolation source: river surface water | place: USA:Blue River Watershed | collected 2017-08-19 | reverse complement strand
TAGAACATATGGTAGACACCGTTTTGCAATTTGAAGGCGATAGAAACCACGTGTACCGCATTCTTCGTTCACTTAAAAACCGTTTTGGCTCCACTGCTGAAATAGGTATTTATGAAATGCTGGGCAGTGGCTTACGCGAAGTTTCAAATCCGTCTGAAATATTGATTTCGCACAAAGACGAACAACTCTCAGGAACTGCTATTGCCACTACATTAGAAGGTATGCGACCTTTAATGATAGAAATACAAGCGCTTGTAAGCACCGCTGTTTACGGAACACCTCAACGAAGCACAACAGGTTACAACGCCAAACGACTAAATATGATTTTGGCTGTTTTAGAAAAAAGGGCTGGTTTCCGATTAGGGGCCAAAGATGTCTTTTTGAACGTAACAGGAGGCCTTTCGGTCGATGACCCAGCGATTGATTTAGCTGTGGTTGCCGCCATCTTATCTTCAAACGAAGACATTCCTATCCATAAAGATTTTTGTTTTGCTGGAGAAGTAGGGCTTTCAGGAGAAATTCGTCCCGTGAATCGAGTTGACCAACGCATACAAGAAGCCGAAAAACTGGGTTTCTCAACTATATTCGTTTCAAAATACAACAAGATTGCGCTTAAAAATACCGGGATTCAAATTCGGTTGGTCACAAAAATAGAAGATGTAGCAGCCGAACTCTTTGGGTAACTCAAACCCCTAGCCCTGATGGAAGCGGCATCCTTTTATACTAGAAACCCTTTCAGTTTTATTTACTGAAAGGGTTTCTAGTATAAAAGATATAGCGTACAGCAGGATAAAGCTCCTAAAAATTAGGCATCTCCATTATGAAAAGCTTTTTTATTGAAAACAATTAAGATTCCTACACCCGTTGAAATGGCCACATCGGCTACGTTGAAAATAGCATTGAAGAACGTAAAAGGTCTCCCTCCAATGAAAGGCACCCATTCTGGCATTGGAAAATCTTTGATGATAGGAAAGTAAAACATATCGACCACTTGTCCGTGAAACCAAGTTCCGTAAGGCTCTTGAGAGAACATAACGGCCAATTGCTGATAACTGTCATTAAAAATAACACCGTAAAAAACAGAATCGATAATATTTCCTAATGCTCCCGCAAAAATCAAGGCAATCGCCACGATAAGATAATTAGAGCTTTTGTGATTACGCACGGAATCCCATAACCAATATCCAATTCCTGCTACTGCAAAAATGCGGAAAACGGTCAAAAACAACTTACCGTATTCGCCAGGAAGTTTAGTTCCCCAAGCCATTCCTTCGTTTTCTATAAAATGAATTTTGAACCAATTGAAAACGGTTACTTCTTCGCCTAAAACAAAATTTGTTTTGACATATATTTTAGAAACTTGGTCAACAAGTAACAGAATAAAAATAAGGAAATAAGCTTTGCGTAATGACATTATAGTATTTTTAGTGGGGCAAAAATAGACAAATTCAAAAAAAGAACTCTAAAATAAAAATTAAATTCCAAAAAAGAAATTCCAAATCCCAACTAAGAAGTTTGGAATTTGGAATTTAAATTTTAGAATTTAGATAGTTATCGTTGCAAATTCTTAGCTTCGATACTCATAGTTGCATGAGGAACGATTTTTAGTCTTTCTTTGCCAATTAATTTTCCTGTTACTCTACAAATACCATAGGTTTTGTTTTCAACACGGAAAAGAGCATTTTTTAAATCACGCAAGAACTTTTCTTGACGAATGGCCAATTGTGAATTGGCTTCTTTGGACATCGTTTCGCTTCCTTCTTCAAAAGCTTTGAAAGTAGGCGAAGTGTCATCAGTACCATTATTTAAATCATTCATATAGGCACTTTTTATCAAGTCAAGATCCGCTTGTGCTTTTTCTATCTTTTCTTTGATTATCTGTTTGAACTCTGCTAAATCAGCGTCTGAGTATCGTGTCATTTCCTCGATCATAGCCTAAATTAATTTAATGGGTTGGTTAATTCTTTTTGGTTGGGTTATTTTGTTATCGTTAATTTTGTTTTAATGTCATCGAATTCAATTTCTATGCCATTCTCTAAGTTTTCTGCAAATAGCAATTCTTCTGTCAATGTTTCTGACTTAATGTAGCTTTCATTGGCTAGAATTGCTTCTTGTAAAACAGCGTGATTTTGAACGTAAACCTTAACTTTATCGGTAACCTCGAAACCAGAATCTTTACGGATATTCTGAATACGATTTACTAACTCCCTAGCAATTCCCTCTTTTCTTAAATCGTCAGAAATGGTAATGTCTAATGCTACCGTAATTCCGTTAGCATTGGCTACTAACCAGCCTTCGATGTCTTGCGAAGAAATTTCTACATCCTCTAGAGATAAAATTACGTCTTTTCCTGAAATTACAATACTTAAGTTTCCTTCCTTGTCTAATTGGTTAATCTGTTCAGGAGAAAAAGACTGTATCTCTTTGGAAATCAGACTCATATCTTTTCCGAATCGAGGTCCAAGGGCCTTAAAGTTAGGTTTAATTTGTTTTACCAATATGCCTGAAGCATCGTCTAAAAGTTCGATTTCTTTGACGTTTACTTCGGCTTTTATAAGGTCGGCAACCGCTTCGATTTCAGCCTTCTGAACCGCGTCAAGTACTGGAATCATTACCTTTTGGAGAGGTTGGCGCACTTTGATCATTTCCTTTTTACGTAGTGACAACACTAGTGAAGAAATGGTTTGTGCCTTCTGCATTTTACTCTCTAATGATTTATCAACAAACTTTTTAACTGAAACGGGGAATTGAGCCAAGTGTACTGACTCGAAATTCTCTGTTCCTGTTGCTTGTGTCAAGTCTTTATACAACTTATCCATAAAGAAAGGAGCGATTGGTGCACTCAATTTTGCTATGCTCAACAAGCAAGTATAAAGTGTTTGATAAGCAGCAATTTTATCTTGCGCATATTCGCCTTTCCAGAAACGACGTCTACACAAACGCACGTACCAGTTACTCAAGTTTTCTTGAACAAAATCAGAAATAGCACGAGCGGCACGAGTTGGTTCATATTCAGCATAAAACACATCCACTTCTTTGATCAACGTATTCAATTCTGAAATGATCCATTGATCAATCTCTGGGCGTTCTTCTAAAGGCACCTCAGCTTCTGCATAACTAAAGCCATCGATATTCGCATATAAAGCAAAGAAAGAATAGGTATTATACAAAGTACCGAAGAACTTACGACGCACCTCAGCAATTCCTTCAATATCGAACTTCAAGTTGTCCCAAGGGTTGGCATTCGAAATCATGTACCAACGCGTAGCATCAGGACCATATTCTGATAACGTTTCAAATGGATCGACAGCATTTCCTAAACGCTTGGACATTTTTTGTCCATTTTTATCCAAAACCAAACCGTTGGATACCACATTTTTGTATGCTATACGATCGAAAACCAAAGCACCAATGGCGTGTAAAGTATAAAACCATCCGCGAGTTTGATCCACACCTTCTGCAATAAAATCAGCTGGATAATCTGTATTTTGATCTATTTTTTCTTTGTTTTCAAACGGATAATGCCATTGCGCATAAGGCATAGCACCAGAGTCAAACCAAACGTCAATCAAATCGGATTCGCGTTTCATTGGTTTTCCTGAAACAGAAACTAAGATGATTTGGTCCACTACATTTTTGTGTAAATCAATCAAATCATAATTGGCTTCGGACATATTTCCAATTTCAAAACCAGCAAATGGATTGTTGGTTTGAACACCAGCCGCAATAGCTTTTTCTATTTCGTTGTATAATTCTTCAACAGAACCAATTAAAATTTCTTCTTGTTTGTCTTCTGTTCTCCAAATAGGCAAAGGAATTCCCCAATAACGAGAGCGTGATAAGTTCCAATCATTAGCATTTTTCAACCAATTACCAAAACGTCCCTCACCAGTAGCTTTTGGCTTCCAGTTGATGCTGTCGTTCAGGTCGAACATACGGTCTCTCACCTCGGTGATTTTGATAAACCAAGAGTCTAATGGATAATATAAAATAGGCTTATCAGTTCTCCAACAATGTGGGTAACTGTGCACGTATTTCTCTACTTTGAAGGCTTTGTTTTCTTCTTTTAAACGAATGGCAATTTCTACATCTACAGAACGCTCTGGTGCTTCTCCTTCGTTGTAATATTCGTTTTTAACGTATTTTCCAGAATATTCTCCTAGTCCTTGAATGAATCTTCCTTGCAAATCTACCAAAGGAACTGGCGTACCATTTTCATCTAAAACCAACATTGGTGGCACTTCTGGCGTAGCTTCTTTGGCTACTTTAGCGTCATCTGCACCAAATGTAGGCGCGGTATGTACAATACCCGTACCGTCTTCAGTAGTTACAAAATCACCCGCAATCACTCTAAACGCATTTTCTGCATTTTGATAAGGCAATACAAAAGGCAATAATTGCTCATAACGAATATCCACTAAATCTTGACCTTTACATTCGGCTACGATTTGAAATGGTATTTTTTTATCGCCAGCTTTAAAATTTTCGAAATCAACTACATCTTCAGAAGCAAAGAATCCTTTTGTAAATTGTTTTCCAACTAAGTTTTTGGCCAAAATCACATGAACTGGCTCAAAAGTATATTGATTGAAGGTTTTTACTAAAACATAGTCGATTTTTGGTCCAACCGTCAAAGCCGTGTTGGAAGGCAAAGTCCAAGGTGTTGTCGTCCAAGCCAAAATGTGAATTGGACCAAAACCTTGTAAAAATGAAGGCAATGTTTCTGGTAATGTTTTGAATTGAGCTACAATAGTTGTATCCGTTACATCACGGTAACTTCCAGGCTGATTTACTTCATGAGAAGACAAACCAGTACCCGCTTTTGGTGAATACGGCTGAATGGTGTAGCCTTTGTACATCAAATCTTTGTTATAGATTTGCTTTAGCAACCACCAAACGGATTCCATATATTTGGGTTTATAGGTCACATACGGATCTTCCATATCTACCCAATACCCCATTTTTTCGGTCAAATCGTTCCATACATCAGTATAACGCATTACGGTTTTTTTACACGCTTCGTTATAATCCTCAATGGAAATGGTTTTTCCAATATCTTCTTTAGTAATACCTAGTTCTTTTTCTGTTCCCAATTCTACTGGCAAACCATGCGTATCCCAACCCGCTTTACGCTTTACTTGGAAACCTTTTTGGGTTTTATATCGGCAAAAAATATCTTTAATCGCACGTGCCATCACGTGGTGAATTCCTGGCAATCCGTTGGCCGAAGGAGGTCCTTCAAAAAACACAAAAGGCGTGTTGCCCTCGCGTGTAGTTACACTCTTTTCAAATATATTTTCGTTCTTCCAAAAATCAAGCACTTCTGATGCCGCTTTTGGCAAGTCAAGTCCTTTGTATTCAGTAAATTTTGTACTCATTGTATACTTTTCTTAATCGAGGTGCGAAAGTAATAAAATTAAGTCGAAAGTTGAAAGTTGAGCGTCAAAAGTTAGCAGTGAGGATAAAATTTAAGAAAAAACTTCTTTAAGAATCTCTAAAGATTTTGGTTTTTTAAAACCATCCAAATGAAAACTGTAATAATCAATTAGTATTTTGAGTAAAATTTGACGCTCAATAATATGAAAAACTTTTTGGTCCGAGTCTAATCTCAAATCAATTAGTTTTTTAAGCAAAAACGATTCGTGTTCAGACAAACAACTAATTGCCTGAAAAAGGGAAAAAACACCTTCATTCATTTCAAAAAAAGGCAAATCTTGGTCGGAAGTATCCGGATAAAACCCTAAAAATTTAGTGATTTCGAGCATTAAAATCAAATGAAAATTACTCGTTTCATTATGTGTATCGAGCCACTGCAATGCAGCTTCTAGATATTTAAATAAATCTTCATTCTGTTCTTCTTCATGAATAGCATGATGCAAAATTTCAGACAGAAAAAGCACCATAGTACTTTTAACAATATCCAAATGAATCGTTTGAAATGGTATAGCCGTTTTAATTTCTTTAAAATGTTCTAACGTACCTTTATTTTTATGCACTGCTTCAATTTCTAAAATTGATAACGGCTGAAAATAGGCGATTTTTTGATTGTTTTTCTTTCCAGAAAATGCATTTCTAACGAAATAGGATTTTAGACCATGCGATTGTGTAAAACATTTTACAATCAAGCTCTTTTCTTGAAATTTTAATGTTGAAATAACGATGGCTTTGGTTTTTACCAACATGAGGATTGGAATTTGGGATTTAGGATTTTGAGATTTAGGATTTGGGAATTTGGAATTTAAAAATTGAAATTTTTATCTGATAATCATCACTTTCTTCACCTTGGTTTCGACTCCGTCTTCAGCAGAAATGAAAATCATATACACACCTGAAGCTACTTTGTATTTTCCAAAAGCAGTAGTATCCCACTCTATGGTTCCTCCTTCAGAAACTGCTTCGTGCACTAAATTGCCTTCGATGTCGGTTATTTTTACATTGGCACGATTTAACAACCCCGCTATTTTGACTGTACCTTTAAATTCAGGACGTACCGGATTAGGATAAACATAGACGTTGTTCAAAGAATCACTAGCTGCAGTAGCCACTCCTTTAAACGAAATCATCCCTTTGGTTGTAGCAATATAGACTTCACCAGTAACCGAATTGATTCCAATATCGTTTATAGTATTACTAGGTAATGGTGAATTATTAGTAGTGAAATGATACAGCGTTTTTTGCCCATTGGACGACAATAAAAAAACACCCGAATCTGCCGTTCCTACCCATTTATTGTTGGCTCCATCTACTACAATCGCATTGATAAATTGCTCGAACAGCAACTCCTGAGCCACCTCATCTTCAAGAATAATAATGGGTTTGGTAGTAAGTGCTGTAGTATTTTGAAAGTTATTCACATTCGACACTACTCGAAGCCCTTTAGTAGTGCCTATCCAAAGTTGATTATTAGTATCAATAGCCAAAGCTCTAACATCTGTTGTAGGTAGGTTTCCTTTATCTGACCCAAAAGTTATTTTCTTAAAAGTGGGTGTTGTACCTGATTCGTTAAAAGCGATTACTCCATCGGTATTAGAAGCAATCCACTTGGTGCTGTTTTTATCGATGACCATTCTTCCCATACTCACATCAATGCTTTTCTCGGCGATGGTATTCAAGGAATAACTTTGCCATTGACCATTACTTCTCAAGACTTTCAAGCCATTTTCGATTCGGGAATTGGTCACCCAAAGATTTCCTGATTTGTCAAACGCTGTTCCGTTGATACGAACATCAATATAAGTTGGACCTAGAAAAGCAATCGATTCCAAACCCGAATTGGTTTGATTGTACAAGAAATTTGGCACTTCATTTTCTATACGTAATAATCCCGAAAAGAAAGAACTCGCATAAACTTTAGTCTCGTCATTTGGGTTAATCGTTACTCTCGAAATAGATTTGGCTCCCAAAACATCATCCGCAGGAATTGATAACCAACCCTGAGCATTGAGTCGGCTTATGCCATATAAATTAGGCCCGCTGTTGTTATAAGAATAAGGATTATAGTCCCCTGTATAACCTCCATATACCACCCAAAGTGCATTTGGAGTAACTTGAAAAGAAAAAATAGCATTTCTGAGTGGTCCTGGAGGTGTACTATCGGTTATTGGTGCGCCAACAGACAGTGTAGTTGTTAGTAAACCATTTTCTTTGGTGCCCAAAAACAAATTAGTATTGACAATAGTCGCACAAGTAAAAACTGGATTTTTATCCAAAATCTGATTGCTATTTACTTGTTTTACCAAAAGCAAGCCCGACCCAAAGACCGAAATTTGACTGGGAGTAGTTACTAGTAAATTGTTTGCATCAGAACGTAAATCAACTATAGGCGCACCAAAACTTTGAACTACAGAGAATGAATTGAGTCCATATTTGTAAATCGTACCAGCTGTGGTTGAAGCATACAAATCTGTTCCAAAAGCAGTAATTCCAGACCAATTATCAGACAAAAGCATTGTCCACTGCTGATAATCGATTAGGTTTGGATTTGTAATAACTGCACGACGAATTCCATTTTCTGTGGCAGCATAAAGATTTCCTTCAAAAACAGCCGTTTGCTTCACCGAAATCTCCTTTCCTAAATCGCCTATAAAGTACGTATCTCCAAAAAGTTGCGTATTCAAATTGAATTGTACAATACCAAAATCACAAGAAACATAAAGAATCCCCTGATGTTCCAAAAAATGATTGATTTTTTTGATATTGGCAGGCAATTGTTTGTTGATAATATCGACCACTTTCAGCAGGGAACCGTCAGTTTCATTAATCACAATTAAAAGACCATTTTCATAACCCACAATCGTTTTGTTGAAAGTGGCACTATGACACAAAGCGGATATCGTCAAACCCGAGAGACCATCAATAGTCGTGGTAGTTTTTAAAGTGTTTGAAAGTGTATTTTTTGAGAACAATGCATTCTCAGCAGCAGCAAAAAGATTGGAATTGGATTGTGCTACATCTTTGATTTCGTTATAAGAAAAATAACCTTGCCAAGACAATTGGCTTTGTGAAAAACCAACATTAAGGGCTAATAAACAACAAAAAAACACGACTATTCTTCTCATGAGTTTTTTTCAAATGAATTACAAATATAGTACAAACGGAAGTTTTTGATTTTTGTTCTTGCGGAATAAAAAAAGCCTCCTTCTGTTTCCAGAAGAAGGCCTTTACTAATTAACTTACTACCACTATACTACTCCTTGAGCTAACATAGCATCCGCTACTTTAACAAATCCAGCAATATTAGCACCTTTAACATAATCAACATATCCTGTTTCATCTGTACCATATTGTACACAAGAAGCATGAATATTCAACATGATATTGTATAATTTTTCATCTACCTCTTCAGAAGTCCAGCTTAAACGCAATGAGTTTTGAGACATCTCCAAACCTGAAGTAGCTACACCACCAGCATTAGAAGCTTTTCCTGGTGCGAACAAAATTTTAGCTTTGTGGAACGCAATAACAGCTTCTGGTGTAGAAGGCATATTAGCTCCTTCAGCTACAGCAATACAACCATTAGCTAATAAAAGAGCCGCTTCTTCTCCGTTCAACTCATTTTGAGTTGCACAAGGCAATGCGATATCACATTTTACTTCCCATGGACGTTTTCCCGCCACATATTTAGCATTTGGATATTTAGTAACATATTCACTAATTCTTCCACGTAATTCATTTTTCAATTCCATTACGAAAGCTAATTTTTCAGCGTCAATTCCGTCAGCGTCATAAATATACCCCCCAGAATCAGATAAAGTAACAACTTTACCACCTAATTGAGTCGCTTTTTGAGTGGCGTATTGTGCTACGTTTCCTGAACCTGAAATAACAACCGTTTTTCCTTCAAAAGAATCACCTTTTGTTTTCAACATACTTTGTGCGAAGTATACTGTTCCGTAACCAGTTGCTTCTGGGCGGATTAAAGAACCTCCGAAAGAAATTCCTTTACCAGTTAATACTCCTGTAAATTCATTTCTTAATCTTTTGTATTGACCAAATAAATAACCTACTTCTCTTCCTCCAACACCGATATCTCCAGCAGGAACATCCGTATCAGCACCAATATGCTTTGACAATTCGGTCATAAAACTTTGGCAAAATTTCATGATTTCGTTATCTGATTTTCCTTTAGGATCAAAATCAGAACCTCCTTTTCCTCCACCCATTGGCAAAGTTGTCAAGCTATTTTTGAAGGTTTGTTCGAAAGCTAAGAATTTCAAAATACTTAGATTTACAGATGGATGAAAACGTAATCCCCCTTTATATGGGCCTATAGCTGAGTTCATTTGTATACGGTATCCTCTATTTACTTGAGTCTGACCTTGATCATCAATCCAAGTAACTCTAAACATGATAACGCGTTCTGGCTCTACCATACGCTCTAAAAGCATTTTGTTTTGGTATTTTTTATTTTCTTCTATAAAAGGAATTACCGTTTCGGCAACTTCTAATACTGCTTGCAAAAATTCTGTTTCGTTCGGATTTTTTTTAGTTACCGAATCAATAAAATTAGTAATACTTTGTGACATGATCTTAATGATTATAAAAACGTTAGAAACGCACTGTTAATTGCTCACAAATATACGCTTATAACGTTAATTTGACCTATTTTTTTGCAATAAAAAGAAAAATTATCTTTTATTTAACCATTTATAAGGAAATACAAACATTAGATAATAAAAGTTACGAAAACGTTATAGTATTTGTAATAAAAATCAATTTTGAATAATAATAATTGGATAAGCTTTTGGAGTATAATTTGTGTGATTTGTTTTTATATATTTGCATGCAATAAATAGGCAATCAAATGTTTAAAAAAATTCCACTCCTTTTATTACTTTTAATAAATACCCATTACAATTTGCACGCGCAATATAATTTAGCACATGAAATTGGAATTACCTTTGGCCCGGTTGCATTTCAATCCGATTATGGCGAAAGACATGACATTGAAACCAATG
>JACCEE010938623.1_pt1 | contig 10457 bp, 9 predicted proteins | sample 7449931 | NCBI WGS metagenome assembly JACCEE01 (sample SAMN15323457, study PRJNA562643) | freshwater metagenome | isolation source: river surface water | place: USA:Blue River Watershed | collected 2017-08-19 | reverse complement strand
GAATACAACAAAGAACGTCAAGCAGCCATCACCCAAGAAATTGCCGAAATCGTCGGCAGTTCCGGCGTGAAATAGGAGGATATACCGCATGAATGAAATCTACACCAAGGACGGCGTGATCGCCCAAGCCATCGGGCCGATCGTGGACGTCCGCTTCCCCGACAAGAAAAATTTGCCGGTCTTATTAACCGCGTTAGAAATCCCGGTTCTAGGCAAAGAAACGCTCGTGGCCGAAGTCGCTCAGCACCTGGGTGATGATTTGGTCCGCGCGGTCGCCATGGGCCCAACCGATGGTCTCGTTCGCGGGATGAAGGTCATCAATACCGGTCACCCGATTCGCGTTCCTGTCGGTCCAGAGACGCTCGGCCGTATGTTCAATGTCCTCGGCCGTCCGATTGATGGGTTAGGCAATGATTTCGAGAAAGTCCTACACCTTCCCATTCACCGCAACCCCCCAACCTTCGAAGAACAAGATACCGGCCACGATATTTTCGAAACCGGGATCAAAATCATTGATCTTGTCTGCCCCTACACCAAAGGTGGAAAAGTCGGTCTTTTCGGTGGCGCCGGCGTCGGCAAAACCGTTTTGATCCAAGAGTTGATCCATAATATCGCCACAGAGCACCACGGTATTTCCGTGTTTGCCGGTGTCGGTGAACGTTCCCGTGAAGGCAACGATTTATACCTTGAAATGAAAGCCACCGGCGTCATTTCTTCGACCGCCTTAGTCTTCGGCCAAATGAACGAACCGCCCGGAGCCCGTATGCGTGTCGCCCTCACCGGCCTCACGATGGCGGAATATTTCCGTGACACTGCCCACCAAGATGTTTTGCTTTTCATCGATAATATCTTCCGTTTCTCCCAAGCCGGAAGTGAAGTTTCGGCCCTTTTAGGCCGTATGCCTTCGGCGGTTGGTTATCAACCCACGTTGGCTACCGAAATGGGCCAACTCCAAGAACGCATTACCTCCACCAAAGATGGATCGATTACCTCGGTCCAAGCTATTTACGTCCCCGCCGATGACTTGACCGACCCCGCCCCTGCGGCCACCTTCGCCCACTTGGATGCGAAAACCGTTTTGGACCGTCAAGCCGCGTCGTTGGGCTTATACCCTGCGGTCGATCCACTTGCCTCGTCCTCGCAAGCGCTGGACCCCAACATCGTTGGGAAAGACCACTATGACGTTGCAACCGCGACCCTTAAAATCTTGCAACGTTATAAGGATTTACAGGATATCATTGCCATTTTGGGCATCGATGAACTATCCGAAGAAGATAAGCTTACCGTGGCCCGTGCACGCCGCCTTCGTAACTTCTTAAGCCAATCCTTGCACGTTGCCGCCACCTTCAATGGTGTTCCGGGCATTTTCGTTCCGGTCAAAGACACCGTTCGTAGCGTCAAAGCGATCCTTGACGGAAAAGCCGACAAACTCCCCGAACAAGCCTTCCTTTATGTCGGCACTATCGAAGACGCTTTCAAGAAAGCTGAGAGTTTAAAGTAATGGCCTTGCTTCATCTGGTGATTTTAACCCCCAAAACAAAAACCTTCGAAGGCGACGTCGATATTTTGACAGTGCCGACGAAAGCTGGCCAAATCGGGATTTTGGCGAACCACTACCCCCTAATCGCCACGATTCCCACGGGTTTGTTTCATTTCGTCAAAGATAATGTCACCCAATACTTTGCGATTTCCGGAGGGGTCATATCGGTCCAAAAGGACAAAACGCTCCTCCTTGCCGAAGCTTTGGAACGCCCCGAAGAAATTGATATCGAACGGGCCAAAAAAGCCAAAGAACGCGCTGAGGCATTACTGGCTTCCAAGAATGTCGACATTGACATCGAACGGGCCCAAGCAGCCTTGATGCGAGCCATCAACCGAATCCGGACTTACGAAACCTACCGATAAATGAAAAGCAAGCCGACCGGCTTGCTTTCTTTTTTATTGTTTGGACTTGGCGTAGGCTTCTTCAATCGTCGCGATGATGCGGTCGAATTCTTTTTCTTCTTCCATATCGTTGAGTTCCAACCAAAGCACTTTCTTATCGGCCACACGGTAGTTTTTGAACAGGCGCTTTAAGACATCATAATAGTGTGCGTAGTGGAAATTGAGGTAGTCTTCTTGGCCTTTTTCGATGGCGCGGCCTCTTTTGCGGACGTTGGCGAACAGTTGCGGAGTCGGGCGGACAAGAACGATTTGTAAATCCAAATCGGGGATCCGTTTGAGATGCTCGTCGGCGATGGCGTAAGTCAAAGCCACCTCCATCGCGGACATCAGCCCTTCAAGCCGAAGCAGTTCGGTGAAGACGAGGTTGCTATAAACCGTGGAATCGCAGATCACGCGGGGTTCATCTTTAGTTTTCCACATCAGCAGGAACAAGGAACTGTAGAAGGCGTTTTGCGAGAGCATCGCGAACGTCTCTTTGTCCTTATAAAAGTAGGGTAGGTATTCATTTTTCTCGACCGGTTCTTCGAGCAGCGGGCAGCCATAATGTTTGGCGAGTTTTTTGGAAAGCAGCGACTTGCCGGACCCGATCGGTCCAATGATCCCTAATCTCATGATTTATCCTCCAAATGCGTGAGCATTAACAAAGTTAATTATAGGCAACCCTCGAAAGGGTGTCAAAACTATTTGCCGGCTTTTCGGTTGTCGCGGACGCGGTCTTCAATCAACTTTATGATGGCGGCGAACTCCACGGGATCTTCCATGTCGCGGATGGGTAACCATAAAACTTTTTCATCCCCGATATGATAATGATGGAAAATACGACGTAACGCCGGATAATAATTGGCATTGTGGAAACCCAAATACTCTTCTTGGCCTTGTTCGATATCGCGCCCCCGTTTGTAGACGTTGGCAAACAGCTGAGCGTTGGTGCGTTCCACCACGACGGTTAAATCCAATTCGGGCAAGTGGCGCATATCGTTATCGGCAATTGCATAGGTCAAGGCCGCTTGACGGGCACTCATCATGCCTTCAAGGCGCATAATCTCGCAGAAAACGAGATTGGATAGCATCGTCGAGTCGCAAATCACGTCCGGATTTTCCCGCTCTTTGTAAAAAAGTAGGAAAAGATCGCTGTAGAAAGCGTTTTGGGCGATGAAACACATTTGCGCTTTTTGATGATAGAAAATCGGTAGGAAGGGGCTTTTCGCCACCGGTTCCTCGATGAGCGTGTAACGATAGTGGTCGGCGAGCTTTTGGGATAACAAGGACTTCCCCGCTCCCGTAGGCCCGATAATGCCAATACGCATGGTCAATCTCCTTTGGAAAACCAAAAAGCACGCCCAAATGGCGAACCTAGGCTTTCTCGCAAGTTAACGGTTTTGGTTTATAGTGATCGCGTCAATTTTCGCGATGATCGACTTCATTTCTTCAGGATCGTTTAAATCATGAACGGGAAGCCAGAGGATTTTGGATTCCGGGATGTTATAGTTTTTGAAAATGCGTTTGACGGTGTCGTAATAGGCACCAAAAACAAATTCAAAATACTCGTCTTGGTCTTTTTCGTAAGGACGATTCGTTTTGCGGACGATTTCCAGCAATTCTTCTTCCTTGCGGACCAAAACAACATGAAGGTCAAACGATGGCAGGCGGCGCATATGATCTTCCGAGACCGAGAACGTCAAGGCGGCTTCGGTCGCGGTCATGATGCCGCATAAGCGAAGGATTTCGGTGTAAGCCAAATTTCCGAAAATCGTTTCGTCGGCAATCAGATTGGGGACATCTTTATTCAAAATCGAAGATAGAAAGAGTGAACCGTAGAAAGCTTGTTGCGAGAGCAGCGCGAACGTCTCTTTGTCCTTGTAAAAATGGGGCAAATACTCGTTCTTCTCGATCGCTTGCTCAATCAACTTAGCGTGATAGTAAGCGGCGAGTTTCTGTGAAAGTAAGGTCTTTCCTGCTCCGGTCGGCCCAATGATACCAATTCTCATGTTTCCTCCCAGGGTTGATTTACTACATAGTCATTATAAAAGTTTATTAACAATTAACCAACAACTTTTTGTGTGCTACCGTTTTCTTAAGGACTTAAGTCCTTACCTTTTCTTTGCTAAAAACGGAAAACGGTTACACGGGTATCGGGTTTCGCGGAACCGAAAGGTTTTAACGGGTTTGACGGGTAAATTCGTACACCGTGAGGGCCACCGCAATCGGCAAATTGAATGAATCGACGCGGGCATCCTGACGTATTTTTAAACTTTGTCCGAGAGACGCAAAATCTTCAGTCAACCCGTTGCCCTCGGGACCAAAAATGAGTGCGCTGGGAGCTTTGGGAAAACGATAGGTATCCAGATACACGGCGCTTTGAAGCATCATCGGATAACAACGATGATTGGGAAAAAGGGTTCGGTAGGCTTCGAATGAAGCAAACGTTTGGATGTTCATATGGAAGAAAGACCCCATCGAGGAACGGATCACTTTGGGATCGAAGATATCAACGGATGGTAAAATGACGGCGATATCGCTCAGGCCGAATCCGGCGACGGTACGGAGGATAGTCCCAAAGTTCCCCATGTTCTCGGGATGGACCAAAACAATGTGGTTTCCTTCCGTCAGCGGGTGTGTCGATTTTCGGAAAACGGCGATGACGAAAACATTCTCTTTATCGCTCAGTTTTTCAATGATTCGATCGTTGGTTTCCAAAGGAACTTTGTAAGTTTGGCAAAGTTTTGCGAGCGTTTCGGCGTGGTCATAATGCGACGATTGATAAACCACCGCCACATCTTGTGGCCGGTTTTTGATGAGTTCAATGCTTGGAAAAGCGCCAAGGGCATAAGAAAGCGCATCTTCTTTTTGGTATTTTTTCATGGTTATTCCTCAAAAAGGGTTGAGTCCACATACGCATTTTATCACACCAAAAGGGCATTTTATAGATAACCCCCAGGAGGCTTAAACGGTTCCCATAAATTCTTTCGGGAAAATCACCTAAAAATTCCTTGCATATCCAAAAAAAGAGATAGTATTCTATAGGTATTAAAAAAGGGATTTTAGAAAAATCCCAGAAAGAATCGGGTATGAAACATAATCGAACGCGAACTACGATCCTATTTTCGTCCGTTTTAGCTGTTGGAATCCTTGCTTCGACGATTTCCTTTTCCCCGCTTGAGGCGAGAGCCGTTGGGGGAATCTCCATTACCAGCTCCGCCAGCGTTAACCTGAACGATCTTACCGATGCTCAAGTCAATGCTTACTACACCGGAGTCTCGGGACTCAGCGGCACAACACTGAAAACCACCCTTGAGAACATCATCGACGGCCACCACACCTATTCTTACGATACCACCCCGAACATCATGCGCGTGACCGATCGCGATTGGACCTTATCCCCCGCGACCCCGGATGCCAATGGATACGCGACCTTCAATTTGACCGCGGATGATCCGTACATGAATCTTCTTTATGGCCAATATAATGGCGTCGCTTCTACCGCTTATTTATGGTCGGCTGATCACACCACGATTTGGAATAAAGAACATACCTGGGCGAAATCCCATGGTAACTTTGGTGAAACTGCCCCGGCGGGTACCGATCTTCACCATTTGCGTGCTTCCGATCAAAACAACAACCTCGGTCACAGCAACTATGATTTTGGTGTCGTCAACACGCTGACGTCCTCCATAAACGATGAACGCGGAAATCCCTCAGGAAAAGTGGGTTATGACGCGACTTACACCTATGATAAAGTCTACGAACCCCGCAACGAAGACAAAGGGGATGTCGCCCGGATGATTTTCTATATGGCCACCCGTTATATCAACTACGCTTCCGTAGGTGAGCCGATGCTGCGGATCATCGAAGGTCTCAGCACCTCGACGACCGTGACTTCCAGTTCCACCGTTTACGGTGAAATGGGCATTCTTTCAACCCTTCTTGCGTGGAATGATTCGGACCCTGTTTCGAATTATGAAATCCACCGCAACAATCTTATTTATAATAACTTCCAAGGCAACCGTAACCCGTATATCGACCACCCTGAATGGGTCGATATGGTCTATGATCCTTCATACTCCGGCTCCGGGGCTTCCATCGCAGATGGCTCAAGTTCCGTCGGTGGCGGAACCACCCCGACAGCAGACTTAATTTCGATTAATGTGAACACTGCCGGTGCCGACACATCCTATGTGGTCGGTGAAAGTTTCTCGACTTCCGGTCTTGTCGTTACCGCGACCTACAGTGATAGCACGACCGGAACCGTCAGCGGGTATACAACTTCGCCTGTGAACGGGACCACCTTATCCAACGTAGGAACACAAACCGTGACCGTTTCTTATACTAAAGATGCGATCACCAAAACAGCCTCCTACACGATCAATGTCAGCGAAGCACCTATTGGTGAATTTGAAACAGTCAGCATTACGTCGGCCACCGTTCCCGGCATCACCACTGCCAGTTATGCGCTTGATCCTGTTACCTACACTGATACCGCTTCATCCATTTCCTTGACTTACTACAAAATGATGAAACGCTCCTCCACCAGCTCTGATTTGCAATGCCAAGGTGGAACGTTCTATCTTTACAACAATACCCCAATGACGAATCTCGCTTCTTTAACGCTCACCTATGCGGCCACTCCCCTTAACAACTTTACTGTTCGGGTTGGCACATCCTCCAATCCGACATCTGGTACGGTCATCACTCCGAACATCAGCGGATTGGTTTACACCTATGACTTCTCAGTGGGAACATTCCCTTTCTTCGTTATTACCTGTGCGATCAACGTTTCTTATGTCACCAGTTTCGAATTTGAATATGGCACAGGGTCTACCCCCGAAGTGACTTTAGCGTCGATTGAAGCCACTCCTTCCGCCAGCCAAATTCTCTATGCCGTCGGTGATACCTTCATTTATAGCGGTTTAACCGTTGTTGCCACGTATAGCGATGCTAGCACTGCGAACGTGACCGCCTACACCGTTTCATCGCCGGTAATGACTACTTCCGGAACCAAAACCGTGACGGTCACGTATCTGACCCAAACCGATACATACGCCATTGATGTATGTGCGTTGAGTTCCCTAAGTGTTACGCCCACCGTCACCAGTGTCGTACAAAATGCCACCTATGCTGATTCTGGCATCACTGGTGTGGCCACTTTCTCTGATGGCGGAGCTAGTTTCACCAAATCCTTAATCGCCTCTGATATCGTTCTTTCCAGTGTTGACACTTCTACCACAGGAACTAAGACTGTGACTGCGACTTATACCTACAATGCCGCCAGTGTCTCTACGACTTTTACCATTACAGTCATCGCTCCGGTGCAATCCGCTGTGTGGGCTCATACGTTTACTTCAATTACCGATTTCACATCCGGTGCCACCAAAAAACCTTACACCTCCAAATTGTTGACCGATTCAACGGGTGTTACCGGTTCCGTTACTTGGTCCTATGTGTTTACCAAAGCCGCCAGTGCCTATTATTTCGGTTATGACTCCATCAAAGGCGTCCAACTTGGAAGCGCGACTGCTCCGTTCTCGGCCATCAAATTTACATCTGGTAAATCTTTTACCAAAGTGACTAAGATTGTCGTTGAAACCAGCGGTGCGACGTCCATCGTCGGCACACTCAAGGCTTATGTCGGTTCCACCTCCTATCAACTCGGCAGCACCCACACCATGACGGACACCAGTACCGCAGTCAGTTTCACCAGTGCTTCCGGCTTAACCGGAACTCCGATCTTGGCCTGGGCACAAACCTCTGCCAAAGCCATTTACATCAAGTCAATCACGATCTATACCACCGCATAAAACTCCCGATGTCTCGAAGCCGGCCCGAAAAGCCGGCTTTTTTTGTATAATTGAATTAATAGGTCTTGTGGAAAGTTCCTTCATCGGAAGAAAAACGGCCCAAAGAGCCGTCTAGCGCCACAATATCGCTTAGGCTTGAAACATTTATGGATACAAGCGCTTTTTCAACCCAGAAAAAGCAAAAGAGGGTGAAATCATGTGTGATACGCTCGTCAGCAAATCCCCGAACTCGATTTTCTTTGGTAAAAACTCGGATCGTAGCCCCAATGAGCCCAACCTCACGGTATTTTACCCAAGCCGAAACGACTATCCCCCTCAGTTGGAATGTACCTACATCCACCTCAATGAAGTGGCGTCTCGTTTCGCCACCTTATTGGTTCAGCCCAGTTGGCAATGGGGGGCCGAAATGGGTATCAACGAAAAGGGTGTCATCATCGGAAACGAAGCGGTTTTTACCACCTCCCAACAAAAAGTTGAAAAACTCATTGGGATGGATTTGGTCAGACTCGCACTCGAACGTTCCGTAAGCGCCTTGGAAGCCGCGCAGGTGATGACGGATCTGCTTAAAAAGCACGGACAAGGCGGCAACTGTGGGTTTGATAAACCTTTCTATTATGACAACTCCTATTTAATCAGCGATCAAACCTCGGCCTTCATTTTGGAAACCGCGGGCAATAAGGTGAAACTTCAAGAAGTGGCTCAAACCGGCAATATTTCCAATCGTCTTTCGATCACGACGGATCGTTTTGCACAGACCAACACCGAACCCGTGTTTACTTATTTTTCAGGCTCAAAAAATCGATCGGAATATGTCGGAAAAGCCCTGTCTGGAACCTCCGAAAAAGAGGTTTCTGATATCATGGCCGTTTTACGGTCCCATCGGGATCACGATCAAAAGCGACTCTTCACTCAAGGAAGCGTCAAAAGCGTGTGTATGCACAAAAGCTTTTTGGGTGATCACACCACCGGAAGCATGATCGTTCAAAGTCGCGTGGACAAACCCTCAACGATTTGGCTCACCGGTTGTTCGACACCTTGTCTTTCGCTGTATAAACCCTGTTTCTTTGGGATGGTCATTGCTCCGGTCTTCGCAAGCAAAGAAGAAAGTCTTCCTTATTGGCTTCAACGGGAATACCTCGTCCGCGCTATTTATGCCCGTTTGATCGATGCTGAGCAATATCGAAAAAGGCTAGACGAACTTCAAACACAATTCATCCATGAAGAAGCCACACTATTTAAAACGAAACCTACTGAAGAGCAACTCACGGCGTTCGCAAAAAAATGTTCGCTCGCCGAGCAAGCTTTCGTGGATTCCTATAAGCTCGAAATCGAGAAAGTTAAAAACAAAGAAGTCCGGTTACCCAAACCTTGGGATAAGAAAACAAAAAATCTTGGAGAGAATGTCTTTGAACGTGATCTCCAAAGGCGGATTGCACCATGAAAAAAGCCATTATTATCCCTGCTGCCTACAAAGGAACCCTTTCGAGCCAGGAAGTCGGTTTATACATTGAACAAGGAATTCACGCGATCTATCCAAAATGCCTTACCGTCCGTATCCCCATTTCCGATGGTGGCGAAGGTTTCGTCGATTCCTACCTTTACGCCTTCAAAGGAAAGAAGATATTTGTCGAATCCACGGGTCCTTATGGTGAAAAAATGACTGGATTCTACGGACTCATTGATGACACCACCGCTGTTTTTGAGATTGCGGCTAATGCGGGGCTGCCTTTGGTTAAAGGTAAGGCAAACCCGGCTTTGACGACTACTTTTGGTACAGGAGAAGTCATCCGCACCGCGATTGAATCCGGGGTTAGAAAGATTGTTTTGGGATTAGGTGGAAGTTGCACCAACGATGCGGGAGTCGGTATTGCATCAGCTTTGGGCATCCGCTTTTTAGACAAAAACGGAACATCCTTTCTGCCTACAGGAACGACGTTACGCGACATTGTTGACATCGATTCTTCGAAATCCCTAGCAAAGAACGTTTCGTTCACCGTCTTGTGCGACGTGAAACATACTTTTTTCGGTCCCCAAGGAGCAGCCTTTGTTTTCAGCCCCCAAAAAGGGGCGGATCCGGCGATGGTTAAAGAACTCGATGAAAATTTACGAGCTTATTCTGCCCTTCTTAAAGAAAAATTGAATTTTGAAACCGATTTTGAAGGGGCCGGCGCGGCGGGTGGGACTCCTGTCAGCCTCAAATGCTTTTTTAACGCCGAAATCAAACGCGGGATTGATACCCTCTTGGATTTAATTCATTTCGAACACGTGATTCAAGACGCGGAAATCCTTTTTACGGGAGAAGGCAAGCTCGATTCCCAAAGTTTCCGCGGAAAAGTCATCGATGGCGTGGCCGTCTACGCCTATAAAGCCAACATACCTCTGGTCGCGATTGTGGGCCAGATTGGAGACGTCAAAGCGTCCGACTTTCCTCTGGGACTGAGTGCCGCCATCAGTGTGCGTGATGAAAACGTCCCTCTCGAACAAGCCCTACTTAATACGCCCGACCGCATTCGCGCAGCGGTTTCGGGTTATTGTAAGGATGCATCCTTATGGAAATGAAAGCCCTCGTTATTACCGGAGCCACGGACGGTATCGGTTTATCCACCCTGAAATTAGCTTTGGAGAAAGATGTTTTTGTGATAGCGGTTGCCCGTAATCCCTCCAAAGCCAAAGCCATCCAAGACGAGCTTAAAAACCCACGCTTGCTGTTTGTTTTTG
>JACCEE012212391.1_pt1 | contig 10458 bp, 8 predicted proteins | sample 7449931 | NCBI WGS metagenome assembly JACCEE01 (sample SAMN15323457, study PRJNA562643) | freshwater metagenome | isolation source: river surface water | place: USA:Blue River Watershed | collected 2017-08-19 | reverse complement strand
ATTCCTTGGCTTCAAGGCGCCCGATCAACGCGACCAGGTCGGCGGGCTTGAGCTTAGCCAGCTTGGCGCGAGTCAATCCAGGCAGGATAGCATCGTCCTTATCCCAGAGCTTCTGTTCCGTATCGTGAAACCACTCTTCGAGGAGGGGCACGACTTTCTTCCGGAACCGTTCGACGACCTTTCCAGGTGAAGGATTCTCACCCATCGCCATCCAGGCCTGGCCGATCTGGTAATCACGACCCAGTTCTTCTTCGATACGGCTGTTAAGCGAAACAAGGAGCTTCTCCTGGTCGATCTCCGTTCCGTCTTCCAGCTTGGCCGGCTTCAACATGGAGGGATTAGGGGCAATCTCTTCGAACTCGAAGCGGCGGCGAAGGGCGATATCCAAAAGGGCGATCGAGCGGTCCGCCGTGTTCATGGTACCTAGGACGTACAGATTAGGCGGGACACCGAAAGCTTCGCCCGACACCGGGAGACGCGGCTTGAGTTCGAAGTCCTTATCGAGGCGCTTATCGTCCTCGAGCAGCGTGATCAGTTCGCCGAAGATTTTGCTGATGTTGCCGCGGTTGATCTCGTCGATGATCAGCAGGTAATTACGGGAGCGATCTGCGTCGGCCCTGAGCGCGATGCGCTTGAAGATGCCGTCACGGATCTCGAAACGCCCGTCGTCCAAGGGACGATAGCCTTCCACGAAATCGGCGTAGTCATAATTCTGATGGAAGGTGACGAACTCGACCTGCGGCTCGTCGCCTTCGATGAGCTCTTCGAAGTCCTTTCCGATCTTGGCAGCCTCATCCTTCGTGATCTCATCCCCGAGAGGCTTGATCCTTTTGTCGCCCTTGCAGATCTCAAGCGCTAGGCGCTTCGTGCAGAACGTCTTACCCGTGCCGGGCGGGCCATGCAGGATGAGATTGAGGGGCTCGACCAGGGGACGAGGCGTCTCCGACGGAGCTCGTGGCGTGGCGGAAAGCTCGGCCATCACTCTGCTATGCGCCGTGATCTCTCGAAACCACGTGCCACCTGAAGGTAGCTTCATCCTGCGCGCGGCAAAGAGCTCGTCCCACTTCACGCCAATTGTTTGAATGAATCCGGCCGGCTGGGTCGCATCATATTTGTAGGCCCGGGTGATGACGCCGCGCGCGATCACGTCCTTATCGTTCACTTCCAGGTACAAGATGTCGCCCACCTTGGCCTCGTGAGCAAACAGCCACATGTTCTTCGCCCAGACGGACGTCACGTTTGCGTTCTCGATCTGCGACTGACTGGAGAAGTTGGTCATGTCGAGCTGCTCAAGGAACGGCACGGCATAGAGACCTTTTCCTTTCATCTCTTCCAAGGTCTGGGGATTGTGCTTCCTGGAGTATTTACCCAGCCAGAAGCGCTGGCCAGCCGTCGAATAGTCGGTCTTATCACCCTTTTCAGCAGCCACGGGTTCGCCATCGAGAACAGAATTTTTCCATGCCCAAATAGACCCATACCCCAGCCTCTTGGCCTCTTCGATAGCCTTGGCGTGGAGAACCGAGATGGGCGAGTCCTGATCGTCCATCTTTTCGCGCAGCTTATCCTCGGAGTAGAGACTGGTCACTCCAGGGTTCGCATGGTTCTGGTACAAATAGGCGACATACCATTTCAGTCCGGAAATCAGCCCAACCTTGTCGATGAGCTCGAATTGGCCCCGTCGTGCGGCGGAGGCCACCAGATAGATGTCTCTCTTGATGCTCTCAAAAGCCTCCTCGGCGCTGGAACCTAGGTCCGACTTCCACATGTACTTTCCGTCATTCTTCTCGCCGATCAGCTGCTTGAAGCCGTCTTCTGGACACTTTGCGATTCCCAGACGCCCCACCGGCTTCCCCGTCTTGTATTGGCCGGGCGTCTGATAGGAGAGCATGTAGCCAAAAGACTTCTCCGCGCCTGGCTCGCCAATCTGGGCCGTGTAATCCTGAAGAGTCATCGAAGGCAGCCGTTCCAAAGGCCATTCCTTGAGGAAATCGTCGAGCTTCTGCTGCCGTTCTTCGTCTTCGTAAGCCTTGATGGTCATTACGCGTGACTTTCGTCCGCAGGAGGGTGCGAGGCAAGTGGGTATGCGAGATCTCTACAAGTTTTGATATGCCAAAGGCGGGACTAGACTCGTAATAATTACTCGCCCTAAAATAGCCCCGCGAGATAGCTTATGCCATGGGATTACGCGCTAAATTCCTTGGAGCACTGGGAACCGTAACCGGCTCATGCCACATGCTTCACGATACCCGTACCGACCGATATTACCTGGTCGATTGCGGGTCCTTCCAAGGCATCGGCAGCCGACAGCTGGCAGAGGCGCGTTTCATAGGCGGACGCATCGGGGGCATCGAGTGCAGCCGGATCAGCGCCGTCTTCCTCACCCACGCCCATGCCGATCACTCGGGCATGCTTCCGCACCTCGTCCTTAACGGCTTTCGGGGATCGATCTTCTGCACGGAATTCACCAAGTGGGCTACCTTGAGCACCTTGTATGACATGGCCCAATTTCCAGAAGCCGGCTACGACCAAGATGTCGTCATCAAGGTTCAGACTCTCATGCGCTCGGTCGATGAGGATGAAAAATACTGCCCTTTCGTCCTTGGCTGGACCCGGAAGGTGAACCCAAAGGAGGACCATTTCGGATTTAACTTCACCCGGACCTCCCACCTGATGGGCTGCGTTGCGATCGAGTTCATCTACAACGACCAACCTGAGGGCACTTCGACGAAGGATAACGAACGTATACGAATCCTTTTCGGGGCCGATACCGGCAACATCTGGGATGCGGCGAAGCAAGGCAGTCTCGTGAAGGACGTCCAGCCTCCAAGTCCTGAAACCCAGACCATCGTCCTGGAGTCGACTTACGGAGGAAGGGTGCGAGAGACCCTAAGTTTCCGAGAACGTATCGAAAGGCTCGCTGATGAGCTGGAATCCGCAGCGAAAGATAAGGCCTCCCCTGTCATCGTGATACCGACGTTCGCCATTCAAAGAGCCCAGGAAATCATTTTGGACTTAGCATCAGTCCTGCATTTCATTCCGGAGCGCGTCCCTTCCCTGATAAAAGAAGGCAAGCCGCCCATCATCGTCTCAAGCTCGAGAATGGCCAACGGCATCGGCGTTCAGATGCGATCTGAGTTCTTCAGGCTAAATGGGAAAAACAAGGCATCGTTTGCGAACCGGAATCACCCACTACTCGCCGAGGCAAGGGACGAAACCGAGCTAAGGCTGCTACTAAGCCACCTTTTCTGCGGGGAATCAGATCCGGACCTCAGCGCGAAATTTGACATACAACATGGGCAAAATTTTGGCCCACTCCGCGAGCCTGACCGATGCAAGATCATCCTCGGCTCCAATGGCATGTGCGCCGGAGGCGGCATTGTGGGCATTCTTTCCAAGGCTCTTCAGGACGCAGACGCAACGGTCCTCTTAACAGGATATCAGTCATCAGGCACCCCTGGGTTCACCCTTTCGAAAATCGCCAAAGGAGAGATCGACCCGAAGCCGGAGAAATTCGTTTCGACGATTGGCATAAAGGTTGAGGACATTCGCGCGACCGTTCGGAATATCGGAGGCCTTTACTCAGCCCATGCCGATCAGGCGGGCCTTGTGCGATATTGCCTGAAAAAAGACCGAGACGACCGGCCATACCTTCCTGTCACGGCGATCCTGGTCCACGGGGACGAAGAGTCCCGCGATCAACTTCGCGAGGCCCTTCAGAAGTGGGACCTTGCCAATAAGAAAGATTCGCGGGGCCTCAAAGAGATCTTCACGCCATCAATGGGTACGGGTTGGTACGACTGTAAAACTCGTTCATTCGTCCAAGACAGCGCACCTGGAGACTCTGAAAGACTGGCCGAGCTGACCATCCGCTACGCGATGCTTAAAGCAGCAGTCGAACGCCACCTCGAAGGCGACCTACCTGCCGAGCAGATCGTAAAGTACCTGCAAGACACAGATGGCGCGCTAAAATTAGGTCACGGCCTCAGGCAAGGCCATTTCAGCCCATAACCCCCCCGCTGCCTTTATTCTGCTTTATTAATGATTCGGCGTGCTTAGAAAACCGACATGCGCCGCATCGTCCCTGTCCTTCTGGCAAGTTTGCTCACGGCCTGCTCGGCCTTGGCCGATCTTTCGGTCAACGATGACCCGGTCGTCTACGCGGTCCGGCCGGCGGTGTGCGCACGCACGGAGTTCGAAGCGGTGGATTTCCTCGGCAACGCCAATGCCTCGATCAAGACGAGGCAGATCGTCGGCTGCCTTGAACGCATGGGGGTCACCAGCAAACACTCCGCCAACTACCTGTACGTCCAGAGCGACCTCCTCAAAGACCCGCAGGCGAAGCTGTTCGCCTACCGACTGGCCTTGAGCCGGGAGAAGCAGGCCGCGCTCTGCATGTCGGTAAAGGCGCCGTCTGACCTTGGCTCGGAACTGGCGTCCTTCCTCGGAGCCAGCCTGGCCATCAACATGATCGAGCAGAACTCCCGGGTCGCCGAACAGCGGGTCGAAGCCGAGTTCAAGGCCCGTGCTTCCGGCTTCCTGGAGCAGAACATCGCCTTCGGAGCCAACGTGAAGAACATCCATGAAGGCGAAACGGAGATCGCCGGCATCATCGACCCCGACGTCGCCGCCACGAGCATCTTCAAGTCCAAGCAGCCCAGGGTGCGCAAAGCGATCGAGGCCATCATCGACGAACAGGAAGCCCGCGCCAAAGCCTCATGGGGCAAGCTGACCCATCCGCAGATCTACGGGCTTCTGGTCGGAACGCATTCACCGGCCGGCAGCTGGGAATTCCTCAACGGCGAGCTGACCTCGCTGAAGGTCGACTCCGTGACGTTCAAAGGGCACTGCGTCCTGACCGAGCTCACCCTTAATCTCGTCGGCAAGTCGGCGGGCGCCCGGACCATCAAGATCCGCGCGGCTTTCACGGTCTTCAAGGACGGTGGCATCGGGCTGATCGGCACGAACTAAGCTTCTCATAGATGCACGCATCACAGGCGAAACAATCTCCGCCTAGATTCTCATCATCCGACTAACACCCCGCTTTCACCCCACATACCTCATGAATATCGCAATACTGGACGGTCCGGTCTTTTGGGCGATTGTTGCCCTTCTCTGCTTTGGATCCACGGTCGGCCTGATCGTCTTCCTGGTGACCTCGCTGATCAACAAGAAGAATGGCGCGGCGGCAGTTCACTCCATTCCCGCGGCTCCTGGTTCGCGCCTCTTCCAGTTCTCCCGCAACGGAGCCTCGCTCGGATGTTTTCCCGAGGGTGCTGTGCCGCAGCTGATCGCAGGCGGACAGATTCGCCAGGATGATGACTGCTGGACCCAAGGCATGGCCAGTTGGCAGAAAGTTTCGGCTCAGCCCAACTGGCGCGCATAACGCCACTTTTGAGCGCAGGGTGCGACGTAGTCTCGCCCCTGCCCTTCAGCCACCATTCGGCGGCCAGGGGCGGAGGAGGCGATGTCATCGCATCCCTACCAAGCCAACCCGCGGGTCGGCCGCAGCTAGGTTGAGCATTATAAATCGGGTTAGGTTTTATAACCTAGGTAAATGCAACTTCGCGTGATTTGACTTGTTAGTCCGTCCGCGAAGGGCACAACCCCTGACCCGTTTTTTGGCAGTCTAAACCAATCCCGGAACTCTCCGCGATCTGAAACCTGAACCGGACCTCCTCGCGGTCAGTCGGCCGTCAAACAAAGGGCCGGAGCCTTCTGCGCAAGCAGTCGGCTCCGGCCCTTTTTGCTTTGGCCCAGGCTCCACGCGTATCCGCACGCGCGCAGGGAGCCCTATACTTACCATGACCAAACTCATCCATCCCTACAGTCTCCAGGCCTTCCCCACCGAGAAGATCCTCAAGGAGTTCAAACCCGTCCGCGGCTGTTACGTCCACGGCAAGATCGAACTGCCGCCCGGGCAGGTCGATCAACTCTACGCCTCGCTGCGTAACCGCGATAGCGACCCGCTCGCCTGGCAGAAGCCCACCGTCCAGGTGGACATCATGCCGCTCTTCGACGCCATCGCCGAGCGCATGGGCTACGACCGGGTCCTGCTGAACGAGGGGCGCGGCGAAACCGGCCGCGCTGACCATGCTTGGAGCGTCTACTCCGACGAAGGCCTCTACCCCATGCTGATCCGCTGGCAGACGGGCGCGGGCCAGCTCCTGCTGAGCATCGGCATCCACGCTCAGGAAAACCTCTCGATCGCGATGCTGGCCGATGCCGAGGGGCTGGAGTCCTTGCTCAAGGTCCACGACATCATGACGGGCATCGTCGCCACCGAAGGGCGAAAAGAGAGCCTGTCGGTGCCGGTGGGCGACACGCTGCAGGTCGTGGAAGTGGCTTCCCGGCCGGAACGGGCCTACTTCGGGCCCTGCGTCACGGTGTGCCTCCCGTCTGACCGAAAGCTGAGCGACCTGCGTCGCAAGGAACTGGAAAAGATCGTCGGAGGCGTGCCGCTGGTCGTCGGAACCGAAGAGGAAGTCAACCGGGGCTACTTCGCTCCCGCCGGAATCTCCCGCCTGACCCCGAACAGCCTCCGCCTGGAATCGATCGCTCCCTTCATCGGCAACCGGATGGACTTCGGCCCGGACGAACCCCTCAGCCAATCGCTGATCGACCTGATCAACGAGGCCGGCGTGAGCCGGACCTGGAAGGAATTCGAGCGTACGGCCGCCGAACATGAGGCCGCGGATTACGATGCGAACAGCTGGTTTGAAATGCAGGAAAAGGAGAAGCTTGATTCCGAGCTTTCCGAACGCCGCCTGAAACTGGAGGATCTCATCCGCAGGCTGCTGCCGTCCGACGAATTCCAGGGGCCGCGCCGGATCTCCTTCAGTCGGGAATTCCGAGAGACGCCGGCGACGGACCTCCGAGGCACCGGCCCGATGGCCAAGATGGCCGAAGGAAATGTCGAGATCAGCGCCGACCTGCTGGAGAAAATCGACCGGATGCTCTTCGACCTCTTCCGGCCGTCGCCGATGGCGGCGGGGGTGGATGCCAAGCCCAAGCTGCAGATCAAGGGCGAGTGCCAGCTCCCGCCGCTGGCCAGCCAGTATCAGGACACCGCCCTCGAGCGGAAGGCCTTCGAGGAGCTGGCCAAGCCGTACACCTCGACCCACCGCGGCCTACCGGTGCGCGTCGATAAGCGCGTGCTTGTCTGGCGGTCGAATGACAACGAGGCCCTGGCGGTGGATTACTTCCGCCATCCGACGACCGGCGATATTCACTTCGCCCGGCTGTACAGGGTGCCTACGCCGAAGGCGTAGCGCGGCGACGAAAGTCGCCGCGCAGGGGGCATGTGGGCACGGTGACACGTGGGCAAGGGGGCCTGCATTAGTTGATCGCTTGATCAGTTGGCCAGTTGACAGGGCGAGATGCACCCAAAGCAGTGCAAAAGTGCAAATCGGAGCGGAGCTCCTGTGCAAAGGTGAACGTGACGGGGGTAGGGGCGTGCGGCCCGCACGCCCGAGGTACAACAAGGACAGCACACACTGCCCCTAAGTAAGACAGCGGATGCGATGTCATCACATCCCTGCCTCCGCTACTCTCGCGTGACGTATGCACCTAAGTCGGTTCGAGGCACTAACCACGCGCCGAGAAGCGCAGACCAGAAAGACTATCGGGTGGCTCCAGCAATGATCCCCGTAATGATCACGAGGATAAAGAAGGCGATCGGCACCCAAAGGGGCAACGGCGCCTTCATCACTTTTCCGGTGATGAGGTAGTGGACTCCGAAAATCAGCAGAAACCCAACGGTGGGCACGACGATTAGCCACCCTTTCGCCGCGATCACCAAGGCGCCGATTACGACTAAACCACAGAGCATGCAGATCCTGATCCAAAGAGGCAGTTTCTGGAGCTGGCGAGCCTCCTCGTGCACTTCGGCGACCTGCTCGGGCGTCTGCCCGAACCACCAAGTCAGACTACGCCACTTCGGACGGGCAGGCTGTTCGGCGGCTTGTTCGGCTTTCTTGGCGGAGTCGGAGGGTTCGTTCATGGGAGGATTGATGAAGTCGTGGTTCGGAGGCGTCTTACTATTCAGCCGACCTTGGCGATGCACCAGAGGCCGACCCAGACGACGGAGACGACGCTCAGGACCATCGAGATGACCGCAAAGAGGGCGAACAACGGGCCGAGCAGGAAGAAGGTCCGGAAGAAGCCGAGGCCCTGGCCGCGGGCAAGCTGCGCGAGCAAGGCGCCCATGCCGATCAAGCGAATGCCCGGAATCAGGATGAGCAGCGCGGAAATCTGCACGGCGGGCGAGAGCGGCGCATACCCGATGCCGATGAAACAGGCGACCGAGAGGAGTTCGACGGCGATGCGGTTGAAGGCGAATGCCCTCCAAGTAAAACGCCACCCCTGCTCGGTGCCGCCGGTGAGAAATAGAAACGGATGGGCGAGGAGCGCGCCGAGGAACGAAGCCAGGAAGGGCCGGAGCGCCGCGACGATGAAGACCCCGGTCATGACGAAGCCCGCGAGCGAACCATAGGGAGTCTGGATGCCCAGCGCCATGGTCCAGGACAGGAAATGGCCGACAGGTCCCTGCAAGAAATCAGGAAACGCCGAAGCAACCAGATTCTTGAGGACGTCGATCTGCTGGATGGTCTCGGAAATCGGATCCATCAAGGAGTGCTGGGCCAAGGATATCCCGAGAGCTATCATCACGAAGACCCATGGCAGGAAGACGCCGGGCTTGGCGGGCGGCTCGACCGGTACGGGATTCGTCGACGCGGGAACGGGAGGCTGGGCAGGTTCGTTCATGGTTTCAGCGGCGGAAGGTGCGGAGGGCGTAGTAGACGGCGAGGAGCAGGTCCTGGATCGCCTTGGCGACATAAGTCAGCCCGGCGGCGATGAGGACGGTCTTGGCGGCGGACTTCTCCTCGGGAGTCGTCAGAAGACCGGAGCGATCCAGTTCCTTCAGCGCGCGGCGAGAGGCATCATACTCCACCGGCAGCGTCAGGATGGACATCAGGAACAGCAAGGAGTAGGAGATGACCAGGAGAAAGATGATCGGCGGGAAAAACATCGCCAGCGCCATCACGATGACCTGGAAAGCGAAGGTGAGGAGATGGACGTAAGGGGCGACCGCCATCCACCAGCCGAACCAGCGATAGCCATCCTTCTGCTGCAAGGCATGGCCGACCTCGTGCGCGGCGACGGCCAGGGCGAAGGCGGAAGACTGATCGAGGACATCGGCCGAGAGGGCGATCTTACGGTCCTTAGGGTCGAAATGATCGCCGACCATCTCATTGGCCGGGCCGACAGGGACATCATTGATGCCGTTTTCGGCGAGCAACCTCAAGGCGGCCTCGCGACCCTTGAGCCCGCAGGCCACGGCGACCTTCCGGCACTTCCAACGGGAGTACCAGAAATAGCCGGTGGCGACCAACGGCAGCAAGGGGGCACATCCGAGAGCCAGGATCAGGATCGCGTAGTTCATGGGGCTAATGGATTTCTTGTGCATCCCGGCGCCGGGACAAGCCTGGAATATGGGGCGAACCGCCGACGGGTCGTCTTCCAGAAGAAATCCTTGAGGAAAATGCGGTGCGGAGAAAGAGTCGCTCATCATGAACACCCCTCCCCCGATGCCCGTGCCTTCTTACGTCAACCCGATCGACAACCTGCGCGACCGCAGCGAAGGGACGGCCAAGATCCTGTGCCTGGTCCTCGGCATCCTCGGCACCATCGGCCTGCTTTGCACCGGCATCGGATTCATCATCCTGGCCCTGCTGCTCTTCGGCTGGGTCCTTTCGTTCTACACCGCCGCCATGATCAAAGGCGGCGCGGTGCTGGTGACGCCTCAATCCTGGCCTGAGCTCAACGCCATCGTGGAGGAATCCAAGGCCAAGCTCGGCCTGACCGAAGCCAAGGCCTACGTGGTGCAGGACAGCGTCTTCAACGCCTTCGCGACCCGGCTCGCCGGACGCAGCTTCGTCGTCCTCAACAGCGGCGCGGTCGATACCTTGCTGCGCAAAGGCAAGATCGAGGACCTGAAGTTCCTCGTCGGACATGAATGCGGCCACGTCGCGATGGGCCACGTGAGCTTCTGGGGCGGCGTGGTGCCGCGCATCTGCGAACTGCTGATCCAGCCTCTCTACGCCTGGTATCGCCGTTGTCAGGAACGCTCGGCTGACCGCTGCGGACTGTGGTGCGCGGGCAATCGCGCCGACGCCCATCGCAGCATCTCCGTCCTGGCCGGCGGCTCCGAGATGGGCTCACGCCTGGACATCAATGCGGTGGCAGCGCAATGGAACTCCGTCCGCGACGAAGCCTGGATCACCATCGCCCGCTTCTTCTCCGAATACCCGCACACCACGGAGCGCATCATCCTCGTGCACCAAGCGGCGGACGAACTTCGCCTGCCGTAAGTGGACTGGCCTCATGGCGGACGGACCGCCTAGGGCCTCTTCCTGGAAACTGGCAACAGAAAGGCCGGCCATGATGGCCGGCCTTTTT
>JACCEE010763881.1_pt1 | contig 10458 bp, 8 predicted proteins | sample 7449931 | NCBI WGS metagenome assembly JACCEE01 (sample SAMN15323457, study PRJNA562643) | freshwater metagenome | isolation source: river surface water | place: USA:Blue River Watershed | collected 2017-08-19 | reverse complement strand
AAAGTCCCCCGCATTAGGGCGAAGCCGGAAAGCCCGCAAAGGAAGAAGCCGTTGGGATGCAGGGAGTTAAAGAGCGAGCCTGTGAGCTACTTTAACGACCATGCAGTCCCACGGTTTATTACTGCGGACTTGCAGGCGGAGACCGACGGCGAGCCTGCGAGCCGGAATGCCCAAAAAAAAGACTACAGACTAATGAATAGTAAAAGATATAATAAATAAGAGGTAAAAGGTAAATAGTAAAAAGTAAAAGATAAAAGTTTTTAGTGGTAATTTTTTGTTCTGACTTATCTAGTTTGCTACGAGTATGCTATTCTAATAAATGATTGTTACTGTAGATATGAAAAATATGAAAATTTATATCTATCGACAAATCAGTTATATGGGAATTTTTTACCAATCATTTTTTAGATTAGAATATAATTGCTCCGCCGGATGAATAGCCCCTGCAGACGAGCACATTGAGCATTAATTTGCACCAGTTTTTATTTTTTTTGCTAAATGCTATTTTTTTATTACTTTTGCTTTTTAACTTTTTTAAAACAATGGAGGATTTACACTTCAACTTCTCGATACCTATACAAATAAGAATGAGCGACTTAGACCCATTTAATCATGTAAATAATGGCGTTCAATGCAGCTATTTTGATATAGGTAGAAGTGCTTATATTGAGAAAATTTTGAATGAAAAAATTGACTGGCTTCAAATTGATCTTGTTTTAGCTCATATTTCTATCGATTTTATTTCCCCTATTAATTATGGTGATACCATTGAATGTGCTTGTAAAGTAGTTCAAATTGGAAATAAAAGTTTTAAAATGATTCAATATTTAATTGAAAAAAATCAACAAATTGTAAAAACAAAATCTGAATCTGTAATTGTGGGGTTAGATCGGGAAAAATTAATTGCTATACCTATAAAAGATCATTATAGAGAAAAATTAAAAATATTTGAAAATCAATATGATAAACATAACTAATTTACACAAAACATACTTTGGAGCTGCCCCTTTGCATGTGCTTAAAGGGATCAACCTAGAGATAAAAGATGGAGAGATGATCTCTATTATGGGAGCTTCCGGTTCTGGAAAATCTACTTTACTCAACATTCTTGGAATTTTAGATAATTATGATCAAGGAGATTATTCACTGGATAATCTTTTAATCAAAAACCTTAACGAAACAAAAGCTGCGGAACTTAGAAATAAATATATTGGATTTGTTTTTCAGAATTTTAATTTGATTCCATACAAAAATGCAATGGAAAATGTCGCTCTTCCTTTATATTTCAGAAATATTTCGAGAAAAAAAAGGAATAGTATTGCTATGGAATATTTGGAGAAAGTGGGATTAGCTCCATGGGCGCACCATTTCCCTAACGAAATGAGTGGTGGACAAAAACAACGTGTGGCTATTGCCCGTGCTTTAATCACAAATCCAAAAGTAATTCTCGCGGATGAACCTACCGGTGCATTGGATAGCAAAACTTCTGAAGAAGTAATTCAACTTCTTAAAGAAGTGAACCAAACAGGAATGACTATCATTATTGTTACACACGAACAAATGGTTGCAGAAAACACCCATAGAATAATTAGAATTAAGGACGGAATAATTGAAAATTAGTATGTTTGGAATTTTCTCTGAGATCGCAACTACTTTAAAAAGAAATAGACTCCGTACTTTTCTTACAGGATTTTCCATCTCCTGGGGGATTTTTATGTTGATTATTCTTTTAGCTGCCGGAAACGGACTCAAAAATGGAGTGACTTCCAATTTTGGCGACAGAGCTGTCAATAAAATCACTTTATGGGCTGGTATGACTTCAATCCCATACAAAGGATATCCCAAATGGAGAGAAATCAAATTTGATCAAACTGACTCCGTTTATTTATCAACAGGTTTAAAACAAGTGGATCAGGTTGTTCCAACATTTGATCTCGGGGGTAAAACTATAACCAGAGACAAACAAAGTACTACTGTAAGTTTAAGTGCTGTAATTCCTGAGTTTACAAAATATAATAATGTTAAAATTAAAAACGGTAGATTTATCAATGATATTGATATAAAGGAGTTTAGAAAAGTGATGGTGATTAGTGATAAAGATGCTCCTATCCTTTTTGGACAGGATGATCCTATCGGTAAAGAAGTAGTATGCGATCAGATTTCTTATACCGTTGTTGGAATTCATAAAGCATCAAACCGTTGGCAAAACGAATTTTATGTCCCTTTTTCTACATTAAACGCCATTTATAATCCTTCCGGAAAATTAAGTCAGTTCACAATTACCGTAAATGGATTAAAAACAGCTGAAGAAAATAAAAGCTTTAATCAGGAAGTCAAAAAAACAATGGCGCGTAAACATGAGTTTTCTCCTGACGATGAAAATGCTATTTACATTTGGAATATGTTAGAAGATTATCTCCAAACCATGAAAATTTTCAATGCGATCAGTCTTTTTGTTTGGATTGTGGGAATTGGAACTTTAATAGCCGGAATCGTTGGAGTTGGGAATATTATGTTGATTACTGTAAGGGAAAGGACAAAAGAGTTTGGTATTCAGAAAGCGTTGGGTGCAAAACCTTCCAAAATATTATCTCAAGTGGTACTTGAATCATTAATCATTACTTCCATTTTTGGGTATATTGGAATGATCTCCGGAATTATTCTCACAGAAATTATCAATTTGGGGATGACTAAATATGCTGTTGGACAAACCGAAGAGTTTGCCATATTTAAAAACCCCACTGTTGATTTAGGAATTGCCATTTCGGCTACATTGGTATTAATAATTGCCGGTGTATTAGCTGGTTATTTTCCTGCAAGAAGAGCTGTAAAAATTAAACCTATTGAAGCACTAAGATACGAATAATACTACAATCCTGAATATGATAGATTCTGATAAATTTAAAGAGATTTGGCAAACCATCACCCGGAACAAAACCAGGAGTTTTCTTACTGCTTTTGGTGTTTTTTGGGGCATGTTTATGTTTATCGTATTGATTGGTATTGGGAAAGGATTTGAAACTGGTATGCGGAAAAATGTAGGGAATATTGCACCTAACTCCATGTTTGTATTTGGTGGACAAACATCTATCGCATATAAAGGTCTCAATTCCGGACGTTTTTGGCGAATGAACAATGATGACCTTGAGATTCTAAAAAAACAACTTCCTGAAATTGAAAATATTTCAGGATTGGTTTTTGCCGGAGCTCCTGCAAAAACTTCCCGAAAAGAACGATCGGGTGATTTTTCCTATCGGGGAAATGACCACATTTACTACAATATTGAACATCAAACAATATTGTATGGACGAGTTTTTAATCAGATTGACCTGAAAGAAAAAAGAAAGGTTTGCTTACTCGGTAATAAGGTTTATGATCAGTTGTTTAATCCGGGTGAGGATCCCATTGGAGAAGAGATCTGTTTAGGTGGAATCTACTATAAAGTGATTGGAGTTGTTAAACCATCCGGGAATATTAATTTTGGAGGTGATGGTGGGTCAACCATTTATATCCCAACAACTACTCTGCAACAATTATTTAATAGAGGTAATGATGTGGATATTATTGCCATTTCTGCCGGTGATGATGTAAAAATTAAAGAATTAGAAAAAAAAGTGATTGAAATTCTTAAATTTAAACATCGTATTGCCCCGGAAGATCCAAAAGCAGTCAATACCTTCAATTTACAAGATATGTTTTTGATGTTTAAATACTTATTTTTAGGTATTAACATTTTAATCTGGATTGTAGGTATGGGAACTTTATTGGCAGGTGTAATTGGAATTAGTAATATTATGCTGGTTTCTGTAAAGGAAAGAACGAATGAAATTGGTATCAAGCGTGCATTAGGCGCAAAACCGAATGTAATCACCAACCAGATTGTATGGGAAAGCCTGGTATTAACTTTCATTTCAGGATTTGCCGGCATGTTTTTCGGAATTTTAGTTTTAGTTATAACTGAAACACTATTAAAAGATGCTGAGATGTTTTCAAATCCAACCATCTCATTTACAATGGCTGTTGTATCAGCTGTAATCATCATTTTATCAGGAATACTTGCCGGGATCATTCCGGCTAAAAGTGCAATAAAAATCAAAGCTATTGATGCTTTAAGAGACGAATAAAATTTATATATTTGCAATTCAATTTTGGAACAATGAAAAAGATACTCAAAACCACGTTATTCATAATTTTTGGACTAATCGTTGTAGGAACATTTGTTTTTTTATGGAGTAAATCAAGAGTAAAAGAGGTAGAATATGAAATGATCTCCGCTGAAACCAAAACAATACAAAAAAAGACTGTTATTACAGGAAAAGTAGAACCTCGTAATGAAGTTGCCATTAAACCTCAAATTTCCGGAATTGTGATCGCATTGTACAAGGAAGCAGGTCAATTGGTAAAAGCGGGTGATGTAATAGCTAAAGTTCAGGTGATCCCCGATATTTCTCAGTTAAATAGCGCCGAATCTCGTCTCAATGTAGCCAATATCAATCTGGATCAGGCTAAATCAAATTACGAAAGAATCGAAAAACTTTACAAATCAAAGGTTTCTTCTAAAGAAGCCTACGAGCAAGCTTTAACTTCATACAAAAGTGCCAAAGAGGAAGTAGCAAATGCCACTGAAAGTATCCAGATTATCAAAGAAGGAATTTCCCAAAAAACCGCTCAATACAGTAATACTTTGATCAAGGCAACCGTTTCCGGAATGATTCTCGACATCCCTGTTAAAGTAGGTAATTCTGTGATTCAATCTAACAATTTTAATGATGGGACCACCATTGCTACTATTGCCAATATGGGAGACTTGATTTTTATAGGGCAAGTTGATGAAACTGAAGTGGGTAAGATCAAAGAAGGAGATCCTGTTGTTTTAATAATTGGAGCCATGCAGGATGCCCGTTTTGATGCTGTTTTGGAATATATTGCACCCAAAGGGTCAGTCGAAAATGGTGCAACTGTTTTTAGTATCAAAGCAGCTGTTACTCTAAACAAAGATGGCGGTTTTATCAGATCAGGTTATAGTGCCAATGGAGAAGTTATTACTCAAAAAGTGGATAGCGTAGTTGCCATCCCTGAATATGCTCTTGAATTTTCCGGTGATAGTGCTTTTGTTTATGTCGAAAACCCTGGAAATAAAAAAGAAAAATTTAAAAAAGTACCAGTTAAAGTGGGTCTTTCAGATGGTTTTTATATTCAAATCAAAGAAGGAATCACGCTGAATACTAAAATTAGAGGAAAAGCAAAATTACAAAATATTTAATTTATAACTATGGATTCATTATTCTCAATTTTTTACAGATCAGTCTTTATTGACAATATGGTCTTTGCCTATTTCTTAGGGATGTGCTCCTATTTAGCTGTTTCAAAATCAGTTAAAACATCCTTTGGTTTAGGAATTGCCGTTTTTTTCGTGATGATTGTCACAGTTCCATTCAACTTTTTAATAGATAAATATCTATTAAAAGAGGGTGCGTTGATTTGGATCTCTGATTTTTTTATGGACATTGATTTATCTTTTCTTTCATTAATCATTTTTATTGCAGTTGTAGCTTCTATTGTTCAATTACTTGAAATGATTATTGAACGTTTTTCTATGAAATTATACAATGCATTGGGGATCTTCCTCCCATTGATCGCAGTTAACTGTGCTATCTTAGGGGGATCATTATTTATGCAGGAAAAAAACTTTGCTACTGTTTGGCAAAGTACTTCTTATGCAGCCGGTTCCGGTTTAGGTTGGATGTTAGCCATCGTGACTTTTGCTGCAATTAATGAACGTATTAAATATTCTGCCATCCCTAAACCACTTCAAGGTCATGGTATATCATACATTATCACCGGGTTAATGGGACTAGGATTTATGGCTTTCTTAGGGCTTTAAAAACTTAAAAAATGTATGAAACAAACACTTTTTTAAGAGATTTAGCGTCCCAAATTGTTCAAAACAAAGCTATTTCTCTTGAAAAAAACCTCATCATTTTACCAAACAAACGTGCTAAGAGAGTACTTCAAAAGGAGATTGCCCTCCTTATTTATCAACCGTGCTTCTCTCCTACTATTTTAACCATTAACGAATTTATTGAATCCCTTTCACCTCTTCAATCCATTCCAAAAGAGGAACTTATTCTTCTCCTTTATGATACCTATACAGCTCTGGAATCGTTTCAAAATGAAACATTTCAGAGGTTTTTATCATGGGGCTCCATTTTTTTAAGCGATATCAACGAACTTGACCTGCAATTAGCTGATGCTCCCATCATTTTTACTAATCTGTCAGAGGCTAAAGAGATTGAAACTTCTTTTTTAAAAGAAACTCTTACTGAAAACCAAATCAGCTACCTTCAATTTTACGTTCAACTGAGTGAAATTTATCTTGTTTTTCATCAGAAATTGATCTCACATGGGGTGGGTTATGAAGGAATGATCTATCGGGATGTGGCAGAACATCTTTCAAAATCAGACCAAAATGTTTCTGAAATAATCCAGCAATATCATTTTTATAAAAAATTTATTTTTGCCGGATTTCATGCTCTCTCCCCTTCTGAAATGACCATTTTAGAATATTTCTATCACCGGTTTGATACCTCCTTCATTTTTGATATTGACCATTTTTATGACACACAATACGCTCCGTTTGTCAAATCACTTCAAAACAAACTGCGTATTCCGGATATTCATATTAAAGATTATTTTAGAACTATTCCTAAAGAGATCCATATTTCAGCAGTTCCGGGTCAAATGAATCAAATCTATCATGCCATTGATATTTTAAATGATATAGAAAAAACTCAAGGTGATTTAAATGACACTGTTTTAGTTTTTGGAGATGAAAGCTTAATTGTTCCTTTCGTACATGCATATGATTGTACCAAAGCCAATCTTACGATGGGATATCCCGTAAAAAATACGCATCCTTACCTATTGGTGCAATTGATATTCAGGTTGTTAAAGAATAGTAACCGGTTTATTAAAATTCAGGGAAATAAAGAACTTATTTACTATCATAAAGATGTTATTACTTTTTTACAAAATCCACTTGTTGTCAAAGGGATCATTGGAAGTGACTTAAAAGCAGGTAGTTTGGTAAATGATATCATCGCTAAAAATCAAATATTTATAAATTATCAAAATTTACCGGATGTTTTCCCATTGTTCTCTCATGATGGGTTAACTCTGCTTCATGAACTCATTCCATTTTTTGAAACTATTGGAGCCCAATATCCTTCCGATTCACCCGATTTTAATATTTTAGGGTTGATTATGGAACAAATTGAAAGCACCATTCAATTGATACAAAATTCGCCTCATGTAGATCAAATTTCTGATTTATCTTCAGTAGAATTTTTTCTTTTTTCTAAATTAGACACCCTTTCTATTCCATTTATGGGTGATTTTGACAAAGGGTTACAAGTGTGTGGATTATTGGAAACCAGAACGCTGGATTATAAAAATATTATTTTTCTCTCTATTAATGAAGGGATTCTTCCAAAAGGAAAATCACAACCCTCATTGATTATGTTCGATATTAAAAATCATTTCAATTTACCTACATCAACTTATAAAGATTCTATTTTTGCTTATCACTTTTTCAGATTAATGCAAAGAAGTAAGCTGGTTCACATTTTATATAACAACGATTCAGGCAATTCATTAACAGAAAAAAGCAGATTTATTTCTCAACTGGAATTTGAAATTGAACGAAGAAAACTGACTGATTCAATTTCAATTTACAAACACAATATTAATAATCCTGTTAAATCCAAAAATATTGAATCTCAGTCTATTACAATTCCAAAAGATGATCGGATTTTAGAAAAATTAAAAGAGATTAATTATTCACCCTCAGCGATTTCAACGTTTATTCGATGTCCATTGGCTTTCTATCTATCTAAAGTAGAAGAGCTTGAGCTTCCTGACAGTGTTGATGAAAATGTTGAAACTAAATTAGTTGGAATCATTATTCATGCCATTTTAGAATCTATTTTCGAAAAAATTAAAGAAAATCCCTCAGATTGTGACGTGATTTTTGATCAGGTTTCAAAAGAGATTGATTCTATTGTTCAAAAAGCATTTCAAAACAATCCTGATATTAAAAATGCCGATATTTCTAGAGGAAAAATATATTTAGCCACTGAAATTGTCAAAAAAAACATCATAGCATTTATTCAGATTTCAAAATTAGATTTTTCCAATCATGATATTCATGTTATAGGTAATGAAGTAGAATTACGGAATCAAATGCAAACCAAATTTGGGACTGTAAATCTAAAAGGAAAAGTGGATCGTATTGATTTAAGGAATGGGATCATTACCATTTTAGATTACAAAACCGGGAGTGTTGATCCCAAAAAATTGCAATTGGAAGATCCTGAAACCCTGATTTCTGATGACAAACAGAAACAGTTATTACAATTATTGATTTACATTTATATGTATCATAAAAGTAATAGTGACAATAACTTACTGAAAACTAATCAATATCAAGCCGGAATTGTTGCATTTAGAGAAGTTCTTTTACAAAACAGTGATTTTATTTTATATGCCATTGATGCTCGTAATAAAAAAAATAAAATATCAATTCTTGATACTGAACATCTTGAATTAATGAAAGAACTTATTGAAACAATCGTTGAAAAAATTCTCAATCCTGATATCCCATTTACACAAACTGAGGAGATCTCTCATTGTAAATATTGTGATTTCAGCAATATCTGTCGTAAAGGAATAAGTGATTCAAACTATTAAAAAATGAATGTAAAACATACCCATATCACTAAAATTGGCTCCCTTGAATTGGGGGAAGGATCACCTATTGTGATTCAAACGATGACCAACACCAACACTTCTGATATTCATGCCACTGTTGAACAAACTAAACGAGTGATTGAAGCAGGTGCTGAGATGGTTCGGATCACAGTACCAACCTTAAAAGAGGTGGAACCTCTTCGTGAAATTATTAACATTTTAAGAGCTGAAGGCATCAAAACCCCCATTATTGCGGATGTCCACTATTTACCTGAAGTAGCTGAAGCAGTAGCTGTTTTCGTTGATAAAGTAAGGATTAATCCAGGCAATTTCGTTGATAAAAGAGAATTTAAAACGATTGAATTAAGTGATTCTGAATATCAGGAATCTCTAGAAAAAATGGCTCAAAAGGCTCAACCATTCATTGAAATCTGTAAAAAACACAACACAGCTATTCGGGTGGGTGTCAATCAGGGATCCCTTTGTGACAGAATTGTTAGTCGTTATGGGAATACCCCCGAAGCGATGGTTTATTCTGCTGTAGAATGGATCGATATTTGTGAACGATTTGAATTTACAAATCTTGTTTTTTCATTAAAATCCAGTAATGTTAACACCATGATCAGGGCAACCCGATTATTGCATGAGATGATGATCCAAAAAGGGGTTTATTTTCCTATTCATTTAGGTGTTACTGAAGCAGCTGACGGGATGGAAGGGAGAGTAAAATCGGCCATCGGAATTGGTGCATTATTACTCCATCAAATTGGAAATACCATTCGGGTATCCTTAACTGAAGATCCACAAAATGAGATTCTATTTGCAAAAAAATTAGTTCATTCCATTTCATTATTTGATTCTTCCCGTTACACTATTGAAAACAATACTTTATACATTTCCAGTGAAGAAAAAGAGAGGGAAAGATGGTGGGCTGAATGTGGGGCTATAGCCGGATATTTTCATTTCAATCAGGCATTCAAGGATGTAATCATCCAAAATAAAAATTTCAGTGAAAATGAATGTACCGATTTAACTAGCACTATTTTGCAAGGCTGTAGAATCAAATTAACCAAAACGGAGATTATAGCTTGTCCTTCTTGTGGAAGAACTCAGTATGATATTCAGAAAGTGCTTTCGTTAGTTAAAGAGCGGTTTTCACAATATCCCAATTTAAAAATTGGGGTAATGGGATGTGTTGTAAACGGTCCTGGTGAAATGGCCGACGCTGATATTGGTATTATTGGAAGTGCAAATGGTAAAATGGCTGTTTATAAAGGAACTCAAAGAATATCACCCTTTTTAGCCATTGATGATGCTTTCCAGATATTAGAAAATGAGATCAAAAAATTAAATTTAAAACAAATATAATAATGAAAAATAGTCTCAGTAAATTTTTTTTCCTTCTATCGGTGATCTTTCCATTTTCAGGAATTGCACAATTTACTATTTCCGATCAACAACAGTTGCAAACCGTTTCCAATCTATCCGTTTCTGATATCGTTTTAAATTCACCTATCCCCTATGCTGTAAATAATGCAAATTCATACTATTTTCCTTATGTATTTTATCAGGAAGAGTACTCCTGTGCGCAGGCAAGTTCATTAGTTTATTTGTTTACTTATGAATTAGCTGTAAGAAGAAACAGATTTGTACTTTTCGATGACCCGTACAATAAGTATCACATTCCCAGTCACTTTGCCTGGAATTTTT
>JACCEE010251048.1_pt1 | contig 10458 bp, 8 predicted proteins | sample 7449931 | NCBI WGS metagenome assembly JACCEE01 (sample SAMN15323457, study PRJNA562643) | freshwater metagenome | isolation source: river surface water | place: USA:Blue River Watershed | collected 2017-08-19 | reverse complement strand
AGCACATCCTCTCCAGCCTGGAGATGGGCGCGCACGGGTACTTGCTGAAATCCGAGTCCCCTGAGCACATCCTGCACCACATCATCACCCTGGTCAACGAAGGCGGCGTGCTGAGCGGACTCGCCAGCAAGATCGTGATCCAGGAGATGGCCCAGCGCCATCCGCCCACGGCACAGCGCTCTGCCTCCGGCACTGCGCCCGCAGCCCTCACCCCCAAAGAGTTGCGCGTGCTGAGCCTGGTGCAAACCGGGTTGCCCGCCAAGAGCATTGCCTTTCATCTGAACATTTCCATCTTCACCGTCAACCAGCACTTGCGCAGCATCTACCGAAAATTGAATGTGCGCAACAAAATGGAGGCGGTGCAGTCGGCATCAAACCTCGGCTTGCTGTGAGTGGCTTGCACACGACCCGGGTGAATGGGCTGCGACTGCAACGACAACTGCAACGACAACTTCACCTCGGACGGCTCCTGGTTCCATGCTGGGCATGGCGCGTGTGCCTGCTGGCTGTCCTGGGGCTTTGCTCAGTCAGCCATGCAGCGATGCATGTGCTGATCCAGGCGCAATTGCAGAGTGGCGGGGATCCTGTTGCCAACGTCACCCTGCCCCACTACGTCAGGCAAGCCCAATCGGGTTTGCTGCAAGTGCAGTGGTCCATGTCGCTACCGCCCTCCGTGGTGACGCAACGCCTGCCCGCTTTGCTGTTTCCGCAGCCCGTGCAAGGCTTGACCGTCAAGGTTGGGCAGGCCACCGTGTACTCGTTGCCCATGTCCACCCCGGAGAGCTTTCACCATTGGTACCGGCCGGTGCTGGTTCCCCTGCCCCATGCCCTGCTGCAAGGAGGGATGCCGGTTCGCATCGAGGTGGAGCAAACCGGCCATCTGCGTGGCTGGTACGTGGCCCCGGTCTTGCAAGGCGAGTTGATTGACCTGCAGCCCTGGCATGACCGGTTTTTATTGCTCAGCAGTACCTTGCCCACCACCGTCAATCTGTTGTCGGTCTTGGTGGGCTTGTTCGTGTTGGCCATTGGCTGGCGCACGCGCTCCGTCACCTACGTCTACGGCGGGCTGACGCCGCTGGTCTGGGGCGTGTTGTATTCCTTGGCCCTGACCCCGGAGTTGCCGCTGCAGGCGTGGTTTGTCTGGCGGTTGATGCTGTACGCCTGCACCGGCAATCTGATTTATGTGGTGCTGCGTTTTCTCACCGCCCTCTTCCACCAGACCTTGCCGAGGTGGTTGAACTGGCTGCTGCTGGGTGTCCTGCAACTGGGCTGGCTGGTGTTTGCGTGGGTGGGGCCGCAGGCCGAGCCGTGGCTGGACGTGGTGTGGACAGGCGCAGCGGTCCTCTGCTATGTGTCGGGGAGTCTGATTCTCGTGAGTTGGGGACTGAGACAACGCGAGCTCGTCAAGGTGGCCGGGCTGGGCCTGCATGGTGTTGTCACCGCGGCTTTGGCCTGGCATGACTACGCGCTGCAAGCGGGTGAGTTACCGCCCTTCTGGTTGCAGGCGCTGCCGCAGCCCAGCTACGCGCTGTTGCTGCAACCGATCTACCTCACCCACCTGTCCTTGCCGGTGTTCGTGGCGATCTCACTGTGGCTGCTGGTGCAGGACCATGAGCGCCATCGCCGTGTGCAAAGTCAGCATGAGCAGGCCTTGCGCGCTCAGCGCGACCGCATCACGCGTGATATCCACGATGGCGTGGGGGCGCGCCTGAACCTGATGCTGTGGCGAACCCGTACCGCGCCCCTCATCGCCACGCAACTGCAAGACGAGATTGAACGCAGCATTGAGGAGTTGCGATTTGCCATCAATCCCCAGCAGGTTGCCTCTGAAACGCTGACCGAGGCCTTGCGCAGCCTGTGTCAGCGCTCGGCGCGGTGGGGACAGCCGCTGGGCATTCAGGTCCAATTCAATGAACCTGCCGATGTGGGCACCCTGTCTTCCGAGCGCGGACTCCATTTGTACAAGGCTGCCCATGAAGGCTTGAGCAATGCCTTGCGTCACAGCAGGGCCACGCATATCCGTGTGGACCTGTCAGGTGATGAGCGAGGCGTCGCGCTGGTCGTCGAAGACAACGGCTGCGGGATTCCAGGGTGGTCCGCTGCGGACATGGGCGGCACCTCCATTCGCTCCACGGCCATGGGGCTTCGCGGCATGCAGCAGCGCATGCAATCGCTGGGCGGGCAGTGCACCATCGAGTCAGGTCAGGACGGCACACGCCTGTCGTTCGTCCTGCCTCGGCACGAGGACTTGCTGCCCCCTTGATTCAGACGCCCAGGTACTGCGACAACTGACTGGAGCCCAGCAACTCGCTGGAATGCCCTGACAACACCACCTGCCCTTTTTGCAGCACCACCGCACGCTCGGATTGCGACAGCACCATCTTGTAGTCACGGTCCACAATCAGGGTGGCAATGCCATCGGCGCGAATCGCCTGGATCACACGCCAGATCTCGGCCACGATGAGTGGCGCCAGGCCCTCGGTGGCTTCGTCCAGGATGATCAGGTCGGGTTGCGTCATCAGCGCGCGACCGATGGAGAGCATTTGCTGCTCTCCCCCCGAGAGTTGAGAGCCCAGGTTGCCCACGCGCTCTTGTAAACGCGGAAACGTCTCCATCACGCGCTCATAGGTCCAACCACGTTGGTTGTTCATCGCAGGGCGGGCCGCCATCACCAGGTTTTCGCGCACAGACAGGTTGGGGAACACGCCCCGCCCTTCCGGCACGTAGGCCACACCGCGACGCGCCACCTCGTGCGGTCTAGCCTTGGACAGGTCTTGACCAAACAGATGGATGCGGCCGTCGCGCTGGGTGACATGACCGAGCAGGGTGCGAATGAGGGTGCTCTTGCCCATGCCGTTGCGACCGAGCAAGCCCACGGTCTCACCGCGCGCGATACTCAGGTCAATGCCGTGCAGCACATGGCTCGAGCCATACCAGGCATGAATGCCCGTGGCTTCCAGAATGGGGTCCGAGGACGCCTGTTTAACCATTTCAGTGACCTCCCAGGTAGGCCGACTGCACCTCGGCGTTGTCTCGAATGGCTTGGGGCGTGCCCGAGGCGATTACCGAGCCGTTGACCATCACCGTGATCAGGTCGGCAATGCGAAACACCGCGTCCATGTCGTGCTCCACCAGCAACACCGCATGGTCGCGGCGCAACTGGGCCAGCAACTCGAGCATGCGCTCGGTTTCCTCGGCGCCCATGCCGGCCAACGGTTCATCGAGCAGCAGCACTTGCGGGGAGGTAGCCAGGCACATGGCGATTTCGAGTTGTCGCTTCTGACCATGGCTCAACAACCCGGCCGTCTGCTCCAGATAGTCGGTCAGTCCCGCACTGTGCGCGGCCTGACGGGCCGCGTCGGTGCTGTTGACGCAAGCGCTGGCGGACTCCCACCAGCGCCACGGCCGCTGCCAGGCCGCCTGTGCGGCCAGTCGGCAGTTTTCCATCACGGTGAAGGTGGGATAGATGGTGTTGCGCTGGTAGCTTCGGCCCAGACCGGCACGTGCGCGTTTGGGCTGGCTCCAGGTCGTCACATCCTGCCCCAGCAATTCCACGCTGCCTGAGGAGGGCGGGATCTCACCCGACAACATGTTGATCAGCGTCGACTTGCCCGCCCCGTTGGTCCCGATAACCGCATGCACGTCCCCACGGGCCAGGTCAATCGAGACATCGTTGACCGCCACCAGGCCGCCCCAGCGTCGCGTGATGTGCCGCCCACGCAGCAAAATGGCCTCAGCGCTCATGGCTCACCTCCGGGGTTTCGGCGCGCCGTGAGGCGCGCCCGATCAGCCGTTCCCGGATCTGCCCGGGTACACCCACCAGGCCGCGTGGCAACAGGGCCACACTGGCGATGATGGTCAAGCCCAGTCCCAAATGCCAGTGTTTGGCCAGCGCACCAAAGACGGCCTCCGATCTGAACAGTTCTTGCAACAAGGCAAAGGCAAATGCACCCATCAACGCCCCGCGCAAATGCCCCAGTCCCCCCAGGATGATCATGATGAGGACAGCGCCAGAGAGATGCCAACTCATCATCTCGGGGTTGACGAACCCGTCTTTCACCGCAAAGAGAAACCCCGCCAATCCGGCCAGCGTGCCTGAGATGGTGAAGGCGGCCAGCTTGTAGGGATAGGTGGCAAAGCCGGTGGCACGCATGCGTTGCTCATTCACACGAATACCCGCCAGTGCATGACCGAAGCGCGAACGCAGCAGCACCGTCAGGAAACCAAACGTGAGGACCAGCATGGCCAGGGTGAACTGGTACATGACCAGCGGATCCTCCAGATCGATGAGCTGTCCCATGGACGGCTTCACGTTGAGGTAGATGCCGTCGGTCCCACCGCCCAGTGGTGTGTCATGCACCACGTAGTAGGCCATCTGGGCAAAGGCCAGCGTGACCATGATGAAGTACACGCCTTTGGTGCGCAACGACAGCGAGCCCACCACCAGGGCATAGAAGCCAGCGATCAGCGCACTCGCCAGAAGCAACCCACACAGGGAACCTGCCTCCGACGTGGGCGACAACAGCACGGTGGCGTAAGCCCCGATGCCGAAAAACGCGGCCTGTCCAAAGCACACCAAGCCGGTGCCGCCCACCAGCAATTCCAGGCTCAGGGCAAAGATGGCGTAGATCATGATTTTGTTGACCAGGTCCACGCCGAATTTGCCGCCCACGAGCGGATAGGCCAGCAAGGCGGCAAAGGCACACAGCACAAAAAGGAATCGGGAATTCATGAGATCACCCTGCCTTGAACAAACCGTCGGGCTTCCACAGCAGGATCAGCGCCATCAGCACATACACCAGCACGCCCGCCGCCTGCGGCAACAGCACCTTGCCGAAGGTGTCGACAAAGCCGATCAGCATGGCCGCCAGCAAGGCGCCGCGGATCGAGCCGATACCGCCGATCACCACCACCACAAAACAGATGATGAGCACCTGACTGCCCATGCCCGGATAGACCGAGGACACGGGCGCCGCCACCATGCCGGCCAGCACGGCAATGGCAACACCAGCGGCAAACACCACGCGGTACAAAAACTGGATATCAATTCCGAGCGACTGCACCATCTCTCGGTTGGTGCTGCCCGCGCGGATCATCATGCCCAGTCGCGTGCGCGTGAACACCAGGTACATGCCCAGGGCCAGCGCCAGACACACGCCCGAGATGAAGAGTCGGTACACCGGGTAGGTCATGATCTCGCCCAGCGGCAAGGTGCCGGCCAGTATCGCCGGCGCTTCCACCCCATGCACATCGTCTCCGACGATGATGCTGCGCAGCTCTTCGAACACCAGAATCAGGCCGTACGTCATCAGCACCTGCTGCAGATGCTCACGCTCATACAAGAAGCTGAAAAACGCCCACTCGAGCAGATAGCCCAGCACGATGGAGAGTGCGAACCCCACCACCAGCGTGGCAAAGAAACCGCCCCCGAACGTGCTGGCCACCACGGGCGCCAGCGCATAGGCCATGTAGGCCCCGATCATGTAGAAGCTGCCATGCGCCAGGTTGATGACGCCCATGATGCCAAAGATCAGCGTCAGGCCAGAGGCCACCAGAAAGAGCAGCAAACCGTACTGAACCGAGTTCAGACATTGGATCAAGAATGTGGCGAAGTCCATACCGGTTCTCAGGCAGCGCCGCCCGTGGATTCCTGGGCGCGCAGTTTGAAACGCTGGATTTTGCCGGTGGCGGTCTTGGGCAGATCGGCCACAAACTCGATGAAGCGCGGATATTTGTAAGGGGCCAAGCGGTCTTTGACAAAGGCCTTCAGTTCAGTCTCGGTGACGGTTTGTCCAGGCTTCAACACCACAAAGGCCTTGGTCTTGGTCAGACCATCGGTGTCCTCCTTGCCAATCACTGCCGCTTCCAGCACCGCTGTGTGCTGCACCAGCGTGGCCTCCACTTCAAAAGGCGAGACATAAATGCCGCTCACCTTGAGCATGTCATCGCTGCGGCCTCCATAGGTGTAGCTGCCGTCTTCGTTGCGGATGTACTTGTCGCCGCTCTTGGTCCAGCCGCCCTGGAAAGTGTCGCGGGTTTTCTCGCGATTGCCCCAATACATCATCGCCGACGAAGGTCCGTGGATGTACAGGTCTCCCGGCTCGCCATCGGGCACGGCTTGACCGTCGTCACCGCGCAACTCGATGTCATACCCCGGCACGGGCCAGCCGGTGGTGCCGTAGCGCACGCGGTCGGGGCGGTTGGAAAGGTAAATGTGCAGCATCTCGGTGGAGCCAATGCCGTCGACGATGTCCACGCCCATGTGCGCCTTGAAGCGCTCACCCAGATCGGCGGGCAAAGCCTCACCCGCGGAGGACACCAGACGCAAGGCCAGGTCTTGCCGAGCTGGCAACGCTGGATGCGCCAGCATGCCGGCAAAGCCCGTGGGGGCGCCGAAGAACACGGTCGGCTTGACCCCTCCCACCTCGCCCTTCCAGCGTTTGAAGGTCGCGTCGGGCGTCGGCCGCTCACCCATCAGAATGGTGGTGGCCCCCACGCCCATGGGGAAGGTCAAGCCATTGCCCAGCCCGTAAGCAAAGAACAGTTTGGCCGCTGAGAAGCACACATCGCTGGCTTGCAAGCCCAGCACCGACTTGGCGTACAGCTCGATGGTCCAGAACGGGTTGGCGTGTGAGTGCACCGTGCCCTTGGGACGCCCGGTGGAGCCGGACGAGTACAACCAAAAGCCCGGGTCGTCAGGCTGTGTGGCTGCTGGCTGGTGGGCGGGCTCATGGGATTGGAGGAACGCGTCGAACGCCACCTCGGACGACTGCAAGGGCGCCGCCGGGTGCGAGACGATGATCTGGGACACCTCATGGTCACAGCGCGTCATGGCGGCGTGGAGCGTGGGCGACAGGGCGCCAGACACCAACACAGCCTGGGCACGGGAGTGTTCCAGCATGTAGGCATAGTCGTCCGCAGTCAGCAAGGTGTTCACGCACACGGGCACCAGTCCGGCATACATGGCGCCCAGGTAGCTCACGGGCCAGTCGATGCAGTCATGCATCAGCAGCAGCACGCGCTCCTCACGACGCAAGCCCAGGGCCCGCAGTCCAGAGGCCATGCGGCGTACACGGTCATCGAGTTCGCCATAGCTGATCGCGCCGTGGTCATCGATGAAGGCGGTTTTGCTGGCGCGTTCACGGTTCACTGCCAGCAGGTGCTGGGCCATGTTGAAACGTTCACCGGGCGGGGTGATGGAAGACGGAAGGCTCATGGAATGTCTCCTGTCGCTGCGCGCGCAGATCGGTCTTGTCACGGTAACTCAAGCAAGCGCCACCGTGAGGCCGGGGTTTTCGGGATATTGTGGAAAGACTTGAACTCTCTTCAAATATGAAGTATTGTTCATGTTGGCAATGTAGAGGCATTCCAAGACCATGTCAAGCACTATAGTTCATGTATCAGGGAAAACCCCTGACCCGACATCCGCGCCCGGTGCGGACGACAAAGACCCCTTTCTGGTTGCGCTGGGGGACCGGGTTCGAAAACTGCGGGCCCGCCGCGGCATGACACGCAAGGTCACCGCCGACAACGCAGGGATTTCCGAGCGGCACCTGGCCAACCTGGAACACGGCGTGGGCAACGCCTCGATCCTGGTGTTGTTGCATCTGTCGCGCGCCCTGCAGTGCCCGCTGGCCGAATTGATCGGGGATATCACCACCTCGTCACCTGAGTGGTTGATGCTGCGCGAGTTGCTCGAAGGCCGCGACGAGGCCACCCTGTTCCGGGTGCGCGAGGCCGTGGGTGAATTGATTGGCACCACCACCGCCAGCCCCTCCCGCAGCCACCGCATTGCGCTGGTAGGCCTGCGTGGTGCAGGCAAGTCGACACTGGGGCGCATGCTGGCGCAGTCGCTGAATTTCCCGTTTGTGGAGTTGAGCGAAGAGATCGAGAAGTTTGCCGGCTGCAGCGTGTCGGAAATTCAAGCCCTCTATGGCCAGAATGCCTACCGGCGCTATGAGCGGCGTGCGTTGGAAGAGGCGATCCAGATCTATCCGGAAGCCATCATTGCCACCCCCGGCGGCCTGGTCTCGGACCCGTCCACCTTCAACGAGCTGCTGACGCATTGCACGTCGGTCTGGCTGAAGGCAGACGCCGAGGACCACATGAACCGCGTGATCGCGCAAGGCGACATGCGGCCCATGGCCTCGAGCAAGATGGCGATGGATGATTTGCGCGCCATTTTGTCGGGGCGCGAGGCTTTTTACTCGAAGGCCAATTACACCCTCAATACCAGCGAGCAACCGCTGGAGGAAACCTTTCGCTTGCTGCTGGCGACGGTGAAAGAGGCGCTGGGGTCCTCGATGCCTTATTGCTGACTATCCAAGCGTAAACGGTCCGCTCTGTTTGGCGTGCTCGGGGAACGGCATGCGCAGGGCAACACGCCTTTGCGATGTCGACACAGTCCCACGCGCGCTTGCGTCACGTGAGGTGACCCAACTAGGTGAAAACCCGAATTTTGATGAAATATGCAAAATATTGCTTGACCGAGCCATTTCATGCACTATGATTCATATCATTGATTTCGCCTCACCTCACACCGCCACAATGGAGACACCATGAGCGACACCCGCGTTGACTACCAGACCTCCCCCGCCCAGTACCGCCACTGGAAACTGAGTTTCGACGGCACCATCGCCACCCTCTCGGCCGACTTTGACGAAAACGCTGGCCTGCGCCCGGGCTACAAGCTCAAACTCAACAGCTACGACCTCGGTGTCGACATCGAACTCAACGACGCCATCAACCGCATCCGCTTCGAGCACCCCGAGGTGCGCACCGTGGTTGTCACCAGCCTGAAGGACAAGGTGTTCTGTTCCGGCGCCAACATTTTCATGCTCAGCGTTTCCAGCCATGCCTGGAAAGTCAACTTCTGCAAATTCACCAACGAAACCCGCAACGGCCTGGAGGACTCCTCCAAGCACAGCGGCCTGAAATTCCTGGCAGCCGTCAACGGCGCCTGTGCCGGCGGTGGCTACGAGCTGGCGCTGGCGTGTGACGAAATCATCCTGGTGGATGACCGCTCCAGCGCCGTGAGCCTGCCCGAGGTGCCGCTGCTGGGCGTGCTGCCTGGTACCGGCGGTCTCACCCGCGTGACCGACAAGCGCCATGTGCGCCATGACCTGGCTGACATTTTCTGCACCACCACCGAGGGCGTGCGTGGTCAGAAGGCCAAGGACTGGCGCCTGGTGGACGACATCGCCAAGCCCGCCGTTTTCGCCGAGAAGGTCAAGGCCCGTGCGCTAGAACTGGCCGCCCAGAGCGACCGCCCGGCCAACGGCAAAGGCGTCACCCTCACCCCGCTGCAACGCACCATCGAGACCGACCGCCTGGTCTACCCCCACGTCACCGTGGACATCGACCGTGCCAAGCGCGTGGCCACCTTCACCGTCAAGGCCCCCACCGGTGCACAGCCGACCGACATCGCCGGCATCGAAGCCGCTGGTGTGAACTGGTATCCCCTGGCCATGGCCCGCGACCTGGAAGACGCCATTCTGTCGATGCGCACCAATGAACTCGACATCGGCACCTGGCTGATCAAGACCTCGGGCGACGCCGATGCCGTGCTGGCGATGGACGCCACCCTGGCCGAACACCAAAAGCATTGGCTGGTGCGCGAGACCCTCGGTCTGCTGCGCCGCACCTTCAGCCGACTGGATGTGTCCTCACGCAGCCTGTTCGCCCTGATCGACGAAGGCTCCTGCTTCGCCGGCACCCTGTTGGAGTTGGCTCTGGCCTGCGACCGGAGCTACCAGCTGGCCCTGCCCGACGAGCCCGCCAAGGCGCCCACCATCACGGTGAGCGAGATGAACTTCGGCCACTACCCGATGGTGACTGGCCAGAGCCGCCTGCAGCGTCGCTTCTACGACGAGCAACCGGCCCTGGACGCCGTGCGCGCGCAAGTGGGTCACAAGCTCGACGCCGACGCCGCCTTTGCCCTTGGACTGGTCACCAGCAACCCCGACGACATCGACTGGGCCGACGAGGTTCGCATCGTCATCGAGGAGCGCGTGGCCATGTCGCCCGACGCCCTCACCGGCATGGAAGCCAACCTGCGCTTCAACGGCCCCGAGAACATGTTCACCCGCGTCTTTGGTCGACTGACCGCCTGGCAGAACTGGATCTTCCAGCGCCCCAACGCGGTTGGCGACAAAGGCGCTCTCAAGGTCTACGGCAAGGGCGACAAAGTGTCGTTCGACTGGAACCGCGTGTAATCTTTCTCACCCATTTCTCACTCTCACCTCACTCCTTGGAGACTCCCATGTCCGGCATCAACTACAGCGAGAAGATCCCCAACAACGTCAACCTCTCCGAAGACCGCACGCTACAGCGCGCGCTTGAGCAGTGGCAGCCCAACTACCTGAACTGGTGGAACGACATGGGCCCGGACGGCTCACAAAACTTCGATGTCTACCTGCGCACTGCCACCAGCGTGGACCCGCAGGGCTGGGCGCAGTT
>JACCEE010791404.1_pt1 | contig 10462 bp, 9 predicted proteins | sample 7449931 | NCBI WGS metagenome assembly JACCEE01 (sample SAMN15323457, study PRJNA562643) | freshwater metagenome | isolation source: river surface water | place: USA:Blue River Watershed | collected 2017-08-19 | reverse complement strand
TCTATATGTTTAAAAGATACTTCTTTCATACCCTATATTGCCCCTTTACTGCCCCTTTATGCTTTAAATATATAATAGTATATCAGAATAATACATTTTTTATTAAAGCTTTATTCTAATATCAATGCCCCTTAAATGTATAGAATGTACCTCTACCTGTTTCTCCTTTTTTTTCTATGTAATCTCCCTCCAAAAATGAGAGATAAGTAGAGGATGTACGTTTAGAAACATTACAAATTTTCTGCACATCAGTATTTGTGATTTTTTTGTTTTCTTGTATGTATAAAATTATTTTTATTAGAGAATCACTTAAACCAATTGATTTTAAATACATTTCATTGTATCTGATAAATTCAACAACAAAACCTGAAAAATCAACAGAATATTTTGGTTTTGGTATGTTATGTTTTATGCATTCTTCCATCATTTTTAGTGTACCTCTACCCCAAGCTTCAATATATCCAGCTCTAAATAATGTATTAGAAATAAAAGGATTATATGGGTGTGATGGATGTTTTTTTATTAACTTCTCTACTGTCCAATTTTCAGGCAACTGCCCTTCATTCCAAAAAAAAATACGATTCTCATAAACACTAATCTGGATTGGTGTTGAGCAACTATAATCCTTATGAGCAATCGCATTAAGAAGAGCTTCTCTAAAAGCTGGTGCTGGAATAGGAAATTCTTCAATACGATTTGCTCCGTCATATCGAATATTTGCTTTTAAATATTTTGTCTTTATTAAATCTAAAGTCTTTTCAATTTGGTCAAAAATACTACCATGAACTTCATCTTGAAAACGCAAATCATCATCTGTAGTAAAAAAACCTATTTTTATAAAAGATCCTGTAAAAAATCTCTCTGGTTTAGAATGGAAAAGGAGAACACCTGCACGAGTAATGTAATCACCTTCAATTAAATCAAGATTTTCTAATAAGGTTTTATTTGAATCATTCATTACACCTTCATCAACTCTGCCTCCCTTTGATGCTTTTTTACGAAACGTAGCAAAAGCATTTTCGTCCAATTCGGAAATTAAAATGTTTGGTACAGGTACACTATCCCAAGTCTTTCCGTTTTTTTGAAGCAAAAATTTATCAAGTGCAGCACCTTTTAGTTCTTGCTTAGTACTACCACTTCTATAATGATATATACCTTTATAACTAACAGGATTAGGATATGCTTCTGTTAGAATTTCAATGAATTGTTTTTGTCCTTCATATAATAAATTTATATCGCAAATAATACCAAGATTTGTTACAATTTTATTTGGTAAATCATCCATCAATCTTTTCGCATTATCAATACCAACAACTTCACCATTATCATTTTTACCAATATACATCACACCACCTTGTGCATTTGCAAAACCGCAAATCCATTTAAGGTATTCATCCTTCCATGTCTCTTTCCATTCAATATTTTGTTGTTCTTGCATTTTCTAAATTATAATTTAAATCTATTTCGATGAAAACTTAACGATTCTAATGATGGAAAATATGAAATATTATCAGGAAGCATTATTTTTTTGCCTTCAAATTGTTTTAATCCATATTTCGATTCACATGATTCTGAAAATTTATTGGACATAATCACCTCATAACAATCATTAATTGAAATTAAGCCTCTATCAAATGCACGATGCATATTTGGACATAATGCTATCCCATTGGTAATAGTATCATTATAGCTTTCAGAAAATGGAATAATATGGCAAGCATCTATCATTGAAATATTATCTATCACATCAACTTTCATACCCGTAATACAACATGTATTGTTATATATTTTCGGAATTTCCCTCTTAAAAATATTACTTCTAATATATATTTCTTCTTCGTATTGGTCAGAATCTAACGTTTCTTTAATTTTTAAAATTCTATTTTGATAAACATGGAACGATTCTTCAACAATCTGATTTTTAATGTCTGTAATGTAATTTTTATTTGAAATGTTAAATTTAAACTTTGTTTCAGGAAAATATATGTCAAGTAAATAAAACAATAAAGTATTTGAATCTTCCTTTTTTTGAAATAAATCAAACAATTCAATGTCTATGACAGCATATTTAATTGCTGTTGTTAAGTTTGCAAAACTTCTCATTGAACTTTTTGACTTTACCCAAATTTCACAACCTTGATTGGGTACTAAACTCCAAAAAGGTTCTGTACTCATATGATAAAATGGTAAAGTAAACAAACAAGTGTGATTAGAAGTAACTAAAGTTGACCAGTTGCTTTTAAATAATCCAACAAGTTCTGGTGAAATTGTAATTTTATTAGAATTATAAATATTTTGTTGGAAAGATTGAATTAAGCTTATTAATAGTATGGGTTTATGAGGTGCTCCTCCGTTTTTATAATCACGGCGCAGTTTATCAAAACATTTTATATAATATTGTATATCTTTAACAAGCATAGAGATATTTTTCAATTACTCTTTCCATGTCATCTTTCAAACCTCGTTTACGATTCAATAATGCTTTGTTTTTTTGCATCACCAGTAATTCTTGGATTAGGTCAAAGTCGGTTGGATTTTCATTACAAACGTTTTTCAGCAAATCGATTTCTTTTTGCAATTTTTCATCATTTGTTTTCATGTCAATTTCTTTATTGTAAACCTTATTGTAAATGTCCGAAACTCTATATTCAAAATTAAGGTCTCTATTCCAAACTACTTGTATTGCAACAAGCTCTTGATTTGTTATTAAATTAAGTTTGGGTTTAAATTCCTGTACTTTTCTTTGTGCAGTTAGTATTTCTTCAAGTAATTCTGCTCTGTATTTTTCTGTATAATTGCCTTGATTATGTCCTTCTTCGGTAACTGCATGTTGTCCGTTTCTGCGAGTAGTCATTCGATTTTCAGAAATATTCCTTTTATCAAACATACTCGCACGTAAATCTAATAATGGTCTTAACCATTCTTGACCTTTATTTACTAATGCCGACATAGATTTATCTTCTTTTACAACGGTACAAGTCCAACAACCAAATCGACTTTGCCCACAAGATGGTTGTTTTTTGTCCGAAACTAAAGTTGGACATTCATAATCATCTGCACTTGCATCTGCATAAATTTGAAAAAGCTTAGAATTATCTGCACCCCAAGGTGAAGTCATAGCATTAACAATATACCAAACTTCCTCTAACATTAAATCTTTTATTGGAGCATACACATACGTGTTATGTTGATTTGGGTGTTTGGTTAGTCGTTTCCCACGAATTTCATGCTTTTTAATTGATTTAGCTCTTTGTTGACTTTCGGAACTTCTTGTTCCGATTAAAATAATCGCTTCACCATTTTCTGCAACTTGGTCAGTAATAAACCGCGAAGTCGGTTTAATTTTCATTTTGTCAGTACACCAACGAAAAACATTATTTGGAACAGGATAACCACGACCTACAATATTAACCCAAAAGCTGTCTTCGAGTCTCGGGAGTGTTTTTTGAACTTCGATTGGTAATCCTTGTTCAACAGCAGCTTCTTTAATCCTATCTAAAACGCCTTCGACATATTCAACAATTATTGGATTTTCAACCAAAGTATCGTTACAAACAACAAATATTTTTCGTTTTCTTAATTCAGCAGGAACTTGTTTTAATGCTAACCAGACTAATTGTAATAAGGCTGTTGAATCTTTCCCTCCACTAAATCCAATAATCCAAGGTTTATTAAAGTCCTCTTCTATAAGATATTGATCTTTTAGTTCTGAAATTATGTGATTTATTCTTTTTGACATCTATTTTTTTACAATTGTTTACTTATCTAATTCTTACAAAAATATATTTTTTGTTTAATTTTTAATACTAAACTTGAATTTATTAATATGTTGTTCGTAAAAAGCAGTGTATAAAATTGGTGTCATTTTCTTCTTTGTATTATACTTTTTATATTGCCGCTAATTCAAAGAATAAACCGATATAATAATTGTTATACTTGTTCAATGATTAATAGCAGTGCAAAAGAAAAATCGTTGGTTTTTTGTTTATGTCCGGACAACTTTTCTTCCAATCACGAATAGATTTGGTAACAATAAATTCGTTACCTCCGGTGATATCCATTCCAATACAAAGTTTGGTTTCAGGATTGAGAATTTGCAGCATTTCTTCCAAGAATTTTTGATTTCGATATGGGGCTTCAATGAAAATTTGCGTCTGCTGTTTTTGTTTCGATGTTAACTCTAGTTGTTTCAGTGCTTTTTTCCGTTCATCTTTGAGTGGCAAATATCCAACAAACGAAAAGTTTTGTCCATTCATACCCGAAGCCATCAGTGCCAAAAGAATGGAAGAGGGACCTACAAGCGGAACTACTTTTAATCCTTTTTGATGAGCAATTGCAACAATATCGGCACCCGGATCGGCAACGGCAGGGCATCCTGCTTCAGAAACAACTCCCATGTCGAACCCCTGTAAGGCAGGAGCCAGCATATATTCTATGTCGTTAATGTTTGTATGTTCATTAAGTTCAAAAAAGGTCATATCATCGATAACTGCCGAAGCATTACATTGTTTAATAAATCGACGGGCGGTTTTTATTTCTTCAACGATGAAATGTTTTAATATGCTGATTTTGTCAATATTGTATTGAGGAATGACTTGTGCTATTCCAGTCTCACTCATTGTTGTTGGAATCAGATATATGGTGCCTTGTTTTTGCATTGTTTATTGTTTTGTTTGCAAATATACATGTGTTCTGATTATTGTTTTGTCCAATCTCAACTATTTTCTTACTTTTGGCGAATGTTTTATCAGTATTGCTGATTTTCTTTTCCTTAAATATTAATTCCGAATGTCATTATGTGGATAATTATAAATATCATTCAATTTTTACTCATTGCGATTTGGACAGCCGTTTGTGTTATTATCGATGCATTTTTACCTTTAAAATGGCAATATTGGGTTTGCAATAATATTTGGGCTCCCGGAACTTTATTTTTGGTTGGTGGACGACTTCGGGTAATCGAAAAAGAAAATTTACTAAAAAGTAAACAATATTTGATAATCGGCAATCATACATCGTGGGGCGATATTATTGTTTTATTTATTGCAACCAAACAAATGCTGCGTTTTATAGCTAAAGCAGAACTTGCCAAATTGCCATTTATTGGTTTTATGATGAAACGGATGGGAATGGTATTTGTGGAACGAGGCAATTCGCAAAAGTCGGCTAAAAGTGTGAAACAAACCATTGCAAAAATAAAAGGTGGAGCTAGAATTGTTGGTTTCCCCGAAGGCACACGTTCTAAAACAGGAAAATTAGGTCCGTTTAAAAAAGGTTTGATCATGATTGCGGCAAAAACCGAAATTGATATTATTCCTGTTGGTTTGTCGAATGTACAAAAAGTATGGCCTCTCAATAACTTTCGTTTTCGTCCCGGAAAGATTCATGTTCGTTTTGGGGAACCAATTTCAACTGTTGGATATGATGAAAAAAACATATCAGAATTGGTAGAAAAAGTTCGAACCAAAGTAGGCGAGTTGGTTGAATATTAACGGTTGTTTTCTGCTATTTTTTCAGCACAATTAATCCCGTCGAGAGCCGAAGAGGTGATTCCTCCGGCATAACCGGCACCTTCACCGCAAGGATACAAATTGTCGATTTCAATATGCGAAAATGTGTCGGCATCACGAGGAATACGTACCGGCGACGATGTTCGCGATTCTACACCTACAATTATGGCTTCGTTGGTTAAAAATCCTCGCATATTGTTGCCAAATTGAGCAAATCCGTTTTGCAACCGTTGCCCGATTTCTTTGGGAAGCCAATTATGCAAAGGAGAACTGCATAACCCGGGAATGTATGATGACTGTGGCAACGAGCCCGATTGTTTGTTATTGATAAAATCATTGAGTCGTTGAGCCGGAGCTTTCTGATTTCCTTCACTGTTTTGCCAAGCCAGATTTTCGAGATGCGATTGATAAAGTAAGCCTGCCAATGGACTATCGTTTGGGGTGAATGCTTGTATTTCGTGCATCTGAATCTCAACGGCAATACCTGAATTTGAAAATGCAGAATTGCGCATCGAATTTGACATTCCGTTGACCACGAGCTCTTCAGTATGTGTCGAAGCTGGAACAATTATGCCTCCCGGACACATGCAAAACGAATAAACACCACGGTTTTCAACTTGTGCAGATAAGGTATATGATGCCGTTGGTAGATATTTATCTTTTACCCCGTGATATTGAATTAAATCAATCAACTCGCGTGGATGTTCAACGCGAACGCCCATTGCAAATGGTTTGACTTGAAGGGCGACTTCGTTTTTTGATAATAATTCATACACGTCGCGAGCCGAGTGTCCCGATGCTATTATCAAATTCGAAACCTGATGGGTTTCATTATTGTTTATTGTAATGCTTTTAACCCGTTTGTTCTGAATTAAAATGTCGGTTAGTTTCGACTCAAAACGAATTTCGCCACCGCATTCGGTGATGGTTTTTCTGATGTTTGAAATAATTCCGGGAAGTTTGTCTGTTCCCAAATGCGGATGCGATTCAATTAATATATCGGGATTGGCGCCATGAAGAACGAATAATTCAAGTACCCGCATTATATTTCCGCGTTTGTTTGAGCGAGTATAAATTTTTCCGTCAGAAAATGTACCTGCACCACCTTCGCCAAAACAATAATTTGATTCTGTATTAAGCTTGCCTGTTTTGTTGAGTTCAGCAACGTCAACTTTTCTTCGGCTCACATCCTTGCCACGTTCAAGTACGATGGGTTTCAGTCCACGTTCAATCAATCGTAATGCTGCAAACAATCCTGCCGGGCCGGCACCAATGATGACAACTTCGGGAGCATTCACAACATTTCGATATTCGAATGGAGCAATGTGGTTTGCTTCGTTATATTGTTCGTCCCAAACGGCAAGAACTTTTAAGTTGATTGTTATTTGACGATTGCGGGCATCGATAGAGCGTTTTAGTATTTTGCAAGCAGTGATATCACCTAACGGTTTGTGAATAATTGTAGCAACACGTTTTGCGATATAATTGGGATCGGCAGCCTGTGCCGGACTGAGTTTAAGATTGCATTCCTGTTTCATGATTACTCGAAATGAAATGATAATAAAAACATTTTCGACTTGAGTTTATCAATCACTTTGTTGTATTCGACAGAGGGTTCATGAACTAAGATGTCTTTTATACCATAGCTCATTTTCATTTCAATGGACAATTTGAAATAGGTCAGGTAACAGTCAAGACCGGCACCGATTTCGTAAAATAAATCGAGTGGTTTTACTTTAATAGAGTAATCTTCGTTTTTCTGATTTTTGCGTCGAGTTTCCAAATCGTATCTGATATTTCCACCTCCCACCAAATATGGTCGATAATTATTAACTCTTTGCCCTTTTAGACGAAAAAGTATCGGACATTCTACATCAATCGTAGAAATATACATTGGATACGAGGTAAAAACTAGTGAGTCGGGATATTCTTCCAAATTACGCATTTTGTAAATCAAATTGCGTTGTCCAAAATTCATCCCCGGCAAAACACGAACACTTAGGTATTTTGATAGTTTTAGTTCAGAAAGCATTGCGAGGGTAAAACCCGGTTGCGTAATGGCTTCAACACCATAAACGGAGTCGCATTCCGTTTTTGAAAGTAATTTGTCTGAAGGAGTAACCCGATAAAACATATTGTTATATCCAAGGGTAAATCCCAGATAAAAAATATCGTTATCGAAGCTCGGATTGTTTTGTACTTTTTTGTGTTGAGCCTCAGCCTGCAGACACATAAAAAGTATGAGTATTCCTAATATTGTATATTTCTTTGATGCAAATATCAAGGTGACAAAATTTAATGCTAATGGTTTTCCGAGGGTTTTTCTGCAATGTAAATGGTTGCAATTCCAAACGATACCTTATAGCTTTTAGTATTGACATAACCGACTTTCTGCAAAATATTTTCGAAATCTTTTCCGCAAGGAAATTCTTCAACCGATTCGGGTAAATAGGTGTAGGCACGGTGGTCTTTCGAAAAAAGTTTACCAATTGTGGGCAAAATGCGTTTAAAATAAAAGGCATACAATTGTTTTACCGGAAAAACTGTGGGTTTCGAGAATTCGAGAATGGCAATGGCTCCACCTTTTTTTAAAACCCGATTCATTTCACTCAAGCCCAATATCAAATTTTCATAGTTTCGTACACCAAAGCCAACTGTTATCGCGTCGAAGGTGTTGCTTTCGAAGTGCAAGTTTTCCGAATCGCCTTTTTCAAGAGTGATGATGTTTGAATAACCTTTCTTTTGCATTTTTTCTTTGCCCAATTCAAGCATACCTTCCGATATGTCAATGCCAATAATTTTGTGCGGATTGAGTTTCAGGGCTGCGATAGCAAAATCTCCGGTGCCGGTAGCAACATCGAGCATTCGTTCGGGAGCATATTTTTTAAGTAGTGATATCGCTTTTTTTCTCCAAAGCCTGTCAATACCCATCGAAAGGAAATGATTCAAAAAATCGTAACGATGCGCTATGGCATTAAACATCTGCGAAACTTGTTCTTTTTTGTTTTTTTCTGTCGAATTGTATGGATTTGCCATTGATTTTGTTCAACTTTGTATTTGACTGCAAAAGTAAACGTTTTTTTTGATTACCATGGAAATTCTTCTATCTTCTCTTTACATAATTGTTGCTAGTTTAATTATCAGAAAGGTTCGCTTTTTTTCTGTCGACGGGATTCCGCGTACGGTGTTTATCGGGCTGTTTTTGGTTAAGATATTGTCGGCATTTGCTCTCACTATGATTTATACTTATTACTATACCGACCGAATCACGGCTGATATTTTCAAGTATTTCGATGATGCAAAAATTTTGTATTCGGCAGCACGATATCACACGGGCGATTATTTCCGGATGGTTACGGGCATCGATGCCGACGCTGCTCAATTAAAAGAGTATTTTATGAAATGCAGTTATTGGTACAAGAAATTCGACCATTTGCTGTATAACGATAACCGCACGATTATTCGCTTTAATGCATTGGTGATGTTGTTTTCGGGTGGATTATTTTTCGTTCACAATGTGTTTATGTCGTTTCTGTCGCTTATCGGGCTGACGGCTATTTATAAAATTTTCGTCGATTTTTATCCACATAAAAAACATGAACTGATTGTTGCTGTTTTCTTGTTGCCATCGGTTTTATTATGGACCTCGGGAGCATTGAAAGAGGGATTGGTGGTTTGTGCCTTTGGCTTATTTTTCTTTTCGCTTTGGAATTTAATTCATAAACATTACAATTGGTATTACGTTGTTTGGTTTATCGTTTCGTTTTATATTTTAACCATTGCAAAATATTATGTGGTGGCGTGTGCATTGCCCGGTGTTTTGTTCTTAATAGGGAAACGATTTCTGCCCGAGCTGCGAAATATCACGATTTTGTTGCTGGTAATCTTGCTTTGTAGTGCTTGCTTAATATTGGGAGCCTTGCTGGGCGGACCTTTTGACGTGATTAATACCTTAAGCTTAAAACAAAATGACTTTGTTCGGTTTGCCATGTCGTTGCAAAATGTGGGTAGCCTTATCGATACCAATTTGCTTCAACCATCGGTGGTCGACTTTTTGAAACACAGTCCTCAGGCCCTCGTTAATTCGTTGTTCAGACCTTTCCCTTGGGAGGTTCATAATTTTATGGCTCTGATTCCGGCACTGGAAAACATCGCGTTAGAGATTTTGCTGGTCTGGGCTTTTGTATCATACTTGAAGAAAAAGCACCATGTCGTTTCACGATTGTTGGGCTTCTCGTTTTTATTTGTTGTTGGATTAAATCTGCTCAACGGTCTCATTGTGCCTGTTACCGGTGCATTGGTGCGGTATAAAGTGCCTGCTATGCCATTTTTGTTCGCTTCGTTAGTTTGCGTGTGCGACTTCTCGTTTCTTCGACGACGAAAAAATATTGAATAAAAACAACATTAAAACATGAAATAGCCATAAGTAAACGTGCATATCACACGAGAATGATTATATGGCGTATTAGCTTCGCTGAGCCCTTCGGGGTTCCATCTGACAATTAAAAACTAAATAAATATAAACAGATGAAAGCAAATCTTTTTATGAAACAGTTATTGGGTGCCTTATTCTTTTTTGTCATCATTTTTATATGTGCAGGTCGTTTTTTGTATTGGCAAGGACTTGTTTATGTTGGAATAGGTCTTGTAATGATTGTGCTGAATTATACCGTATTCCGATTAGATGACGAATTATTGCAAGAACGTTCGAAGCCTGGCGAAGGTGTTAAAAAATGGGATAAGATAATTTGGGGCATATCATTTTTGGCAACTATAGGAATGTATATAACAGCAGGATTCGATTCCGGTCGGTTTCTTTGGTCGCCCGATTTTCATTGGAGTTTAATATTATTGGGCGGATTTTTTACCGTGTTGGGGCAATTACTTTTTTTAATAGCTCAAAAACAAAATCGTTTTTTTTCGAGTATCGTTCGAATTCAAACAGATAGGGG
>JACCEE010411426.1_pt1 | contig 10467 bp, 8 predicted proteins | sample 7449931 | NCBI WGS metagenome assembly JACCEE01 (sample SAMN15323457, study PRJNA562643) | freshwater metagenome | isolation source: river surface water | place: USA:Blue River Watershed | collected 2017-08-19 | reverse complement strand
GGCCACTCGACCTTCATGGCCGTGGTGACCACGCTGGACGGCGGCTTCGGCTACCGGACCAGCGAGGTCTACGACCCGGTCTACGGCGCCATACACGGCCCGACGCTGTGCATACGCAAGGAGATCGACAAGGCCACGGTGAAGCTGCTGGACTTCGAGCCCAGCGCCTCCAACCAGGCCATAGTGCAGAAGACGTTCTACGAGATACTGTACTCCGACAAGCGCCTGGAGATAGGCTACGCCGACGGCAAGCGCTGGACGCTGGTGGGCAAGCCGCAGACGCTGGACCGCTCCCGCATGACCACCGAGCTCGAGGGCAAGACCGTGATGATCACGGGCGGCGGCCGCGGCCTCGGGGCGCTGTTCGCCCGCATGCTCGTCGAGCAGCACAAGACCAACATCGTGATACTCGACATGATAGAGCTCACCGACAAGGCCAAGCGGCTGAACTCGATGAGCGAGGCCGAGCTGAAGGCCTTCAAGATGGGCGAGCTCTGGAACGAGATAAAGGCCACCGTCGAGAAACCGACGCCGGCCGTGCTCGAGAAGGAGTTCACGATGCTCAAGAACGCGGCCGACGCGTACAACAACCTTGAGATCATGCGCGCCAAGGGCGTGAAGGTGAACTACTACCGCTGCAACGTCAACGACGCGGAGGTGTTCGGCAAGGTGATGAACGACATTAAGACCGACCTCGGCCAGATAGACGGCGTGGTGCACTTCGCCGGCCTCGAGCGCTCGAAGCTCGTCGCCGACAAGGCGGTCGAGGAGTTCATGCTGATCTTCCAGACCAAGTCCGACTCCGCGATAAACCTGTGGAAGTCCGGCGTGGTCAAGGAGAAGGGCTTCTGGGTGATGGCCTCGTCCATCGCCGGCAAGTTCGGCAACCTGGGGCAGACCGACTACGCGGCCGCCTCGGACTACATCTCCAAGTTCTGCATCAGCCTGCAGAACAAGGGCATACGCGCCTACGCGGCCGACATGGCCGGCTACGCGCAGATCGGCATGGGCGCCCGCCCCGGCGTGGAAGCCTTCCTGAAATCCCAGGGCATGGACTTCCTGTACCCCGAGGAGGGCATGCAGGTGCTGATAGACGAGCTGGCCTACGGCAAGGTGCCGGAGATCATACTTTCCGGCAGCCTCGGCAAGATGGACTACGACAACCAGCTGCAGTTCGAGCCGGAGTTCGGCCTGACGGCCAACACCGGCTTCCACTTCGCGCCGAAGACCGAGGAGATGCTGAAGGGCGAGTCGCTGACCGCCTCCAAGGTCTTCTCGCTTGAGAGCGACCCGTACCTGTCCGACCACGCGATAAACGGCACGCCCTACGTGCCCGGCGTGATGGGCCTGGAGACGTTCGCCGAGGCGGCGGCGCTGGTGACCGGCGCGGCCCCGAAGGCGCTGCACAAGGTGCGCTTCGCGGTGCCGATAAAGCTGCTCCGCAACAAGGCCGCCGACGTGAAGATAAAGGCCGCGGTCTCCTCCGGCGTCTGCGAGATGCGCATAGAGTCCGACTTCGTCAGCCCGAAGGGGCTGCGCCTCGGCCAGACCCGCACCCACTTCAGGGCGCTGGCCTCCGAGCTCGCCGAGTCCGGCTGGACCGAGTCCGTGCGCCCGGCGCTGCCGAAGGCGAAGAAGTACAAGACCGACTCCGAGACCATCTACAAGACCTACTTCCACGGCCCGAGCTTCCGCGTGCTCGACGGCATAGTCTCGGTGGACAAGGGCTCCGTGCTGGCGGTGTTCAAGCGCCCGCAGGCCCAGCTGTGGAGGCACGGCCAGCAGAAGCTGGTCTTCCACCCGATGGTGATAGAGGCGATGTTCCAGGCCTGCGGCTGGCGCGACATACAGTTCGACAGGACGATGGCGCTGCCCGACGCTATAGGCTCGGCGATAGTTTACGACCACGGCGCGGACCCCGAAACGCTGTTCCTGTACGGCGTGTTCAAGGGCCGCACCGAGGACGGCCGCAGCCTCTACGACGCGTGGGCCTTCGACAAGGACTACAACCTGACCGCGGAGCTTCGCGACTACGCGATGATACCCACGCCCATCTAGGCGCGGGGCTATGACGACGGAGAACTGGGCGCCCGCCGGGACCAGGACCATGTTCCTCGAAGTGCAGGGACTGGTGCCCGGCGGCGCCCTGTCCCCGGCGGAGGCGCTGCGCTACGCGGCCTTCCGCATGGAGAAGCGGCGCTCCGAGTGGCTGGCCGGCAGGCTGGCGGCCAAGCGGCTGCTGGCGGCCGGCGGCGAGGACCCGGCCTCGCTCGAGATAGGCATGGACCGCTACGGCAGGCCCTGCTGCGGCGACCGCCTGGTCTCGATCTCGCATTCCAACGGCTGGGCGCTGGCGGCCTGGCAGCCCGGCTCAGCTTTCCTGGGCGCCGACCTGGAAAAGGTGGAACCAAGACACCCGGCCTGGTACAGGGACTATTTCAGCCCGGCGGAACTGCCAGCGCCGGACCCCTCGGCGGCCACGCGGCTGTGGGCGCTGAAGGAAGCGATGATGAAGGCCCTGGGCCTGGGCCTCATGGCGGACCCGCTGGACATCCGCGCGGAGGGGGAGATAAGGCTCTCCGGCAGGGCGCTGGCCCGCTACGAGGAGATGGGGCGCCCGCCTTTCGCGGCGGAGACCCGCCAGTTCCCGGAGGGTTTCTGGGCCGCGGTAGTGGCCTTCAACGGCGGCGGGGGAAAAAGGTAAAATATCGAGAGCGGAGGTAAACACATGGCTGATCTGATGGAAGACCCTATAGCTGGTTCCGGCGCTCCCCAGGAAGGTGGGAAGAAGAACCACCCCAAGAAAGTCCGCATCATACCGGAGTCGCTCAAGCGCTTCCGCGAGATACAGGATGCCGCGATGGCCGGAGGCCCCGCCGACAAGGTGGCCGCCCAGAAGGCCAAGGGCAAGCTTACCGCCCGCGAACGCATCGCCTACCTGGTGGACGAGGGCACGTTCCAGGAACTCGGCCTGCTGATGGAGACCCGCTGCACGGATTTCGGCGTCAAGGACAAGCACATCAAGGGCGACGGCATAGTGACCGGCTTCGGCAAGGTCAACGGCCGCCTGGTCGCCGTGTTCTCCGAGGATTTCACGCAGCTCGGCGGCTCGCTGGGCCGCATTCACGCCGACAAGATAGCCCGCCTGATGGACATGGCGGCCGACGCCAGGGTGCCGGTGATAGGCATACTGGACTCGGGCGGCGCCCGCATACAGGAAGGCGTCGATTCCCTCGACGGCTACGGCGAGATCTTCTGGCGCAACACCCAGTACTCCGGCGTGGTGCCGCAGATCTCCGTGATCCTCGGCCCCTGCGCCGGCGGCGCGGTGTATTCCCCGGCGCTGACCGACTTCGTCTTCATGGCCAAGGGCATCAGCCACATGTTCGTCACCGGCCCAGAGGTGGTGCGGGCCGCCACCGGCGAGCAGGTGGACTTCGAGACCCTCGGCGGCGCCCAGGCGCACGCCGCCAAGTCCGGCGTCTGCCACTTCATGGCCAACTCCGAACCCGACTGCTTCCGCCAGGTCAAGGAGCTGCTGAGTTTCCTGCCGCAGAACCGCGACGAGTTCCCGCCGGCCGAGCCGACGAAGGACCCCGACGACCGCAAGATCGTGCTGATGGAGCGCCTGTGCGGCATGGACCCGCGCAAGCCTTACCGCGTTCACCACGTGATCTGGTGGCTCTCCGACGACCACAAGTTCTTCGAGGTGCACCGCGACTTCGCGAAGAACATCGTCGTGGGCTTCATCCGCCTCGGCGGGCAGACCGTCGGCGTGGTGGCCAACAACCCCGCGCACATGGCGGGCGCGCTGGACATCAACGCCTCCGACAAGGCGGCCCGGTTCATCCGCTTCCTCAACAACTTCAACATCCCGATCCTGACGCTCGTGGACGTGCCCGGCTACTGGCCCGGCGTGGCGCAGGAGCACGGCGGCATCATACGCCACGGCGCCAAGATACTCTACGCCTACTGCGAGGCCACCGTCCCGAAGGTGACGCTGGTGCTCCGGAAGGCCTACGGCGGAGCCTACATAGCCATGAGCTCGAAGCTGATGCACGGCGACATAAACCTGTCGCTGCCCTCGGCCGAGATCGCCGTGATGGGCCCGCGCGGCGCCATAGAGATACTCTACTCCCGCCAGATCAGGGAGGCGAAGGAGGAGGAAAGGGAGGAACTGAAGGCCAAACTCGCGAAGGAATACTCCGACAAGTTCGCCTCTCCGTACCAGACCGCCTCCACCGGCTCCATAGACGAGGTGATAGAGCCCGCCCAGACGCGCCAGAAACTGATAGACTCCTTCAGGCTGCTGGCCGCCAAGCGCAAGCCGGGCGCGCACCCGCGCGGGGGCAACATCCCGCTCTGAACCCGCCTCCTCAGGCAGGAAGGGCCGCGCCAGCCGCGGCCCTTCCCTTGTCCGGCCGCAGGTATTAGGGCGGCTTATACAGATATTAACCTTTTTTTCACCGGGCCATTTTCGTTTTCGGTATAATATAGTTAGAGGAAAACCTATGGATCTCCCCGTAAAAATTCTTACCGTAGCCGTCGCAGTACCGGTGCTCGGCGCCTTCCTGGTGCCGGTGGCCGCCAGGATCTCTTCCGCGGCGCGCAACGCCGTGGCCCTGCTGCTGGGCCTGATAACGCTGGCCGCGGCGGCCGCGCTGTCCGGCCCGGCGCTGTCGGGACAGACAGTTGACTTCGCGCTGTACTTCCCGCTCGGCTTCGACTTCATACTGCGCGCCGACCTGCTGTCGGTCTTCATGGCCTCGGTCTCGGCCTTCGTCAGCTCGGTGATACTGGTCTACTCCATCGACTATATCTCCCACTACGAGGACCAGACCGAGTACTACACGATGGTGGTCCTGTTCCTCGGCTCGATGATGGGCCTGGTGTTCTCGGCCAACCTGCTGTGGATGTACGTTTTCTGGGAGATCACCGGCTTCTGCAGCTGGAGGCTGGTCGGTTTCTTCCGCGCCGACATGGACGTGGCCAAGGCCAATAAGACCGTGCTGGTCACCGTGTTCGGCGCGCTGTGCATGCTCGTCGGCATCGTGATGGTATACTTCGACGCCGGCACGCTGGACCTGCGCGCGCTGCACGGCCAGCCTATCTCTTTCGCGGCGGCCTCCTTCATACTGGCCGGCATACTCTCCAAGTCCGCCACGCTGCCGTTCTCCACGTGGCTGCCCGACGCCGGCGTGGCCCCGTCCACCGTAACCTCGCTGCTGCACGCGGCCGTGCTGGTCAAGATCGGCGTCTACGCCTACGCCCGCCTGTTCTGCGCCACCTTCGCCGCGCCCGACGCCTTCGCGAACCTGGTGCTGTACCTGGCCGGCGCCAGCGCTCTGATCTCCGCGGGCGCCGCGCTGGTGGAGACCAACATCAAGAGGATCATCGCCTACTCCACCATCAGCCAGCTCGCCTTCATCTTCCTCGGCCTGGCCTCCGGCAGCAAGACGGCCTTCGCCGGCGCCCTGCTCTACATCCTGATGCACAGCGTCGCCAAGGGCGGCCTGTTCCTGTGCGCCGGCATCATAGAGCACGGCACGCACACCAAGGACATCAACAAGATGGGCGGCCTGTTCCGCAGCATGCCGCTGACCGGCACGGCCTTCGCGCTGTGCGCGCTGTCCGTGATGGGCATACCTCCCTTCGGCGGCTTCTTCAGCAAGTTCCTGGTGTTCTCCGGCGCCGCGCAGAACGGCAACCTGACCGTGCTGCTGATGTTCCTGGCCGGCGCGGTGATGACGCTCCTCTACCTGGTGCGCCTGTTCTACAAGGTGTTCCTCGGAGAGGCCGCCGGGCATGACTTCCCGAAGGAAGGCTCGTACACGATGGTGGGCTGCGTGCTGGCCCTCGGCCTCGTCGGCCTGGCCCTCGGCGCGCTGATCTACTACCCGTCGGCCTACACCGAGCTGACCGTCAACGCTTTAGGAGTGAACCTGCAATGAACCTGATACTCATACCGGTAGTACTCCCGATAATCTCGGCGCTGGTGGTGCTGCTGATAAGCGAGCGCACCCGCTGGCTGAAAGAGACCATAGCGGTGGCCGCCTGCGCCACCGCGCTGCTGGCCGCCGCCGACATACTCCTCCTGCCGCCCGAGCCGCTCTCTTACAAATGGCTCGGCTCCGCGATAGGGTTCACGCTCAGGGCCGACGCGCTCAGCGGCTTCGTGCTGCTCGGCGCGGCGCTGTTCTCGCTGGCCGTCGCCGTGTACTCCTGCTCTTTCCGCGACAAGGGCCCGGCGAAGTGGTTCTACTTCAACCTGCTGATGACGCTGAGCTTCGCCTCCGGCGCGGCCCTGGCCGACAGCATGGTGACGATGCTCTTCTTCTGGGAAGGCCTGCTGGTCTTCCTGTACACCTTCATCGCGCTGTCGCAGAACACCACCGAGGCGAAGCGCGCCGCGAAGAAGGCCTTCCTGATCAACGCGGCCACCGACCTCTGCCTGCTCGGCGGCGTGGCCATCACCGGCTACATAGCCGGCACGATGAGCATGAGCGAGATAGCGGCCGGCAAGCTGACGCTGGACTACGGCTGGGCCGTGTTCGCGTACCTGCTGCTGCTGATAGGCGCCGCCTCCAAGGCCGGCGCTTTCCCGTTCCACACCTGGATGCCCGACGCGGCAACCTCCAGCAGCGCCCCGTTCATGGCGTACATCCCGTCGTCCATAGACAAGCTGCTCGGCGTGTATTTCCTGACCCGCGCCAGCGTCTACCTGTACTCGCTCGGCGGGGGGATGCAGCTGCTGCTGATGACCCTCGGCGCGTTCACGATAGTGGCCGCCGGCGCGATGGCCTACGTGCAGAGCGACGCCCGCCGCCTGCTGACGTATTCCACGGTCAGCCAGACCGGCTACCTTATAATGGGCATCGGCACGCTGAACCCTATCGGCATTGCCGGCGGCATCTTCCACATGGCCAACCACGCCACCTACAAGTCCTGCCTGTTCATGACGGCGGGCGCGGTGGAGCGGCAGGCCGGCACCAACGATCTCTCGAAGCTCGGCGGCCTGTTCCGCGCCATGCCCGTGACCGGCCTGTGCTTCCTCGTGGCCGCGGTCGCCATCTCCGGCATAGCCCCGCTCAACGGCTTCTTCTCCAAGGAGCTGATCTTCAGGGGCACGCTGGACACCGGCTGGACGCTGTTCTTCATAGCGGCCGAGGTCGGTTCCTTCCTCACCCTTTCCTCGATGCTGAAGCTCGGCCACTCGGTCTTCTTCGGCGCCCGCCCCGGGAACCTCGGCGGCGTCAAAGAGGCGCCGTTCGGCATGCTGCTGCCTATGCTGGTCCTGGCCGCCGTCTGCGTGCTGTTCGGCTTCGGCGCCAGCCTGCCGGTGCAGTACTTCATCTCCCCGGCGCTGGCCGCCCTCGGCCTGCCCGCCGGCGAGCTGGCCGGTTTCCACGCCAACGGCCTGTTCTGGGTCTCGGTCATCGTGGTGCTTTCCGCCATCTCGTGGCATATGCTGAACCTGCGCGGCGAAGGCGCCGCCCGCGTCTCGGACGCGCTGCGCGGCACGCCCGGCCTCAAGTGGATATACGACGCGGCCGAGCGCCGCGCCTTCGACCTGTACGAGCAGGTGATGGGGAAGCTGGTCCCGTGGGCCGCGAACCTGCTGTTCAAGGCCGACCGCTTCTTCGACTGGGTCCTGGACACCGCCCCCAGCTCGACGGCCAACGCCCTCGGCGGCGCGGTAAAGCGCTTCCACAACGGCTCTTACCCGCTCTACATGGCGCTGACGCTGGCCGGCACGCTGGCCTACCTGCTGCTCCTGGTCGGCGGCAACGGAGGACTTAAATAATGGACAAGGGACTTCTCGCTTATCTGCTGATCCCGCTCTTCAGCGCGCTGGTGATACCTTTCGCGGCCAGGGGCCGCGAGAAGCTGGCCGACATACTGGCCAACGTCACGCTGCTCGCCGGCCTGGTGAACCTGCTGTGGCTGGCGCTGCGCCCGTCGGTGATAGCCGGCGGCTTCGAGGAGATCCCCGGCGACGGCCTGTCGCTGCTGCTGGTGACCGCGATCTACCTCGTCGCCTTCTGCGTCACGTTCTTCTCGGCATGGTTCGTGCCCGCCGGGATGCCCAACAGGCGCGCCTACTACTCGCTGATACTGGTGTCGGTGGCCGCGATGACCGGCGTCGTCACGGCGGCCGACTTCTTCACGCTGTACATCTACATCGAGGTGCTCGCGGTGACCTCGTTCGCGCTGATCAGCACGGACGACTCGCCCAAGGGCCTCGAGGGCGCGCTGAAGTACTTCCTGCTGTCGTTCCCGGCCTCCGCGCTGATACTCGGCGGCATAGCCGTGCTGATGATGACGCTGGGCAGCCTCTCCTACGACAACCTGCACATCTTCATGTCCTCCGACGTGCCGGCCGGCCCCGTGGTGTTCGGCGCGGCGCTGATGATGCTCGGCTTCCTTATAAAGTCCGGCGTGGCCCCGTTCCACATGTGGACCCCTGACGCCTACCAGGGCGCCTACGCCCCGGTCTCGGCTCACCTCGCCGGCATAGTCACCAAGATCTCCGGCGTCTACGCCGTGGTCAGGATGGCCTCGCTGCTGCGCTTCTTCGACGGGCGCGCGCAGGGCCTGTCCGCGCTGCTGATGCTGCTCGGCCTGGTGTCGATAGCCGTCGGCGCGCTGGCCGCGCTGCGGCAGACCGACCTGAAACGCATGCTCGCCTTCTCGAGCATCAGCCAGATAGGCTACATAATCCTGGCGGCCGGCCTCGGCACGCCGCTCGCTCTGATAGGCGCGGTGTTCCACCTCATCAACCACGCCACCTTCAAGACCGTGCTGTTCCTCAACAGCGCCAGCGTCGAGAAGGCGACAGGCACCACCGACATGGACAAGCTCGGCGGCATGGAGCACGCGATGCCGTGGACCTCGTGGACCTCGGTGATAGCGCTGTTCTCCACCGCCGGCGTACCGCCGCTGTCAGGCTTCTGGAGCAAGCTGCTGATCATCCTCGCGCTGTGGGAAGCCGGCCTCAAGGGCTACGCCGTCATAGCGCTGCTGTTCAGCACCGTAACGCTCGCGTACTTCGTGATGATGCAGCGCAAGGTCTTCTTCGGCAGGAAGTCCGACGCCGCCGCGGCCGCCACCGAGGTGTCCGCGCCGCTCCTGGCCCCGGCCGTGCTGATGAGCGCCGCGATAGTGGCGCTGGGCCTGCTGTTCCCGTACGTCTTCTCCTACCTTAAGATGATGGCCGGGAGGATAATACTATGAACTATTACCACACCCTTCTGCTGTGCGCCACCGTGGCGCTGGCCGTCTGGGCAGTGATGGCCCGCGGGCTGCTGCTGTCCGCCGTGATGCTGGCCCTGGTCAGCGTCGCGGTCTCGCTGGCCTTCTTCAGCTACGGCGCGCCCTGGGCCGCCGTGTTCGAACTGTCGGTCTGCGCCGGGCTCATCACCGTGCTGTTCATCGGCGCGGTCAGCCTGATACGCCGCGAGGAGAGCGCCAAGCCGGAGAACAGGGCGCGCTTCCACGCGCTGCCGCTGGTGCTCGCCATCTTCGCGATAGCCTCCTGGTTCGCGCTGCCGCCCTTCTTCGCCGAGCTCTCGTCGTGGATCAGGCCCGGCACCGGCGGGGGGCAGATAGGCCTCGCGCTGTGGGACCTGCGCCGCCCCGACCTGCTCGGCCAGGTGCTGATGCTGGCGGCCGGCGTGTTCGTCATTAAGTCCGTGCTGCCCGGGAGGACCCAGAAATGAACCAATTCGCCATAGACTGGTACCTTATAGCCCTGCTGATCTTCACCGGGCTGTACTGCATGCTGGCTTCCCGCAGCCTGGTGCGCCAGCTCGTCGGGCTGGAGATAGTCTCGAAGGGCGCGATGCTCTGCGTGATCTCCGCCGGCGCCTACTCCAACAACATCGTCTTCGCGCAGGCCATACTGATCACGATGATCGTGATAGAGGTGGTCGTGGTGGCCACCGGCCTCGCGCTGCTCGTGAAGAACTTCCGCGTCAACGGCTCCGCCGACGTCTGGCAGCTGAACGGGATGAAAGGATAAGGCCATGGAAATACTGCTCTTCCCTCCGGTCGCGTTCGCCGTCTCGCTGCTCTTCGTGATGGGCCTGGCGGCGCTGCTGTCCCCGCTGGCGGCCAAACCCGCCCGCGTACCCGGCTCCGCCAAGCACCAGCCCTACGGCTGCGGCGAGGAGGTGCCCGAGGACAACGCGAAGGCGATACCCGACTACCAGGGCTTCTTCCCTTTCGCCATCTTCTTCACGCTGCTGCACGTCGCGGGCCTGATGCTCGCGACCTGGAGCTTCAACCCGATCTCCGCCGGCATAGAGCTGGCGGCCGGCTACATAGCCGCGGTGGCGGTGATACTCGCGATACTCTTCGTCGGATAGGCCTGCTATGAAAATAAAAGACAAACTGATAACCTGGGCCCTGCTGAAATCGCCCTGGATACTGCACTTCAACTCCGGCGCCTGCAACGGCTGCGACATC
>JACCEE012710850.1_pt1 | contig 10474 bp, 9 predicted proteins | sample 7449931 | NCBI WGS metagenome assembly JACCEE01 (sample SAMN15323457, study PRJNA562643) | freshwater metagenome | isolation source: river surface water | place: USA:Blue River Watershed | collected 2017-08-19 | reverse complement strand
GCCTAAAGTCTGACATCACCAACTACTGCTTTAACTTTAAAGCGCTGAGGCTGTTCTGCCACAGCGCCTCTGCCAGTACAACCGGCGCTTCAGACCGCAAGGTACACAACTGCTGAAACACCAGGCCGAGCTGCGCCGGAGTATTGACCTGCCCCTGAAAGCCGGCCAGCGGCATCGCTGGCGCGTCGGTTTCCAGCACCAGCGCAGCTAACGGCAGCTTTTTCACCGTGTCGCGGGTTTTCTGTGCCCGTTCATAACTGATCGTGCCGCCAATGCCGAGTTTAAAACCCAAATCCAAAAAGGCGTGCGCCTGCGCTGTACTGCCGGAAAATGCATGCAAAATGCCGCCCTGACTGAACTGTTGGCGTTTTAATTCGGCCAGCAGCGCCGGTTGTGATTTGCGATGGTGTAAAACGACAGGTTTGCCTACTTTCGCGGCTAAGGCTAGTTGCGCGCTAAACAATGTTTGTTGCCATTGGTGCAGTTTGCGTGTCGCCTCTTCGTCCTCTTGTACCAGCGCAAAATCCAGCCCGATTTCACCGACGGCACAGACACCTGCTTCGACCCGCACCATGTTCGCCAATGTGTCGAGCTGCGTTTCGGTCGCGTGCTGTGCCCACCACGGATGGATGCCGAGCGCCAGTTCCAGTCTGAGCGATGTGGTTTGCTGTTGTAGTTGCAATAACCCTGGCCAACGCGCCGCTTCGACAGCCGGCACTAAAATGCGCCTGACGCCAGCCTTTATGGCACTGTCGAGAAACGCTGGTAACTCTGTGGCCAGTTCCGGCAAATCCAGATGGCAATGGGTATCAAACAATTGTTCGCACGATTGATTAAAAGATCTATTCGGCAATGGCGGGACAGACAGTTGCATTGAGCATCTTCAACAGGCAGCGATGCAACGCATTGCAACAGAAGCAACAGTGGCAGGCAAGAGACGTACAAAGAAAACCCGGCAGGCGCCGGGTTTCTTTGTCAGATCAGAGCTGACCGCTCTCCAGCGTGCTTTTCGCCTCAAGCTCGGCCTTGCGCCGTTCTTTCTGGCTTTCCAGGTCCTGGCGTTGCTGCTGCACAGTTGAAGCCGGTGTCGGCATCGGTTTACGCGGCAGTTTTTTCTCGGCCATCGCCGCTTCATACAGGAAACCAGCCATGATCACTGACGCCTGTTTCAGGTCATCTTCAATCACATGATCAATAGAATCGATATGCGTGTGATGCAAGCGTGTGCTGTAATCCAGCGGGTCCTGAATAAACTGGAAGCCTGGTAAACCGACGTCATCAAAAGACTCATGGTCAGTCCCGCCGGTTGAGCGCGGTGACACGGTGCCGCTGCTTAAATCCATGTATGGGCCAAACCAGTCGGTAAATACCGGTTTCACCGCGACGTTGCCTTCGGTATAAATGCCGCGGAACCGACCACTGCCGTTATCCATGTTCAAATACACCGACAACTTGTCATAACCGGCTTTCGGGGCGATGGGCCAGCCCGGGCTTGACCACAAATAACGCGGCAGTGCTTTTTCCGCCGGATCTGTTGGCGCAGGGCGACTGGCCAGGAAGTCGTTGACATAAGCACGCGAGCCATAAAGCCCCTGCTCTTCACCCGCCCACAGCGCGATGCGAATGGTGCGTTTTGGCTTTACTTTCAGTTTGGACAGAATGCGTACCGCTTCCATCGCGACTGCAACGCCCGCGCCGTTATCGACGGCACCGTCACTGGCATGCCAGGAATCAAGATGCGCACCGACCATCACCACTTCGCCGTTTTTATCCGAGCCCGGAATTTCAGCAAGCGTGTTATAGGCATTTTTATCGTCATCATGGAACTGCGCTTTGATATCGAGCGTCAGCTGTGGTTGTTCTTTGCGGTCCAGCATCCGCAATAACTGACCATAGTCTTCCTGTTCGATAATAATGGCTGGTACGCCAAAGGTTTCGCCGATCTTGTGTGATTTACCAAAGACCCGCACCAGACCACCCTGTCGGCTTGAACGGTAAATAACACCTGCCGCCTGCTCTTTGACTAAAAAAGCACTCAGCGCTTTGTTGAATTGATAAGCCTGCTTGCGGCTGGCACGCAGCGCTTTGGTCATCGCTGACTCATAACTCGGACGAGCACCGACATCTGCATCTTTTAGGCTATTGAGTTTGTCGCTGCCGAGGCGTTCGAAAATAATGGTATTTGGCGGTTCAATCTTCAGATCTTCGCCCATCATCAGGAATTTGCCGCGCAACTTGCCGGCATATTGCGCCAATTCAGCTTCAGTGTTGACGTCAAACATCATCACGTCGCCGGCCACCGGGCCGTTGGTGCCTGGCGTCCAGGCGACCGGAATGCCGTGTAACGATACCGCTCTTGGGGCAGTCAGCACGATACTCGATGCGGAAGAGCTCCAGCCGCGGCCAAATTCAAATGGATGCAATTCAGCATTTTTCAGGCCCCAGCTTTGTAACTGCTTTAAGGTCCACTGGTTGGCTGCGGTCATTTGTGGTGACGCAGTCAGGCGCGGACCAATTTCATCGGTCAGATATTCCAGCGTATGCAGCACTTCACTTTGATAGAGGCCTTCGTGACGGATTTTATTGGCCATTTCTAAATCGGCGGCCAACGCCTGTGACACAGCAAGCGCAAGCACTGATGCCGTCGCCGCTGTTAAATATTGTTTCATAACCATGTTCCCGCTTGTTTTAATTGTTGCTCTTATGCTTGGTGTTGCCTTTTATTGTCCCTTCGCAGTGGTAGGAACAGGCACAGTTCAGACTCAGCCAGCAGCAGGCACAAGGCAATTACTTTGCGGTCAATACGGTATTTACAACGACAATCCGCCTCTCGCTATGAGGCGACAGAACCTCAATCCAGTCGCTTCTGAAATTGCAGCCGGATTTGTGTGATGACGTGATGCTTTCTCTGTCAGAGCGCACTTTAGATCGGGACACAAGCTATCAAACGCTAGGCCTGCTGCTGCGCCAGCCAGGTCGTCCGGTCGAGGCGGTAAAACACTGTTGCCCGCGCGACACCGGTGGGAGACGTGATGTCAGTATGGGTATAGCGCGCCCCCAGTTTTTCTACGGCGCGGCGTGATCGCAGATTCTGCTCGCCAACATGAAACCAAACCGTATTGGCAAAACTAAAGGCATGCGTGAGCATCAGATGTTTTAATTCAGTATTGGTCGCACCGCCCCAGCGGGAACGCACCAAAAAGGTATAACCAATCGCGACTTCCTGCTGCGCCGCATCAAACTCATAGTACCGGCTGGTGCCAAGCACCTCGCCGCTTTGTTTATCGCAGATCAGATAAGCACCGCCACTGGTAAGACCGCCGTCAAACACCGGTCGGAATACGTCGGGTTTATAACGTTCAGGCTCCGGATGCAAAGTCCAAATCAGCGGGTCGCTGGCAGCTTGCATCAGAGCGGGCCAATGCTCAGGTTGTAACGGAATTAACTGCAGAGTTTGACCATTCAGTACGGTTTGTAACTGACTCATTTAACTGTTCCAAATCGAAAAATTCGGGCCAGCTTAGTGGAATGGCGACAAGGAAAACAAGTCGGACACTGAAAACTCTATGTTGACGGATTGAACGTGGTGCAGAAACTATGCAAGGCATTTTGCCGTTGGCGGGACCGCGTCACGGCCAGACAAGATCACAATCAACAGCGCTGCAGAGAACAGCCACTGCGCGGCATTTTTATCCGCTGCGCAGTGGCTTGTTGTGACTATCCAGAGACTATGGGCACAGCCGCTCGATACTCCAGCTGCCATCGGCTTGCCGGCTGTACATAAAACGGTCATGCAGCCGGTGTTCACCGCCCTGCCAGAATTCAATTTTGTGTGGTTTGACCAAGAAGCCGCCCCAGAAACTGGGCACCGGCACTTCACCGTGTTCGAACTTGTGTTTGATCTCGGCGAATTTCTGCATCAGCGCCAGACGGGTCGACACCGGCCGGCTTTGTTCAGAGGCCCAGGCAGCGAGCTGGCTTTCTTTCGGTCTTGAGGTGAAATAATGCAACACCTGAGAGGTTGGGACCCGCTCGGCAGTGCCATAAACAATGACCTGACGCTCCAGTGGATGCCACGGAAAATGCAGACAGACTTTCGGATTGCCGGCCAACTCCTGCGCTTTGCGACTGCCGAGGTTGGTGTAAAACACAAATCCGGCGGTGCTCATATCTTTTAGCAGCACCAAGCGCTGTGACGGCTGGCCGTCGGCATCGACACTGGCCACACACATCGCCGTTGGATCCGGCAATTCGGCCGCGATGGCGTCTTTCAGCCAACCTTCAAACTGTACAAAAGGATCCGGATTTAACTTATCCAGATCGAGCTTATCCTTGATATAACTACGGCGGATATCCGCGACATTCACACTCATCAAAGCTTCCTATTTGCCGGTAATTGATTGAACAGTGGCAGACCATTGGCAGAAAAAAGGCCGGTTTGCACCAGCCTTTTAAGAACTTACATCCGCTCCATCACATCGATGCCGAGCAGGTCCAGACCTTTGGCCAGCAGTTTTGCCACCAGGATACTGAGCATTAAACGGCTGTCGCGCAGCGCTGGTTCAATACCGTCTTTTAAAATCGGGCAGGCCTCGTAAAAACTCATGTACTGGCTCGCCAGTTCATACAGGTAATTACACAGCAGGTTTGGCTGCGCATCTTTCATCACCTGTTGCAGCGTTTCTTCGAACTGCAGCACTTTGAGCGCCAGTTGTTTTTCCTGCTGTTCAGCCAGTTGTAAAGTCGCACTGAAGCTGTCGCTGATGCCGGCGCGGCGCAAGATACTGCTGACGCGGGTGTAGGCATATTGCAGGTAAGGCGCGGTTGCGCCTTCAAAGCTCAGCATGGCGTCCCAGCAGAAGATGTAGTCTGAAGTGCGGTTTTTTGACAGATCTGCGAATTTCACCGCGCCAATGCCGACTTTACGCGCAACTTCGGCGATTTCTTCGGCAGATAATTCTGTCGATTTGCCCTTCACTACGGCTTCAGCGCGCACCACCGCTTCCTCCAGCAGTTCTGCCAGTTTAACGGTGCCACCGGTACGGGTTTTAAACGGCTTACCGTCTTCGCCCATCATAGTGCCAAACGGGCAATGCTCGTAGGCAGTTTCCGCGCGTAGCAGTCCGGCTTTACGCGCCACCAGTTCCACTTGTTTAAAGTGCAGCGCCTGGCGGGCGTCGGTGAAAATAATGATACGGTCGACATGGAGTTCATGGCTGCGATACTGACAGGCCGCTAAATCGGTGGTGGCATATAAAAAGCCGCCGCCGGTTTTTTGGATGATAAAAGGCGACGGATTGCCTTCTTTATCAGCCAGTTCATGCAGGAACACCACTAAAGCGCCCTGATCTTCCACCGCAATGCCACGGGCTTTTAAGTCATCAACGATTGGCTGCAGCATCGGGTTATAGGCCGACTCCGGCTTGATATGCTCGTGGCTCAAAGTGACATTTAAGGTGCGGTACACTTCTTCACTGTGCTTGACTGACGTATCGATAAACAACTGCCACAGCTTTTGACAGTGGGCGTCGCCGCCTTGCAGTTTCACCACATAATCACGCGATTTGTCGGCAAAACCAGCTTCGTCATCAAAGCGTTTTTTCGCTTCGCGGTAGAAATCTTCTAAGTCCGCCAGCGCCACAGTTTCCAAATCAACACCTGCGGCCAGCTTGTCTTCCAGATGCGCGATCAGCATGCCAAATTGCGTGCCCCAGTCGCCCATGTGGTTTTGCCGAATGACGGAGTCGCCCCAGAATTCCAGCGCGCGCACAACCGCATCGCCGATGATGGTCGAACGCAGGTGACCAACGTGCATCTCTTTAGCAAGGTTTGGCGCGGAATAATCAACCACCACCGTTTGCGGCGCCGTATTGGCACTGACGCCCAAACGCGGGTCTGCCACCGCTTGTTGCAACTGAGTTGCCAGCCAGTCCGGTTTTAATGTCACGTTGATAAAACCTGGACCTGCGATTTCGACTTTGTCGGCGATATCAGCCAATTCCAGTACATCGACCAGCTGCTGCGCTAACGCGCGCGGATTGGTTTTTAATAGCTTGGCGGCAGCCATAGCGCCGTTGATCTGGTAATCACCAAATTCAACTTTGGTACTTTGCGTCACCGCGGTATTGGTATCCGCCGGCAAACCGACTTTGATCATTGCGGCCTGCGTTTTGGCGGCCAATAACTGTTTGATATTCATTTCGTATCCTGTGTAAAACCTTGAAATTAACCGGCGTGCGCGTGTTCACGGGTTTTATGGAAACGGATCTTCGGATGCCGTTCCATCGCCAGGTTCAGGTTCACCATCGTCGGGGCCAGGTAACTTAAATTGTCACCGCCATCGAGCGCCAGATTGGTGCTGGCCTTGTTTTTAAATTCTTCCAGCGCTTTGCCATCTTCTGAATAGACCCAACGCGCCGTGCTGACGTTGACGCTTTCGTAAATCGCATCAACGTTGTATTCAGATTTCAAGCGGTGCACGACGACGTCAAACTGCAGCACACCAACGGCGCCGACGATCAAGTCGTTGTTATCCAGCGGCCGGAACACCTGCACTGCGCCCTCTTCGGCCAGTTGCACCAGACCTTTTAATAATTGCTTTTGTTTTAGCGGATCACGTAAACGGATCCGGCGGAACAGTTCAGGCGCGAAGTTTGGAATACCAGTAAAAGTAAACTTCTCGCCAGAGCTGAAAGTGTCACCGATTTGAATGGTGCCATGGTTGTGTAAGCCAATGATGTCGCCCGGAAATGCTTCTTCGACATGTTCACGGTCGCCGGCGAGGAATGTCAGAGCATGCGGCACCAGTACATCTTTACCGATGCGGACATGGTGCATTTTCATGCCTTTTTCATACTTGCCGGAGCAGATGCGTAAAAACGCTACGCGGTCGCGGTGTTTCGGGTCCATATTGGCTTGAATTTTAAACACAAAACCAGAGAAGCCTTCTTCTGTCGGTTCGACAGTACGGCCGGTGGTCGCGCGGTGTTGCGGTGCTGGCGCCCATTCAGTCAGGCCATCGAGCATATGGTCCACACCGAAGTTACCGAGTGCAGTACCAAAGAACACTGGTGTTAATTCACCTTTTAAGAAGGCTTCACGGTCAAATTCATGGCTGGCGCCCTGCACCAGTTCCATTTGCTCGCGAAGGTCAGCAGCAAAATAACCAATACGGGCATCTAATTCAGGGTTGTTGATGCCTTTGATGATGTCGACATCCTGAATGGTGTGGCCCATACCGGATTTGTAGAAAATCACTTCATCGCGCAGGATGTGATAAATGCCTTTGAATTCTTTGCCTGAGCCAATAGGCCAGGTAATGGGCGCGCAGGCAATTTTCAGTACACTTTCCACTTCATCAAGCAAATCAATCGGATCGCGGATATCGCGGTCCATTTTGTTCATAAAAGTGATGATGGGTGTGTCACGTAAACGAGTGACTTCCATCAGCTTAATGGTGCGCTCTTCAACACCCTTGGCGCCGTCGATCACCATTAAGCAGCTATCGACTGCGGTCAGAGTACGGTAGGTATCTTCCGAGAAATCTTCGTGGCCCGGCGTATCAAGTAGGTTAACCAGACAATCAGCATATGGAAACTGCATCACAGACGTGGTGACCGAGATCCCGCGCTCTTTTTCCATTTCCATCCAGTCAGACGTGGCGTACTGACCGGATTTTTTACCTTTGACGGTACCAGCTTTCTGGATCAGCTGTCCGAATAACAGCACTTTTTCTGTTATCGTGGTTTTACCGGCGTCCGGGTGAGAGATGATAGCAAAGGTCCTTCGCTTATTGATTTCATTGAGAAAATCTTGGTTTGCCATGTATAAATTCTTTTAGTTTGTACACGGATTTGTACACACTTTTGGAAGTACTCTCTTTTCAGTTCTTCGCTTGTCAAATCCGTCGTGTTAATCGTAATTGGCCGCTATTTTCGCTGATCTTGACTTTATAAACAATCAATGGTTATCTAATCGGTTACCATTTACTCTCAGCGTGCGCCAATGCTCAGTTGTAGCTGTTTGCAATCGTTGCTTCTTCAGCTCATGAACAACTGTGGCTAAACCACAAATTCCTTCGCTACCAAAAATCGATGATAGCTTGTCGTACTACACCGATGATGGTGCAGTTGCCGTTGATCGGTATTGCAGGGTATTGCGGGTTCAAAGGTTTTAGATACTTCTGTTCACCATCAATAACCAACTGCTTAAAGGTTGCTTCTTTCGAATCATCCAAACGCGCAACAACCAATGAACCTGAAGAGTAAGGTAACTCAGGATCAACAACGATCACTGCTCCCTCAGGTATGGATTTTTTTCCGCTTGGATTTTCCATACTGTCGCCTTTTACGCGAAGTGCGAAACAACCCTCATGTGCTTTCCCAGTGACTTCACGCCACTCCTCAGCATCTTCATAAGCAAATCCCTCCGCTCTTTCAGTCCAATCACCGGCCTGAACCCAGTTAATGATAGGAATTCTCCCCTTAATATCAGGCCCGACTTCTACATTACCGACCCCCAAGCCAATCTCGCCATCACCTGTGGCGAGCCAATGAGCATTCACGCGAAGCGCCTCCGCGATCTGCATGGTGTAACGAGACCTAGCCGATTTACCAGAGCAAATCTGGCTGATCGACTGCTGTTTGATACCAATGCGACGAGCCAACTCAGACTGAGTCACCCCAGTAAGCTGCAAGGCATGGTTTAGTCGTTCGGATAAAGTTTTCATAAGCCCGTATTCTACAAATAAAACTGTAGCCTTTCAACAATTTTAACTGTTGACTTATCTACAGTTTAAACTGTAACATTCAATCTTGTAACAGTTATTATTGTAACAGGAGACGGTATGGAAGTGTTCAACACGACACAAAAACATCTCCGCCGTGCCATTGACTTGGTCGGCGGGCAATCAGCATTAGCACGAGCCATCAACTCAAAACAGCAAAACGTCTGGTTTTGGTTGAATAAATCAGGGCGTGTTCCCGCTGAATTCGTTTTACCCATCGAACAAGCTACGCAAGGACAGGTAACCCGATCCCAGTTAAGACCGGACATCTACCCCGAATGCCCAAGCGAGCTGAAAGCCAGTAACCAGTAGGATTAAGGGCAAGTAATGGTCAGCATTTTACGTAAACACAGAAGCGAGTACCTCCATGCGTGATTATGGCAAGGTCTATACCCGCTTTTGGCTAAAGCAAAATGTTTTGTCCTGGAGTGACTCAGCGAAGTTGCTAGGACTGTATTTGCTTACATGCCCACATTGTAATTTGCTTGGCTGCTTTCGACTGCCGATTGGTTACGTTGCTTCTGACTTGAACTGGGATGCGCAACAGGTTGCCAAGGCGTTAAGTGAGTTAGAACAAGATAAGTTCCTGATACGTTGCGAGGAATCCGGTTGGACTTTGATTCGGAGCTTTCTGAAGCACAATCCAATCGAAAACCCAAACCAAGGTAAGGCAGCCTTTCGGTTGTTTAAAGATGTACCTGCCGACTTCGTTGGTATGGCATCGCTTTTGAAATCTCTTGCCGCTTTTCAAGCTCGGCTACCAGAAGAATTTTCATCATTGTTTATGCCTGATGGCAACCCGGTAAGGGACTCTCAACGGTCGGATGACTCTGAGAGAAGCAATAAACCAACAGTTAAAACTGTTGACCACATACAGTTTGAAGACTTCTGGGATGTACAAATACGCAAAGAAAAAAAAGCGAAAGCCAAAGAAGAATGTCTACGCATGGGCCTCAATGAAGACCATGAACTCGCCTTGGAAGTGCTAACACGCTGGAAAGAGCAACGAGACAACCGATTGCAGTATCAAGATCGGACTAAGACCCCTATGCCACATAACTGGCTTTTAAACCGGCAATGGGAAGACGAGTACGTTCGCATTGATGAAGTACAGCAATCATCGACGAGCCTAAAGGGCAGCAATCACCAATTGAATATTGAAGAAAGCAATCGCCGCATCGCTGAAAGCTGGGCCGGACCAGGTATTCGGGAGGTTCGTTCAAGTGCAGGAGGTTGATAAACGCGAGTTTGCTGAAGTTTGGGGAGCAGCTTGGGCCATGTATGGCAAAAGCGTATCACCGCAATTGCTATCCATCGCATTTGAAGCCCTTCGTGCTTATAGCATTGAAGAAGTGCGAATCGGTCTGACTCGGCATATTCAATCACCGGATACTGGGCAATTTTTTCCAAAGCCCGCTGACGTCATCAAGCATATCGATGGCAACTCGGGTTCAAGAGCCATGGTTGCTTGGAACAAAGTTGACAAGGCTGTTCGTCAGGTTGGCGCTTGGACATCCGTGATGTTTGACGATGCGCTTATCCACCGCGTGATTTCAGACATGGGTGGATGGGTTGAACTCTGCAATGTTGATGACAGGGAATACCCCTTTAAGCAAAAAGAGTTTTTAACACGCTACCAGGCTTACTTGCTGCGGGACGAAGTGGGTGAATACCCAAGGCTATTACAGG
>JACCEE012583492.1_pt1 | contig 10474 bp, 9 predicted proteins | sample 7449931 | NCBI WGS metagenome assembly JACCEE01 (sample SAMN15323457, study PRJNA562643) | freshwater metagenome | isolation source: river surface water | place: USA:Blue River Watershed | collected 2017-08-19 | reverse complement strand
TCCTTTGCGCAATAAAAGGAGGGCTGTCATTTTCAGAAGACGATTGCACCAACTTATTGGAAGTGATGCCTGAAGTGCAGGCAGCTCCTGACAACGAAGTGTCAGAATGCATCTACACCATTCTCGGCTATGCTTAATACTTCTGTGCACAAGAGTGAGGTCGGGGCATGGCGTCAGATACACCACGAATACCCGAGCGAGGGATGGTCACCCTGCCCGATGAGGACTGGGAGCAAGCCCGACGCAGGTCGGAGATCATTGGACCACTGGCAGCGCTTGCTGTGGTTGGCCATCAGGCCGCCGATGAGGCAGCACAATCGCTCGGTCTGTCCAGACGGCAGGTGTACATCCTGATCCGGCGTGCTCGGCAAGGCACTGGCCTTTTAACGGACCTGGCGCCAGGCCGATCCGGTGGCGGCAAAGGTAAAGGGCGTCTGCCAGAACCGGTCGAACGTATCATTCGAGAGCTGCTGCAAAAGCGGTTCCTGACCAAGCAAAAAAGCAGCTTAGCGTCGATCCACCGCGAAGTCGCACGGGCATGCAAAGCACAAAAGTTGCGGGTGCCGACGCGCAACACTGTGACCCTGCGAATCGCGAGCGTCGATCCAGTGAAAATCGCCCGCAGCCGGGAAGGCCAAGGTGCGTCTCGCGACCTGCAAGGTGCCGGTGGTGCCCCGCCCGCACTTACCGAGCCGCTTGAGCAAGTGCAAATCGACCACACAGTCATCGACCTGATCGTGGTGGACGAGCGCGACCGCCAACCGATTGGCCGTCCCTACCTGACCATCGCCATTGACGTATTTACCCGCTGTGTGCTCGGCATGGTGGTCACGCTGGAAGCCCCCTCAGCCGTCTCGGTCGGCCTGTGTCTCGTTCATATCGCTTGCGATAAACGTCCATGGCTGGAAGGGCTGAATGTGGAAATGGACTGGCCGATGAGCGGCAAGCCCAAGCTGCTTTATCTGGACAATGCGTCCGAGTTTAAGAGCGAGGCCCTGCGCCGCGGCTGCGAGCAGCATGGCATCCAGTTGGACTATCGCCCACCCAATCAGCCGCACTACGGCGGCATTGTGGAACGGATTATCGGCACGGCGATGCAGATGATCCACGACGATCTGCCTGGAACGACCTTCTCCGATCCCAACCAGCGCGGAGAATACGACTCCGAGCACAAAGCTGTCCTGACGCTGCTCGAACTGGAGCGTTGGCTCGCGTTGGCGGTCGGCACCTATCATGGCTCGGTGCATGGCAGTCTGCTCCAACCGCCGGCCGCACGCTGGGCCGAGGCCGTGGCGCGTGTCGGCGCACCGGCCGTCGTTACCCACCGCACCGCATTCCTGGTCGACTTTTTGCCCGTCCTCCGCCGCACGCTGACTCGCACCGGGTTCGTCATCGACCACATTCACTACTATGCTGATGCACTCAAACCGTGGATTGCGCGGCGCGACCGCTTGCCCACCTTCCTGATCCGGCGCGACCCGCGCGACATCAGCCGTATCTGGGTGTTGGAACCGGAGGGGCAGCACTACCTGGAAATCCCCTACCGTACCTTGTCGCACCCGGCTGTCACCCTCTGGGAACAGAGACAGGCGCTGGCGAAATTGCGGCAGCAGGGACGCGAGCAGGTGGATGAGTTGGCGCTGTTCCGCATGATCCGGCAAATGCGCGACATCGTAACCACCGCGCAGCAGACCACGCGCAAGGCCCGGCGCGATGCAGAACGCCGTCGACATCTCAAGGTGCCGGCTCCATCCAACAAGCTCCTTCCGCCGGCAACAGACACGGCTGACCCGCAGGCCCAGAGCCAACCGGCTAAACCGTTCGACCAGATCGAGGAGTGGTAGCCGTGGACGAATATCCGATCTTTGACTTTTCCCACCTTTTGCCTGCGGCTCAGGGATTGGCCCTGCTGCCGGCGGGCGAGCGCATTCAGCGCATTCGCGCCGACCGTTGGATTGGCTATCCGCAAGCGATCGAAACATTGAACCGGCTTGAAACCCTCTATTCATGGCCGAACAAACAGCGCATGCCAAACCTGCTGCTGGTTGGCCCGACCAACAACGGAAAGTCGATGATTGTCGAGAAATTCCGGCGCATGCATCCGGCCAGTTCCGACGCCGACCAGGAGCACATTCCAGTGCTGGTCGTACAGATGCCATCCGAGCCGTCGGTGCTCCGCTTCTATGTGGCGCTGCTTGCCGCGATGGGCGCGCCATTGCGCCCGCGCCCTCGGTTGCCTGAAATGGAGCAACTGGCGCTGTCGTTGCTGCGAAAGGTGGGGGTGCGCATGTTGGTGATCGACGAACTGCACAATGTCCTGGCCGGCAACAGCGTAAACCGGCGGGAGTTTCTAAACCTGCTGCGTTTTCTAGGCAACGAGCTGCATATCCCGCTGATCGGAGTCGGCACGCGCGACGCTTACCTGGCCATCCGCTCGGACGACCAGCTAGAGAACCGGTTCAAGCCCATGATATTGCCCCTGTGGGAGGTCAACGACGATTGCTGTTCACTGCTGGCCAGTTTCGCTGCTTCGTTCCCGCTGCGGCGTCGTTCCCCGATTGCCACACAGGACATGGCCCGCTACCTGCTCACCCGTAGCGAGGGGACCATTGGCGAGCTGTCGCACCTGCTGATGGCGGCAGCCGTCTCGGCAGTGGAAAGTGGTGAGGAGTCCATAAACCATCGCACGCTTAGCATGGCCGATTACAGCGGCCCCAGCGAGCGGCGCCGGCAATTCGAGCGGGAACTGATGTGAAGCCGGCGCCACGCTGGCCGCTTCATCCTTCACCCAAGGAAGGTGAAGCCTTATCCTCATGGCTCCATCGTGTCGCTTCCTGCTACAAGATGTATACGCACGACCTGTTGGAGCATGACCTCGGTCACGGTCAGATCGACGACCTAGATACCGCTCCACCGCAGTCGTTGCTGACAGTGCTCTCCCAACGTAGCGGCATCGAGGTGGACCGACTGCGCTGCATGAGCTTCGCCGGATGGGTGCCATGGCTACTGGATAGCCTCGACGACCGGATTCCGGCTGCCCTGGAAACCTACGGGTTTCAGCTCTCAATACTGCTTCCGAGACGCAGCCGTAAACTCAGAACAATCGCAAGTTGGCGTGCCTGGCTCCCCAGCCGACCGATCCAGCGGGCGTGCCCACTTTGCCTGAACGACCAGGCGGATCAAGCCATACTGCTCGCGTGGAAACTGCCCCTGATGCTGAGCTGTCCGGTACATAGCTGCTGGCTGGAATCCTATTGGGGAATACCTGGGCGGCTTTTCGGCGGGGAGAATGCCGGCTCTTTACCTCGTGCGGCCAGCGAGGCGATTGCGGCAATGGACCGTCGTACTTGGCAGGCGCTCACGACGGGTTACGTCAAATTGCCGCGCCGGCGCATCCATGCCGGTCTCTGGTTCCGGATGCTGCGCACCTTGCTGGATGAGCTGAACACCCCGCTCTCGCAGTGCGGGGCTTGCGCCGGCAGCATCCGCTATGTCTGGGAACGCTGTGGTCAACCGCTGCGCGCCGGGCAAAGTTTGTGGCGCCCCTACGAAATTCTTGAGCCGGCGGTGCAGTTGCAAATGCTGGAAGCGACGGCAACTGCAATTGACCTGTTCGAATCGAATGCCGTAATCCCACTCGGGGAACAGGGCGAGCTATTTTTGCCGGAGCCGCAGACCGGATTCACCAACGGCATGGCGCCGGACGAGTGGAAGCCGAAGCCGATCAGTTACTGGCAAGAGGCGGTCAAGGCGATCAACGAGGCGCTCGCCGAAGCACAGCACAATCCCGAGACGGCCCGCTCACTGTTCGCGCTTGCATCCCGTGGGCAACGAGACCCTGAGTCCCTGGAGCGCTTGCGCGCCGTGTTTGTCAAGGATGGGATTCCTCCGGAATTTCTGTCACATTATGATCCTGAATAACCGTTTACATGTCTTAAATTAAATGACGGGTTAAGTGACAATTTTTGACGACCAGAACTTTCTGGTTCATACTGTCTCACAATCGAACGTTTATGTGACAGGTGCGACATGCTGATAGGCTATATGCGGGTATCGAAATCGGATGGTTCCCAGGCGACCGATCTACAGAGCGATGCGCTGACCGCTGCCGGCGTTGATCCGGCACATCTCTATGAAGACCAGGCGTCCGGCAAACGTGAGGACCGTCCCGGCTTGGCGAGTTGCCTGAAGGCGCTACGGCCAGGTGACACGTTAGTCGTGTGGAAGCTGGATCGACTCGGGCGCGACCTGCGCCATCTGATCAATACCGTTCATGATCTGACGGGGCGCGACATCGGCCTGAAAGTGCTGACGGGGCACGGCGCGGCCATCGACACCACGACGGCAGCCGGAAAGCTGGTCTTCGGGATCTTCGCAGCGCTGGCCGAATTTGAGCGTGAGTTGATCGCCGAGCGCACGTTAGCCGGCCTGGCCTCTGCGCGAGCGCGCGGGAGAGAGGGCGGCAGGCCGTTCAAAATGACCCCCGCCAAGCTGCGCCTTCTCATGGCGGCCATGGGACGACCAGAAACGAAGGTTGGAGAGCTTTGCAAAGAATTTGGTATAACACGGCAAACTCTGTACCGACATGTCTCCCCCAAGGGGGAACTGCGCCCCGATGGATTGAAGCTACTCTCCAGAGGTTAGGAATTTTAAGAAGAGGTCTGCTCACGAAACGGAAAAATAGCACGCTAAGGTATCAAGGGAAGTGCCTACCCACGTCCATCCTGAACGTTCTATAAATCTCAAGGCAAAGCAGGCCACCAATTAAGAACAACTTCCAGAAAAAGCCCAACTTGAGAATCCCGGTTGGGCTCGTTTGTGTGCTGTAAATGGTGTAAAACAGGACAACCGGTATCCTCTTCACTTATAGCACTACACGAGCGTTACACATGTAGCAGACAGAAGGTAGGAGGTGTGAGCCCCATGAGATGGTAGATAAGCTGGGAAGAGCTGATCCAGGCGAGAGTCGACCGACGCAATTAGCTTTTGGCTGAGGAAGTGTGAAAAAAGTTCGAAAACGTTCTAAAAACTGATTTTCTCATGGGAATCGGCCTTTTTGCCGCTATCACCGCCTTTTTATTCCCCCAAAGCTCTCCCGCATAAAAATTTTATCAACAACTTGAGTGTTCGAGTCCGAATTGGCGGCTGCAGAGGCTGCATAGATTGCAATTTGACGCCGGCACCGGGCGCTGCTACTATGTGTTCAATCCAACCGGAGGTACACCGTTGAGAATCTAACAGAACCGCACACGCACGAGATCCTCGTGTTCTACTGCCGGGTCGTTGAGCGATCCGGGAACTGGTGCGTTCTGTTTCTGTGATTCTCTTCTGGTGGCTTCGGTGACTCGACCCTTGAAAATGCCGCGGGAGACCGTGGCATTTTTTCGTTAATCCACCTCCACGGGAATGCGACCGCCCAGTGTCTCTGCCTTTTGCAAACCCTGGAGGTCCGCTATGTCTTTAGCCTTTCACCGCATAACATTTGCCTACGACGGCACGATTTCATCTCTGATGGAGAATGTCACAGTTCATTTTCCTGAGGGATGGACGGGCGTTGTGGGACCGAACGGTGCCGGAAAGACCACTGTGCTGTGTCTCGCTGCGGGCGATCTGCAGCCACAGCAGGGAACGATCAGTCGTCCCGAGCATATCGTTTCCTGCCCGCAGCGTACCGACGATGCTCCGGAACAACTAGCACAGTTCATCTCCGCTACGGAGGCCGAGGCCTGTGTGTTGCGCGGGAAGCTGCAGATCGGGGAGGACTGGGCGGATCGCTGGGCAACGCTGAGCCACGGCGAGCGCAAACGTACGCAAATCGCAGTCGCCCTCTGGCGGCAGCCGGACGTTCTGCTCATCGACGAGCCGACCAATCATATCGACTTTGCCGCCTACACGTTGCTGGCGGAAGCGCTCATCGCCTTCCGCGGCATCGGCCTGCTGGTGAGCCATGACCGCGAACTGCTCGATCTGCTCTGTCGCCAATGCCTCTTTCTCGATCCGCCGCAGGCGGTGGTGCGCCCCGGCGGCTACACGGAAGGCGCCGCTCAAGCGAGGCTCGAAGAAGCGAGTCTGCGAGCTGAACGCGAGGTGGCGCAGCAACAACTGGAGCGGCTGAACGGAGTTGCTCAGCGTCGCCATGCCGAAGCATCACGGGCAGACCGCAAGAAGTCGAAACGTGGTCTAGCCTGCGGCGACAGCGACGGGCGGGCGAAGATCGATCGCGCTCGGGTCTCCGGCAAAGACGGTCAGGCGGGACGTCTCGCCAACCAGTTGAGCGGCCGTCTCGCGCATGCGCAGGAGCGCATCCGGTCTCTGCAGGTGAAGAAGCGCTACGCGGTGAACTTCTGGCTCGACGGTTCCACCTCACCGCGGCAACGGCTCTTCGCCATTCCGGCGGACACCATCGCCCTAGACGGCTCCCGTCGGCTCGCCATTCCCGAGCTCCTCATGATGCGCTCAGAGCGCATTGCCATCACCGGTGCTAACGGCTTGGGGAAGAGTACGCTCATCCGGCATATCCTGCATCGACTCAGCGTTCCCGACGAGCATCTCGTTTACGTGCCGCAGGAGATCGACTTGGCGCGGACACGCGACATCATGGCGGCGGTGCAGCGACTCTCCCATGAACAGCTCGGAGTAGTGATGACGGTGGTCAGTGCCCTTGGCTCACGTCCCGAGCGGTTGCTTCGAAACCTCGATGCCAGTCCGGGGGAGCTGCGCAAAGTTCTGCTGGCGCTGGGGGTGATTCGCCGACCACACCTGATTATCATGGACGAGCCGACAAATCACCTCGACCTGCCGGCCATCGAGTCCCTTGAGGATGCATTCCGCGATTGCCCCTGCGGGCTGTTGCTGGTAAGTCATGATCTGCGTTTTCTCGCAAGGATTGCCGGAACACGCTGGCACTTGCAGCAGGAAGGGACGACGGTGACTTTGTCGGCAAATGAGAAATTTTGAACCTGCCCTGATCCAGATGATGGGATTCAGCATGGTCCACTTGGATGAATTCGAGCCACCGGCCGAGGATCTGGAGGACGACGAGATCGCCGTCAGACGGGCGTTCAAGCGGAAGGATGAGGTTCTCAAGCTGCCCCCATTCGAACAGCGCAAGCTCTTTCAGCGCCTGCGAAACCAGCTCTTCCCCCTCGGTGACGAAGCGCAGCGGCGGCCCGTTCGCCGGCCGAAGATCCGAGGCATCTTTTGGGCAAAGTGATCCAATACCAGACTCACGTTTACCAATTCGAATCAAGAAAGGATGGTAAAAATATGCTTCAGAAGAAAATGATCGAGAAATTTCGAGAAGCTTGCCATGATGATGCACGAGTAGTCGCAGCTTTGATGTTCGGTTCATTTGCTATCGGAGAGGGCGACGCGTTCTCAGACATCGAGTTCGCGGTATTCATACAGGATGATTCATTCGAGGACTTCGAGCAGCGCTCGTGGCTTAATGCAGTCAGTCCGGTTGCTGCTTACTTTATGGACGATTTCGGCCATCACACAGCACTTTTCGAAAATGGGATTCGAGGTGAATTCCACTTCATGCGCAAAACTGACATGCCAATAATTTCCACCTGGCAAGGCTATGGGTGGTTTCCCTCTCTTGATGCGGCCGTTTTGCTGGATCGATCAGGCGAGCTGTCACAGCACGCGAGCGTACTCGTGGGTGGACCTCCTTTACGTGAAGGTACGCCCCTAGTAAAAGGACTCGCCTTAAATCTCGTCAGCCTGATGCTCTTTGGCGCCAATCTTCTGAATCGCGGGGAGCATGCTCGTGCATGGGCCTTACTCAGCAAAGCACATGAGAATTTACTAAAGCTGGTTCGTTTGCATGAAGGGGCTACGGACCACTGGCCAACACCTTCGCGTGCTCTGGAGGCGGACCTTTCCGAAGCTGTCTATAAACGCTACGTGACCTGTACAGCCAGCGCAGAGCCGGACGCGCTATGCACCGCCTATCACGAGTCGTGGAAATGGAGCCTCGAATTGTTTGAAAACATTGCCGGCCCCATGAACATCGAGCTCCCGGAAATCGTTATGGCGCAAGTTCAGAAATTGCTCGATGAGGCTGTCACTCATTGCAACGTGGGGTGACATCCCCAATATCAACACTCAACAATAACTAAGCCAATCTCGGACCCCTTTTGTGCGTCCGACGCTGCCCGCCCCGCTATTGAACGCGGCCTTCTCCGCATTCCTAGCATTCAGGCACAAAGAAGGCGCCCCGGTTATAGGAGCGCCTTCTTTGGCCAATTTCTCGTCTCGTGTTTTCCCAGACGACCCTCACACCTTCTCGGACCTAGTTCCTATAACTCCTCCTAAATTGTATTGAAGGTGTAAATTGTCAGGCTTTTGACATTCTTGAAAACCTTGGTCATAAGAAAAGGTCACGCTCCGATGAATGTGGCCTTTTCTATGTGCTCAAAGTAGTGCTGATCGTCGCTGTGGACTTTGAGATGCTCGTGATCTCTGTGGTAAACGGTCAACCCACGGTCAACCAAATATGGATTCTGGGGTGCAATTCACTTCTGATATTTTGTGCTATCGTCTTCTGAAAATGACAAGGGCTGCGGAGAACAAAGGCGTTGCGTGTTGCATAAATGTATTGCATATAAAAGATAATCAGCAATAGGTTTGTGCAACAGGAGAACAGCTATGTTCATTGGATATGCACGGGTTTCAACCCAGGATCAGGAGACAGCGGCACAGATAGCCGCCCTTGAACAGGCGGGATGTGAGCGCATCTTTCAGGAGAAAGCGTCCGGTGGAAGATGGGACCGGCCCGAACTGCACCGTCTTATGGAACATCTTCGCAAAGGGGATGTCCTGGTCGTCTGGAAGCTGGATCGTTTATCTCGATCCCTGAAAGATGTGTTGGCGTTGATGGAGAAGATCAGCCAGGCTGGCGCGGGCTTCCAGAGCCTGACAGAAGCCATCGACACAACAACGCCAGCAGGCCGGATGATGATGCAGATCGTGGCGACCTTTGCAGAATTTGAGCGGGCCATGCTCCGTGAACGGACCCGCAACGGTTTGGACGCCGCAAGAGCACAGGGGCGTATTGGCGGCAGACGCCCAAAACTCAATACACACCAACAACAGGAGATTATCAGTTTGGTTCAATCTGGCCAAAAGACCGCAGCGGATGCGGCCAGGTTATTCAACGTCCATCCCGCGACAGTGTCCCGCCTCCTGCAACGTGGTTTACATTGATCCGTTACTTGAAGATGAACGACGAAAAGTGAAAAACGTGACCTTTTTAACCTGCCTACTTGCTTGTATCTTAAATATCTGTTTTTCCAATGCTGTTTTTGCAACGCCCCTCGACTCCTCCCTTGTTCCAGCGCAAGATCAAATAAGGAACTGGCTTCCATCCGTTCCCGGGTTAGAGGTGAGCAACATCACGCCTGTAAGATTGATTGGGGGAGAAGATGCCTTTTTGTGCTCGGCCATGTTTCCTGACGAAGGACGTAACTCGATGTTTGGCGCAGTCGTCGTGAGACCGAAAATTAAGAAGGCTGTGAGGATTAATGAAATCGGTTACGAATTTCAGGTAGTCGATATTGATAGAGATGGCATCAGTGAGGTGCTCACCGAAGTGACGGGATCTGGGCAAGGTACCATGATAGGCTATAAGTACATTCTCCATCTCTCTGGAGATGAAGTAGTTGTTCTTCGAAAGCAGCAAATAAATGACAATTCCGGTTGTTGTGAAATTGCAGGGTGTCGAGACGTTTGCAAATCTACGACTGTAGAATGGCTGTTAATGGATGATTCCAGAGAGAGTTCATACTTGCGTGAAAAGGTGATTCAAAAAGTCGGCAAAAAGACAATTGACACTACACGAATGCTGTTGCTTTCCAATGACCAATTCATGGAAGTCAAGCCAAGAGAAAAAAGTGGTCAGCAATAGCATCAACGCGGATGATGCGTACCATTTGACCGGTTCGAGGCGTCCGCGAATTGCTGTCGCAAATCCGCTGTGACCCGGCACACAAAATAGATTATTTTGTCTAATGTGCAAAAGTGACCTTGAGGATTGATGCGGGTTTGCGAGCCGTGAAAACACCCAAACATTAGACAAAACGATGAACGACCGAAAACACCTAGTTTTGACAGAAATTGACAAGCTGATTGCCGCCACCAAGGGCAGTCGGAACGAAGCCCGCGACCGGTGCTTGCTCCTTCTGATGTTCCGGCATGGGCTGCGGGTGTCCGAGGCCTGCGGACTACGCTTGTCACAGGTGGACATTGAAAGCCGCGTCCTGCATGTGGCGCGGCTGAAGAAAGGACTTTCGACGACACACCCGCTCCGGATGGATGAGGTGCGGGCCGTCAAGGCGTGGCTGGGCGATAGGAAAAAGAAGGCTCCCGAGACGGACGCCTTCTTTGTGAGTGAGCGGCGGACACCATTAAGCCGCAAGACGGCGTGGCTGGCGATTCGCGCTTATTGCGAGAAGGCCGAGCTTTCTTTGGC
>JACCEE011073942.1_pt1 | contig 10475 bp, 9 predicted proteins | sample 7449931 | NCBI WGS metagenome assembly JACCEE01 (sample SAMN15323457, study PRJNA562643) | freshwater metagenome | isolation source: river surface water | place: USA:Blue River Watershed | collected 2017-08-19 | reverse complement strand
GCCTGCGGTTATCTCCACGACATCGGCATCAAGGAGGCGGAGCGCAAGTTCAATTCCTCGCTCGCCCGCTATCAGCACAGCGAAGGGCCGCCGGTGGCGCGGGAGCTGCTGACCGCGCTCAAGGCGCAGCCGGAGCTGATTGAGGAAGTCTGCGACATCATCGGCCATCATCACAGCCCGCGCGAGACCGAGACGGTCAACTTCAAGGTGCTCTATGACGCGGATTTGATCATCAACATGGCTGAGGAGCATCAGGAAAAGCCGCTCTCCCAGCAGCAGTTGGACAAAGTGATCAGCCTGATGCTGACTGAGGCGGGCAAAGCGCAGGCCAAGGCCGTTTTGCAAAAACTTGTGCGGAGCTGAATCATGCGCGACGAATGCTGCATCGTCATCACCACCTTTGCCGACGACGCGAACGGCCAGCAGATCATTGACGCGCTGCTTGCCGAGCGGCTGGCCGCCTGTGTGCAGGTCATGCCGATGCAAAGCTGGTACCGCTGGCAGGGCGAGCTGCGCTGCGACGCGGAAAAACTGCTGCTGATCAAAACCAAACGTTCTCTGTACCCAAAAGTGCAGGAGGCGGTTCTTGCCCGGCACGCCTACGAGCTGCCGGAAATCATTCAAGTGCCGGTCACAGACGGACTGCCCGGCTATCTGAGCTGGATCAGCAGGGAATGCGGCCAGCCCGCCTCGTGCTGAACAACGGAGGGAATCATGCCAGCAACACGGAAGATCATTGAGATTGACGAAGAACTCTGCACTGGCTGCGGCGAGTGCGTGCCCAACTGCGCCGAAGGCTCGCTGCGGATTGTGGACGGCAAGGCTAAACTGGTGGCGGACAAGCTCTGCGACGGCCTTGGGGCCTGTCTTGGCCACTGCCCGCTCGGCGCATTGAAGATCATTGAGCGCGAGGCCGAGGACTTTGATCAGGCGGCGGTGGATGCGTTCTTGGCCGCCGAGGGCAAGCAGGCGCACAGCGATTGCCCATCCAGCCAAGTGAAAACGATGCAGCCCTGCGCCTGCGAGGCCGCCAACGCTCCTTCAGCGCAGCAGGGCAGCGCGCTCACGCACTGGCCGGTGCAGATCAGGCTGGTGCCGCCGTCCGCGCCGTTCTTGGAGAACTGCGACCTGCTCATCGCCGCCGACTGCACCGCCGTTGCCTACGCCAGCCTGCACCGCGACTTCCTGCAAGGCCGCAAGGTGATGATGGGCTGCCCCAAGTTCGACGACCAGCAGCTCTATGCGGACAGATTCACCGAGCTGTTCAAGACCAGAACGCTGAAGTCGGTGACTGTTCTGATCATGGAGGTGCCCTGCTGCGGCTCCATGCTGCAAATCGTGCGGCACGCCTATGAGCTGGCCAAGTGCAAGGGGCCGGTGCGGCAGGTGGTGATCTCCACCGAAGGCGGCCTGCTCGACAGCCGCGACTGGCGGCAGGACTAAGGCTGCGCCAGTTTGTCCTTCAGCTGCTTGAGTTTTTTCTGCACTGCGGCGTTGCCGGGCTGAATGAGGAGAGCCTGCTCATATTCCTCAATGGCCCGGTAGTCTATTTTTTTGCTGCTGTAATAGTCGCCGAGATAAATATGGAAGGGGGCGTAGTCGGGCAGCCGCTTGATGCCTTCCCGCAGAACGGCAACCGCCTCTTCATCCTGCTTCAGCTTCCGATGATGCGTGTGCGCCTGCATGAACCAGTGCGGCTGCGGATTGGCTTCCTGATCCAAAAACTCCAGCGCCCGTCCGGTGAAATAGCCCGCGTCCTCCTCCCTGCCCGCCGCGCGGGCCAGATTGGCGCAGTGCAGCCAGGCTGAGGTCAGCTTGGGCAGCAGCTCCGCCGTTTCCTTCAAGGTGAAGTTCCGCTCCGTCAGCAGCGGATACACAGACTTCAGCAGGCGCGGATCACGGGCCAGCTCTTGGGTCAGGATGCGGACCGCGCTGTCCCTCCGGCCTGCATCCAGCTCAAATTCCGCCCAAACCCGCAGCGGAGCCTCCTTCAGCTTTGCCCAGACATAGCCGCGCTCGACCAGCGCGCGGGCCAGCTGCGGATCGCTGCCGGTCTCAGCCAGCGTCAGCCCGGCGGCCTGCAAATACACGCCTTCCAGCGGCTGAAGCAGCAGGGCCTCGCTGTGGAGCACCAAAGCGGAGGCGTTCATCTGCTGATACTGCCTCATGTTGCCCAAGGCGTAGCGGTAGCCGGCATGGAAGGGGGCATAGCGGACCGCCTGCTCCAGCAGCTCGGCCATGCGCTCCAGCTTCCGCTCTGGCTCCGCTGTCTCGGAGTCCGCGACAGCCTGCGCCCGGAGATAGTGGCGTTCAGCCAGCACATTGCCGCCCTGAAGCCGCAGCAGGGCGATGAGGAAAACTGCCGCGCCAAAAAAGGCGGCCAGTCTGGCCCGCGCCGGAGCTGCGGAGGCCGCGAGCAGGGTTGGATGTTTGCGGTAGTGCTGGCGGGTGTGGCCCGCAGAGACCAGCAGGCCGCAGAGGAAGAAAAAGTACAGGCCGTTGGCCCAGTTGTGCAGATTGAAATCGGTGAGGCTGAAAAAGAGCAGCCCGGCCAAGCCGCTGAACGCCCCGATGGCGGCCAGCACCGCCAGCCGCTCATGCCGCCGGAAAATCTGCTTCCAGCCGCTGCGCAGCACCGCGAGGACAAACCAAGCCGCCAGCAGGAAGCCGGTCAGGCCGCCGTCAGTGAGCAGCTCCAAGTAGTCGTTGTGCGCATGGTCGTAAATCAGGCTGTCGGCGAAGCTCTTCCAGCCGGGGAAGACCTCGATGAAGGTGCCGAAGCCGGAGCCGGTGAGCAGGAATTCAGGAATAATTTTCACTGTGTCCTGCCAGATCGGCAGCCGTCCGTCTTTCAGCTGGCCTTCAGTCAGATCAAAGGCGCGGTCAAATTTAGCCAGCACTGCGTCCCAGCTGAACCAGCCGCCAGCCAGCAGCAGCCCGCCGATGAGGCAGAGCAGGGTCAGCGTCTGGATTTTTTTCTGGCTGCGGGCCAGCAGGAGGAAAAAGAGCGGCAGGGCGAAGAACAGGCTGAGTATGCCGCCCCGCGACTGCGCCAGCAGCACTGAGGCGAGCACGACAATCACGCCGAAGCCGAAACCAAGATGCAGATTGGCCCCTGCGCCGGAAAACAGATGCAGCAGGCGTTCCCGGAACGAGGCATCCGCATCGGCCACAGGGCGGTGGAAGAGGAAGAGAGCCAGCACCAACGGGCAGGTCATGACCATGAACCCGGCGTACTGGTTTTTATACACCCACGGCCCGAAGGTGGTCAGTCCGGCCCGCAGCTCCCTGAACCAGAACAGGGTGTCCGGCGCGAGAGCCCGCTGGAGCATGGCGGTGAAGGCGATGAACAAGGTCAGCCAGACGATGCTGGTCAGCGCCGCCGAGAGCCGCGCGCTGCTGGCCAGAAGCTGCACGGTCAGGATATAAAACAGGGCATACGCGGCAAAACGCAGCCCTTCGAGCAGGGTGGCCTGCTGGTTGACAGTCAGCGGCAGCCAGAATTCGGTCTGCCGCAGGTCGAAGGCGGGCTGATAGGCGGCGGCAGTCTGCGGAGAGAGCCAACGCACGGCCTGCGGCGGCAGCGGGACGCACTGAAAAAATATCCACGCCACAAAGAGCAGCAGCGGCAGCAGGCCGGGAACCTGATAGAACGGCTTCTTGCTGGCGGCAGGCCTTGGCGCGAAATGCAGCAGCGCGGTCAAGGCTGCCAGCAGTTCGGCAGTGTTCCTTGACCATGTTTCCGTGGCGCCGAAGGCCAGCGGCGCAAAAAAAAGAAGCGCAAGAAAACCGGCAAAAGCCATGGGCGGGAACTACGCCTCCTGCTTGGGTTCTTCCTTTTTCTTCTTCCCGTCCTTGCCGCCGTCTGCGCTGTAAGTGCTGTAGTAGTTGGAATAATGCGAATTGTAGGAATAATAGCCGTAATATCCCTTGTCCGCATGTTTCTTCTTCAGCCGGTTGAGCACCACGCCGAGCAGATGGCCGTGTCCTTCCCGCAGCCGCTTGATGCCGCTGTCCAGCAGCTCGTAGGTGGTGTGGCCAGCCCGCACCACGATAACTGTGCCGTCGGCAATAGGAGCCAAGGCGAAGCTGTCCGTCACCTGCTGCACCGGCGGCGAGTCTAAGAGGACAAAGTCGAATTTCTCCTGCATCTCCTTGGTCAGCTGGAGCATTTTGCTCGAGTTGAGCAGTTCCGCCGGGTTGGGCGGCACCGGCCCGGAGGTGATCAGATAGACCTCGCTGTCCGGCACCTGCCGGATCAGCGCCTGTTTCTCGTCGATGTTGCCGGAGAGGTAATTGCTGAGGCCATAGTTGTTGACAATGCCGAACATCGAATGCTGGCGCGGACGGCGCATGTCGCAGTCCACAATCAGCACCTTCTTGCTGTTCTGGGCCAGAATGTGGGCCAAGTTTTTGGTGGTGGTGGACTTGCCCTCCTGCTGCACCATGCTGGTCATCAGGATGACCCTGGGCGGGCGCTCCGGGGTGGAGAGCAGCAGGCTGGAGCGGATCAGCCGGTAGCTTTCGGCCATCGGCGAAAGGGGATTGTCGCGGACAAAGGTCTCGATGTTGTGCTTCTTGCCAGCCATGTCCACCACTGAGCCGAGAACGGTGAGGCCGTAGCGCTCTTCAATTTCCTTGGCGGAACCGGCGGTGTTGTCCAGATAATCAAGGAAGAAGATCAGGCCTAAGCCGCCGCCGACGCCGCCGAGCAATCCAGCCAGGAGATACAGCTTCTTGTTGGGCTTGGAGGGGAATTTCGGCAGATCGGCCTTTTTCACCGACCAGATCTTGATGTCCATGGACTCGGTGGTGACATCGGTCTTTTTGATGCTCGACGAAAGAGCCTCGAAGACCGTGCGGTTCATCTCCTTGTTGCGGTTGAGAATGGAATACTGCACAAAACGCTCGTTGGTGTTCTGCAGCTCGGCCTTGGTCTCGTTCATCATGGCACTGATGTCCCGCACTTTGGACTTGGCCAGCTCATAAGCGTTTCTGGCGGCGGCGGTGATCCGGTCAATTTCAGTCCGCCGCGCCTGCTGCAGCACCCGCTGCTCATCCAAGGCCTGCTGCATGGCCGGATGCTTCTCGCCGTATTTGCTGGACAGATCGCGGACTTTCTGCTCGGCGGCGACCATTTTGGTGCGCAGTTCACGGAGGACCGCATTTTCAGCAAAAAGCGGAATGGTCTCCAGCGCGGCGTAATCCTTGCCTGCCCGCTCGATCTGCCGGTACACCGCCTCATGCTCCTTCTCTTTAGTCTGGGCCTCGGACAGCTCCTTGCTGAAGCTGGACAGCCGCTCCGGCAGCACGGTCAGCTTGTTCTCGACCGTGACAATGTCGTTGTCCCGCATGTATTTCTGTAAGTTCTGCTCGGAAGCCTCCAGCTTCTTCTGCTCGTCCTCAGCCTTGGCGGTCATCCATTGCAGGGCGTTGCGAGCGGTGCTGGTCTTGATGTCCAGCGTCTCGTCAATATAGGCCTGCACCAGCGCGTCGGCGATCAGCTGGGCCACCTCCGGTTTTTTATGCGTGTAGAAGACATCCGCCAGCTTGGTGTTGCGGACCGGCCTGACATCTATGCTGCGCTGAATCAGTTCAGCGATTTTCTCGCCGTCGTTCTGCTCCTCGGCGACAATGACTTCTTCCTCTGCGGCCTGCTCGTCCTGGCCATTTTCCTCGGCCAGCTGCGGACTGAGCAGCCCCTCCAGCCCTTTGGCCGCATCCGTGAGCACCGAGGACAGCCAGTCCGTGACCAAGCTCGACAGCCCCGGCTCCACCGCCTTGTCCTCAAGGAAATAATGCCGGTATCTGGTGTCCAGCTGAAGATTTTTCACCACCCGCAAGGCCACGCTTTCGCTGCGGATCATTTCAAACTGGGTCTGCTGGAAGTTGGGATCCCAGCCTGCGTAGGGCGCGCCGTTGACCCCGTCAATCCGGCCTGTATCGAAGTTTTTATCAATCAGCACCCGTGTTGAAGCGGTGTACAGAGGAACTTTGGAAAAAGCGGAGAGCGCCGCAGCCGCGACCGCTATGCAGACGATGGTCAGCAGCAGGCCCTTGCGTTTGGAGACTATGCGCAGGTAGTCGCGCAGATGCAGGGCGTTTTCCTGGCCTGCCAAGGAGTGTTCCGGGTGCATTTGCTGTTCTGATTCTGAAGGGGGAAAAGAGGGATGCGATGCGTCGGAGCCGGTCAGAAAAAGCTTTCCGGCACTTCAATGACATCGTCTGGCTCGACCAGCGTGTCCAAACTTACGTTTTTCAGCTCTTGTTTTTTGCCGTCAACAACACGGTTGATCTTGATCCGCGACTCCGCCGCCATGCCGGTGAAGCCGCCGCCCAGCGACACCATTTTCAGCACAGTGGCATTTTTTGTCCACACATACGAGCCAGGTTTTTTAACTTGACCAGTGATGTAGCAGACCGGCGGCTCGCCTTTGGCCACCGCGACCGTCTCGCCGCCAAGAATCGGAATGTTGCTGGCAGGGTCGCCGTCCTCGATCAATTTTTTCACATCAATGGTCACAACCTCCTGCTGGCCCCCCGCTGCCTCGCGGGTCACGGTGATGGTCTCGCCCGCGTCTTTATTATTCAGGCCGCCGGCCTTGGAGATCAGCTCCAGCAGCGTGGTCGGCCCGCTCAGCTCCACCAGTCCAGGCTTGTTGAACGGCCCCAGCGCGGCCACTTTCTTGCTTTTGAATTCCTCAATGTAAATCTGCACCTGCGGCTTGACAATATAGCCGTCAGCCAGCAGCTCCTCAATTTTTCGCGCCGCCGCCGAGGTTTTAATCCCGCCGACCTGCACGGTGCCGATCAGGGGGAACTCGATGCTGCCGGTTTCTGCAACCCGGACTTTGGTTTTCAGCTCGTCATAGCCGTACACGGTGATGGACAGCACATCGCCGGAGCCGATCTGATAGTCCTCAGCCTTGGCAGGCAGGGAGAAACAGAGCAGCAGAAGCAGGAAAACCGCGCTGAACAGTCTGCGCCCGGCCCGCAGCCCCGCGTCCGGGGAAAAAAAACATATAGTCATAACTGGCATCCGGTTGAACCTTGTCAGGAAGGAAGAAAGCCGCTCCGGCCCGCAGGCAGGAGCGGCTTTGAAAGGCCGCCGCTTCTTAGAAGGAGCCTCGCACGCCCAAGCCGAAGGTGGTGGTCTCGTAGTCCAGCCCGTCGTAGCTGGAGTCTTTGCTGTCGAAGCTGCAATACGCGCTGAGGAAGAGCCACTTGTTGACTGCGTAGAGCAGCTCAGGCTTCAGGTACCAGCGGTCGTCGCTGCGCTCGTCGCCGCTGAACTGGGCGTAGTCTGAGTTCTCATAGACAAAGTTGACATCGCCCCGGAGGCGGTCGGTGAAGCGGTGATCCAGCGCGAGCCGGAAGGCCAGCACAGTCTTGTTCAGAGCCTGCCTGCTGTCGGACTGCTCAACGCTGTACTTGGCGTTCATGAGAAGACTGGTTTTGTAGGTCGCCTGCCAGATGCCCTGCGACTCGAAGTAGAAATTCGACTCGCTGTCGTCATAGGCCGAAGACAGCTCGCTGCCGCCTTCGATCTCATCATAGTCAACGCCCTGATAACCGGCCTTGGCCATCAGATTCGTCTTGACGGTGGCCTGCCAGTTGACACCGGCGGCAAGGAAGTTGTTGTCGTTGTCCGGCATCTTCTTCTCGTCGTATTCAGCCATCAAGTACTGATATTCGACGAAAAAGTTGGTCTTGTCGCTGTGCTCGTAGTACACAGCGAGGTCAAAGCCGTTGTCGGTGCGGTTCATGAAGTCGTTGACCGCCTCGTCGTACTCCAAGAAGAAATTCCGGTAGCCGCCTTTGACCGAGAATTTGTCTTTGGAATACCAAGCCGCGCCCAAGCCAAAGACATTCGAGTCATACACCCTGGTGTTTTCAGCCGTCGCCGAGGCGACATTGAAAATATCTTGGCTGTGGTTGTACTTGTCCAAGGCCTGCAAGGTGATCTTTTCAAAAGGCTTGTACTGGAGCATCGCATCCAGGTCGCCTTCAGCGTGATTCAGATCCGAATCGGCGGAATAGGTCATGAAATCAATGGTGCCAGACAGATAGGCCTGCACCTTGTTGTACTCATCGGTATTCGCCGGTGTGTACTGAAGACCGCCCACCGCCGTGTTGTCGGAAACCAGCTGCATGGGCCGCTTCGAGCGGCGCGGCAGGGTGACCCAGAACGACGGCGAAATCGTGGTGAGGAAGTTGTCCTGCTTGTTCGCGTCGTTGTTGAAGAGGTTGTCGGTCCACTCGCCTTGGGCGGTCAGCGCGGCATGCACATAGCCGTTCCGGTAGCCGAAGACATGGCTGCCCTCGTCCGAGGAGCCGCCTTCAGCATCATCAGCCGCCGCCTGCTCCTGCGCGCCGTCTCCGGCCTCAGCTTCTGCGGCTGCCGCATCGCCCGCTGCCGCGTCCGCGCTGCCGCCGCTCTCCGCCGCCGCCTCAGTGGTGGCTGCCGCTGATTCAGTCGCAATCACACCGGAGCCTTCGCCCTCTGCCGCATTCGCCTGCGCTGCCGCCAGCAGCAACAGCAGGCCGATCTGGTATTTTTTTGTCATTCGTCTCTCCCTTTTCTGGGTATATTTTTTTTAAAACCGGCTGGGGCTTGGGGGCGGGCCGACAGGAGGCATAGGCGGCAGGGAAGGCGACGCTGCCTTCTTGTCCTTGCTCTTGCCGCCGGTCTCAGCTGCGTTGTCTGCCGCAGGCGGCGCGGCGGGTGTTCCGCTGTCAGCCGGAACGCCGCCCTTCGGCGGGGTTCCAGAAAGACTGCCATGATTGGGCGGGTCAACGATGTCCCGGTCAGTGAGAGACATCATGGAGCCGCACTCCTTCTTGCTTTCCGCCAGCGCTCTGCCGATCGCGGCTTCAGAGATGCCAAGCTGGCCTGCCGCCTCCTGCACCGCGTCATGGTTCTCGCCGGCGCAGTACAGGGCCTTCATGGACAGATGCGTGTCAAACTGCTCTGGATTTTTTTTCACAAAATCAAGAATGTCATGCGGCTTGACCCCGTCAGCCAGCGCGTTCCGCACTGCGTCGTACATGCCCAGACTCTTGAAGTTCTGCGTGAAGTCCTCAGTCCACGCCGCCATTGCCTGTTCCGCCAGCATTATCAGAAAAAATGCCGCGCAAAGTATTTTTTTCATGTCTTTTCTCCTGTTGTTGCCGCATCGCTGACCGCTGCGGCGGATTGCTGTGACAACCGAATATTTTGTCAAGATATCTATACAACTGAATCGGCTGAAATGCAATTTTTTTTTCCGCGCCCGAATCCAGCCCGATTTCTTTTCAGAGAAATGACAGCAAGACCGAAGCCCGCTCCGGCACGAACTGCCTGCACCGCACGCCGGATTTTTCAAACATAATTTTCGCCGCCTTGACGGAGTCGGTCCCGCCGTACTTGTCGGAAAGGTAGATGATCTCGCGGATGCCGGACTGAATGATCACCTTGCCGCATTCATTGCAGGGGAAAAGGGCCACGTAGATGCGGCAGTCGTGCAGGTCGCGGCTGGTCGAGTTCAGCACCGCGTTCAGCTCGGCATGGCAGACGTAGGGATATTTGGTGTTCAGGTAGTCGCCCTCGCGGCTCCACGGCAGCTCGTCGTCTGAGCAGCCCCACGGAAAGCCGTTGTAGCCCACGCCGATGATTTTGTTCGCCGCGCGGGCCACGCAGGCCCCGACTTGGGTGCTCGGATCCTTGGAGCGCAGCCCGGAGAGCAGGGCCACAGCCATGAAATACTCATCCCAAGAAAGGCAGTCTGTGCGTTTTTCTGTCATCGTGCTTTCTGCGTTTCAGCTGCGAATTGCAGTGGCGATTCACGAACCGCCACTGCAATTCATCCGCCCTTTTTATCGCACTAACATCTTGCGGCGACGCTCATTCGCCTTTTGGATTAGGGCCATACTCGTTTTCACCCGGCGTGCTGTCCTTTATATGAAATACAAGCAAGACTATCCAGCCAAGAATCGGGATAAAAGCCAAAAGAAGCCACCAGCCGCTGCGTCCTATGTCATGAAGCCGCCGAATGCTCACGCCGATGCTTGGCAGCATGACCGCCACACCATAAAGAAAGGATACGATGCTGAGGTCAGACCCTGTTGCGGCTCCGATTATCCCTGTGACAATGCCTATAATAAACGAAACAATAAGATTGAACAGAACGAACATCCAATATTCCTTCCGTCGCGCCCGCCCAGAGAACACTGCATACTGCTTCAGCACGTTGAGATACCAATCCATTGCCGATCTCCTTTCGCCCCGTATTGAGTCAGACGGCTTCAGGGGCATTTTGCCGCCCAACAGCAGACTGCGGATACGCAGACTGCAAAGGTGTCATCTCTCTTTTTTAAGAGCAGGAAAGGTTCGCGAACCTTTCTTACGTGTTCATCGTCCGCCCGAAATGCTTATACGCCGCCGACGTAGCCACGCGGCCCCTCGGTGTGCGCATGAGGAAGCCGGACTGGATGAG
>JACCEE010227223.1_pt1 | contig 10475 bp, 6 predicted proteins | sample 7449931 | NCBI WGS metagenome assembly JACCEE01 (sample SAMN15323457, study PRJNA562643) | freshwater metagenome | isolation source: river surface water | place: USA:Blue River Watershed | collected 2017-08-19 | reverse complement strand
AATTATTGCCGACGCATAAAGGATTTTTTATGAGTACGCCTGCAAGCGAAAATTATTACATGCCCCCAGAATGGCATCCTCACACCCGTTGCTGGATGGCGTATCCTTGCCACCCCGACAGTTGGAAATTTGGCTTAGAAGTCGCCCGTGCGGCTTTTGTGCGCGTGGCTCATGCGATAGCGCGTTTTGAGCCTGTCACCGTGGTTGTTCCACCCGAAGAAATGCCACATGCACGCGAATTATTTGGGGACAAAATCGAATTATTAGCCCTGCCTTTGAGCGATTCTTGGACACGCGACACTGCGCCGACTTTCGTGATTGATGGTAAGGGAAATATTGCGGGGGTGGATTGGCAATTTAACGCATGGGGCGGCAATTATGCGGATTATCACGCCGATGCCAAACTTGCCGAAGGTATTTTAACTGCCACGCAAATTCGCCGTTTTGCCGCACCTTTCATTTTAGAAGGCGGTTCGATTCATACCGATGGCGAAGGCACGTTATTAACATCTGAAGAATGTTTATTAAATCCCAACCGTAATCCGCATTTAAGCCGCGAACAAATCGAAGCAAATTTACGCGATTATTTGGGCGTGCAGAAAATCGTGTGGTTGGGCAATGGTTTGCAAGATGATGAAACTGATGGGCATGTGGACAATATCGCCTGTTTTTCAAAACCTGGCACTGTGCTCGCAATTACCACCAATGACCCTGAAGACAGCAATTACAAAGCCTTACAGGATAATTTAAGCCGTTTGCGTGCGGAAACTGATGCCCAAGGGCGCAAGTTTGAAATCATTGAAATCGAACAACCCGCACGGCGTGATGCGTTTGGCGAACGTTTGGCAATGTCTTATATTAATTTCTACATTGCCAACGGCGGCATTGTTGTGCCTGTGTTCGATGATCCGATGGATGAAGTCGCGCTGGAAACTTTGCGCAAAGCCTTCCCAGGTTATGAAGTGGTTGGCGTGAATGGGATGGATATTATTTACGGCGGCGGCTGTATTCACTGCATTACCCAACAACAGCCCACGCCTTAATCAGCAAGGTGTATGGCGGCTACGCCTTACACCCTACAAACTGCCATTAAGTTAAGCATAATTCAAAGGAAAATAAGGCTTAAATCGAGCATGAGACCTGCTAGGTTTTTAAAACCTGGCAGGTCTTGAGTTCAGCCCTTCATGACATCCTTGTGTTTTGAGCACATCAAAAATAACCCACCCAAAAAATTTCGCACATTTGCTACCGTTAATAGGGTTTATGTGAATCCTCTTGATTTCAATCGGTAATAATTGCCAACTGATTGTTTTCCTATATCTTACTTGATGAATTCAGGAGGTTTTTATGTGGCGTAAGTTAATCCTATTAATTTCAGCCAGTGCCTCGCCTGTGTGGGCGGGGGTGGTGGGTACGGGTACGGCAGCCAGTTGTACGCAAGAAAGTTTAGAAGCTGCATTGGCGACAGGGGGAACGCTGAGTTTCAATTGTGGTGGAGTGGCAAGCATTTTACTCAAACGTGATTTGCCACGAATCATGCTCAGCACCACGATTAATGGAGGTCATTTAATCACCCTTGATGGACAAGGCAAATACCGCATTTTTCACACCGCAGCAGGACGTTCCAGTAGCACTGGTGAGAAAGATATTGTGCTCGAAGTACGCAATATCACCTTGCAAAACGGCTACACCTCCGAGCGTGGCGGAGCGATTAGCATGGGTTATTACAGCAAGTTACGGGTAAATAATGTTAATTTTTTTAACAATGTCGCAAGCCGTGAAACCAATGCCTGCGATGGGGGCGGGGCGATTTGGTTAGATGCTGAAAATAGCACCGTGATTGAAAACGCTGTCTTCATTGGCAACAAAGCCAATAACGGGGGCGGGGTGAATACGGTTTTCAGTGATGTGAGCATTCGAGATAGCTATTTTGAAGGCAATCAAGCCATGCACACCGCCCACATGGACACCCTGAATAATTGCGGGGGCGGGGGAGCTGTGCGTTTTGAAGGCACGCGTAAAGCACAATATGCAGGCACAGGGAAATTGCTGATTGAACGCAGCATGTTTATTGAAAATAGCACCAATCATGCAGGCGGAGCTTTAGAAACTTATTTGTATGATGATACTGAAAGTTTAGAAATTCGCGACAGTTATTTCTTACGCAACAAGAGCTTGAAATATGGGCAAGGCGGGGCTATTTCATATATGAACGCCCATCCTGCGATGGGTTTATTCACTTTGCGTGACAGCACCGTGGCTTATAACCATTCGGACATGCAAGGCGGCGGGGTCTATGTATTGACCAATACCCGCATTGTCAACAGCAGCATTGTGGGCAACACCGTGAAAAATCCTGATTCAGCGAATATCGCAGATAAAGATCAGTGGCGACGGGGTTTCGGGGCGGGGTTGCGGTTTTCAGACCAAAGTAATGCCAGCACTTATGAAGTGCTCAATAGCACGATTGCCTATAACAAAGCCGAAGCACTCGGGGGCGGGGTCAAAGGCGGCGGTTCACAAGCCCGCTTTAAAAACTCCATCATCGCCGACAATGAAGCGAAGAATACCTATTTAATGCAAATCAATTGCATTGAACAGGTTAAAAATGCAGGCAATAATTTACAGCGCAACAGCGGTTTAAAAAATGATAAGCCCTGTTTTGCTGATTTGCCGTCTACAGACCCCTTGTTAGAAAGCCAATTACGTTATCAAGGTGGACTCGTGCCTGTGTTACCCCTGAAAGCAGGCAGCCCCGCCATCAATGCAGGCACTAATTGTGAGGCTTTCGATGGGCGTGGTTTGGCGCGGGAAGGCGTTTGTGATATTGGTGCGGCTGAATTCGTCACCGAACCTGCGATGCAGCTGAAATCACAGGTAAATACCACAGAAATTAATTTGAGTTTACAGCCTGCAACCAGCAATCGTGGCAAAACTGCTTATCTCTATGCTGCATTTATGAAAAATGGGGTGTTGCATTTTTTGGATGAATTCAATCAAGTGATTGCGTGGAGTAATAAGCCTGCCATGTCTCAAGCTACGCAGGACGTTGCCGCCTTGCATCCGTGGACTGCGATGTATGGGGTGATGCCTTATGTCTTCAGCACCAGCAATGCACAGGATTTAAATTTGAGTTTGAGTCATGCCGATGCGCTGCGTTTGTTTGCGGGCGCAAGTGAAGTTTTTGTGGGATATGCACGTAATCAGGCTGATTTGTTGAACAATACGCGCTTTAGTTGTGCGTTTAAATTGCTCAATAATAAAGTCGTGAGCTGCAATTAAACAAAGACCAAAGGACTGGCAGTGCTACAAGCACTGCCAGTCTTTACTTAATTATGCAGCTCGATGACATAAAAAAAGCCCTCTTTAAGATTCGAGAGGGCTTTTTCAGTTAAGGTCTAAGTTCGTTCGCTAAATCAGTGCAACATATGATGCTGTAATTTTTGAAACTCTTGATAGGCAACGTCTAATTCTTGGGCTGCCTCAGTAAAATGCAAATTCGTCACTTGCACTTCACGATTCGTATTTTTTACATGCACTTCCATTGCCTTAATTTGTTGCTCGACTACTTGCAACTGACCGTCAGTTTCTTGCAGCTGGCGATCAGTTTCGCGCAATTGCGCATCGGCTTCATCAAATTGTTGCGTGGTGCGGGCTTGTAAATCTACCAGCTCTTGCAATAACTTATCAGCTTCAGTTTGAGCGGTTGCGAGGCTTTCCATCAACGCTTTAAGTTTAATGGGATTCATGGGACTTCCTATCAGAAACGGAGTGGCATATTCCTACAACAATACGCGCTCAATCCCACCTTGTCTAGCCTGTTCAATGAATTTTGTCTGCCAATCTTTGCCCAAATAGCTATTTGCCAATTCGATCACGATATAGTCCGTTTCCACTTCAATATCTTCACGATAGCGCGACAAACCTTGTAAACAAGCAGGGCAAGAAGTCAGGATTTTAACTTGCTGTTTGCCATCCACAGGCTGCCCAATTAACTCAGTCACACCTTTTTCCAGTTCTTCCAATTTCCGCGAACGCACTTGTACCGCAATATCAGGGCGTGCGGTGGCAAAGGTGCCCGCTTCACCACAACAACGATCCGACAAAGTCACCGACTGCCCGAGTAAATTTTCTGCCACTTTCAGCGCGGAATAGGTTTTCATCGGGGTGTGACAAGGCTCATGATATAAGTATTGCGTGCCCTTAATCCCTTCAATCATCACGCCTTTTTCCATTAAATACTCGTGAATATCCAATAAACGGCAATTCGGGAAAATCTGCTGGAATTGATATTTCAGCAATTGATCCATGCACGTTCCACAGGACACAATCACGGTTTTAATATCCATGTAATTCAGCGTGTTGGCAACGCGATGGAATAACACCTGATTGTCGGTGGTAATTTTAGTGGCTTTATCAGTATTGCCGCCCGCATTTTGCGGATAGCCACAGCACAGATAACCTGGTGGCAACACCGTCTGCACCCCGACTTTATACAGCATCGCCAAAGTCGCCAAACCGATTTGGCTGAACAAACGCTCAGAACCGCAACCAGGGAAATAAAACACCGCTTCGCAATCTTCCGCATCCTGACGCGGATCGCGCAGAATCGGCACAACGTTCGGGTCTTCCAAGCCTAATAAACCGCGCATCGGCTGCTTGGGAATGTCCGCAGGCATTGGTTTTTTAACGAAGTTAATGATTTGCACAGGAATAGGCGTTTTTCCCGTGGTGGCAGCAGGAATTTTTTTCTCGCCCAATAAGTGCAATTTTTTCGCAATACTGTGTGCGAAACGTTGCGCCCCATAACCCCATTCAATCAAAGCCTTACGCATGATATTAATTGTCATCGGGTCAGTGACATTTAAAAACTGCATTGAAACCCAAGTGCCGATATTGCGATTGGATTCCCCATATTTTTTAAGAATATGGCGCATTTTCACCGTCACATCGCCGAAATCGATTTTCACAGGGCAAGGCTTCAAACAACGATGGCAAACCGTACAATGGTCAGCAATGTCGTTCATTTCATCAAAATGCCGCAACGAAATCCCGCGCCGCGTCTGCTCTTCGTATAAAAACGCTTCAATAATCAAGCCTGTGGCTAAAATCTTGTTGCGGGGCGAATACAATAAATTGGCGCGGGGCACATGCGTGGTGCACACAGGTTTACATTTACCACAGCGCAAACAGTGCTTAATCGATTGATTTAACTCGCCTAATTCGCTGGCTTCGAGTAATAACGCCTCTTGTTCCAACAAACGCAACGAAGGCGTGTAAGCATTTTGCAGCCCCGAGCCGGGCATTAATTTGCCACGGTTGAAACGTCCTTCGGGGTCAATGCGTTGTTTATAATCGGCAAACGCGGCGACCGCTTTCGGATCAAGGTATTGAATCTTGGTCAAACCAATGCCATGCTCGCCAGAAATCACCCCGCCGAGTTTTTCCGCAATCTTCATCACCCGTTCAACAATGCGCTCGGCTTGTTGCAACATCTCGTAATCATTCGAGTTTACGGGAATATTGGTGTGCACATTGCCATCACCTGCGTGCATGTGCGTTGCCACAAACAAGCGACTGCTGCGAATACTGGCGTGAATTTTATCGAGTTTTGCGGCAACCCCCGCCAAAGCTTGCCCCACGAAAATATCTTTCAGCGCACTTTCCACTTCGCGGCGGTAAGAAATTCTTAAAGCACGGCGTTGTAATAAGCTGAAAATCGTGTCGTCAGGGCGCAATTGTGGAATTAAATCAGCGGGTAATAATTCAGTCAACGCACTGGCGGGGCTGTCAATTTCGCTTAAATAGCGCGTCCAACGTTGGTGCACTTTTTCCAAATGTTCCCGTGCCGCTTGTTGTTTGGCGGCAATAATTGCGGTGTTTTCAGTATTTTCACTGTATTCCGTACCCGCTTGGCGCAATTCTGGCAAATCGCCTGCCAAATAATTTAAAACTGCTTCAATGGTTTGCAGTTTATTGGTGGTAGATTGCTCGATATTAATGCGTTCAATTTCGTCGTTGTATTCTGACAAGCCTTCTAGCGGAATCACCACATCTTCATTGACTTTAAACGCATTGGTGTGTGCGGCAATTGCGGCGGTGCGGCTGCGGTCTTGCCAAAATTGATGACGCGCTTCGGGCGTGACTGCGATAAAACCTTCTGCCTCGCGCAGATTTGCCATGTGCACCACTTGTGAGGCGGCTTCTGCGACGTATTTATCTTCATGCCCAGCAATGTCAATTAATAACAACATTTTAGGTAAATCATGACGATGCGGCGCTTTGGTGCTATAACCCACGGCGCGCACATAACGCTCATCTAAATGCTCCATCCCCGCCAACAACACATTGGGATGTCCATCCAAATATTGCTTAGTTTCCACAATCGCAGGCACGGCGCGTTTTAAATCTGAGCCGAAAAATTCAAGGCAGACGGTACGCATGAATTTAGGCTGTTGGTGCAGAATGAACACGCCTGAAGTAATTAAGCCATCGCAGCCTTCTTTCTGAATGCCAGGTAAACCGCCTAAAAACTTGTTGGTGACATCTTTGCCTAAACCTGATTTGCGTAATTCTGTGCCAGGAATGTGTAAAAACTCAGGCTCGCCCACGGGGGTTTTGCCGTCTTTGGCAAAGCGGGTGATTTTGAATTCTGCCACGGGCACGGTGTGAATTTTGCCGAGATTGTGCTGCAAACGTTCGACTTCAATCCATTCCGCGTTAGGCATAACCATGCGCCATGAAAGCAAATTATCCAGCGTCGTGCCCCACAGCACGGCTTTTTTCCCGCCCGCATTCATCGAAATATTGCCGCCAATGGTGGAGGCATCTTGTGAAGTCGGGTCGACTGCAAACACACATTTTTTAGTCGCAGCTTTTTCAGCCACGCGCTTAGTCACCACGCCCGCCTCAACGCGAATCGTGTGCACCTCTTGCTTGCCGTTCAGCGTGTCTAAACTGCGAACTTCAATTTCACTGAGCTTATCCAGTTTTTCCATGTTAATCACGGCACTGTCGGCATGCAGCGGAATTGCGCCGCCTGTGTATCCTGTGCCGCCGCCGCGTGGAATAATGGTTAATTTCAGTTCGATACAGGCTGCCACTAAAGCAGCTATTTCTTGTTCCGTATCGGGACAGAGCACCACAAACGGATATTCGACACGCCAGTCAGTGGCATCGGTGACATGCGAAACCCGTGATAAACCATCAAAACAAATATTATCTTTGCGGGTAATTTGTGCGAGCCGTTTCAAAACTAGCGTGCGTAAACGTTGTTGTTCAAGCAGCCAGGTTTGAAAATTATTCACTGCTTTTAAACTGGCTTCTGCCAAATCCAGCGCGAGCTGATTGCCTTCAGCGCGGGCTTTAATCTGATTTAAACGATGGTGTAAAGCATCAATCAGCAGTTTGCGACGTTTCGGATTTTCCAGTAAATCGTCTTGAATAAAGGGGTTGCGTTGAATCACCCAAATATCACCCAGCACTTCAAATAACATGCGGGCGGAGCGTCCTGTGCGGCGTTGTGCGCGCAATTCGGATAAGGTGTGCCAACAAGATTCACCTAGAATACGGATAACGATTTCACGGTCAGAAAATGAGGTGTAGTTATAGGGAATCTCACGAATGCGCGGTTGCTGATTCATTTCAATCACTCGAAGCGAACTTATATAGAAAGAGTTTTTTAGTGTAGCAGAATATTGGGTAGGATAACGAAAACACAAGGTGTTTGACTATGGCTTAACCAAAGGCGGGATAAAGATTAACACAAGTCTTTGAGGAAGAAGGAGGACATTAAAGTAATTCGTGGCTTGGCGCAACTCAACTCAAGCTGATGAGAGTGATTAAAAGCAATACGATGGGAATTTGAGAACATTGCAATTGTTGAGATTTTTAAATTTTCTTGCCCCGAGGAGTATCAAATTATTTTTTAACTTCTTAAAGAAGCCCCTAAATCCCCTAAAGGGGACTTTAAAAACAAAAATCTTTAATGTTTAGTTCCTTTTAGAGGAGGGTTTCATCAACTTTGTCAAAATGAAAACTAGAAAAACAGAGTTCAGTCACAAAGTAGATGTAACTTAACCTGAGTTCGGGATAAGAAAGAGTAGAAAATTTAGTAGTCGGGTGGAATAGCGTAGCGTATTCCACAAAGAAAGGTGATAACTCTAGGCATGATGCAGTTGAATCGATAAGACCCTCCTTGTACGAAAGTGTCTAATTTATTGAGAAAGTATCTTTAATGAGTTGTGCTCCTGTCTAAAATAAAAAAGACCTGACAAGTTTTCACCTGTCAGGTCTAAAGTCATTTAAATCTTACTTCACAATCATTGGTTTACGTTGCCGAACTAACTGATAAGGACGTAACAAATAACCGACGATTCCGAAACCACTCCACACATGCACTAAGCGCGAGAATGGGAACATCACGAATAAGGTCAGCCCACACACTACATGCAATTTATAAATAAATGGCACGTTAAGCATCGCTTCTGCTGCGCCGCCTCTAAAGGTCACAATATGTTGCGCCCATTCTGCGAGCAACAGCATAATTTCTCCTTCCTTGTGCGCCAGAGAAAACAGCGTGCTAATCAAACCAATCACCAAAGTCAGTGCGACCCAGAACAAAATCGCAATATCCATCTTGCTGCTGGTGGCTAAAATCCGTGGCTCGCTCAAACGGCGGTGAATTAACAAACTAATCCCCACAAAACACATTAAGCCAAAAATACCGCCTGCCACCACCGCGATTAACTGCTTGGTGGGCACAGATAAGCCAAAAGCACTGTAAACTGCGTGCGGGGTTAATAAGCCAAACAAGTGCCCAAAAAATAACAGCAGCACCCCCGCATGAAATAACATGCTGCCCATACGCAACTGCCCACGTTTCAACAACTGGCTAGAATCGGCTTTCCACGTATATTGATCGCGGTCAAAACGCAGCAAACTGCCCAATAAAAAAATTGTCAGCGCGATGTAAGGATACACCCCAAACAAAAACTCATTCATTGTCATTACTCCTTGTTTTAAGCGTGAGGTGCATTGAGCGGAGAAGCTTTACCCGCCCAATGCACAGGCTGCGTCACTTCATTATGGGCGCAGGCTTGAGGATTTCCCGCAAAGCGCACCGACTCTTCTTCCCAAATCTTATCAATGGCTTCAAGGGTGTCGTCAGGAATTTCTTGAGCGGCTTTTGCCCGCAAAGTTTCCATGTCCACAGGCTTGCCTGCTAAACACAATAAAGCCCCAAATGCTGCATGATACGGACTACTGCGTTGTTGCAGCCGCGCCGCCAGCACCCCAAAAATTGGGGCGACTTCTTCCAGCAAAGGCTGCGCTTCACTAAATGGCAACTGTCCCAAAAATTCCAAAAATAAGGGAATATGATCAGGCAGTTCGCGCACTGACAGACTTAATCCATAATTTTCATAGAGTTGGATTAAATCTACCATTGCCTGACCGCGATCCCGTGATTCACCGTGCACATGTTCAAACATCAACAAGGACACCGCCCGCCCGCGATCAAATAAACTCACATAACGGCTTTGCAAATCCAGCAAGTCTTGTGCGGCAAAACTGTCTAATAAGCCCCGCAGTTCTTGACGCACGTCAGGCAATAAAATGCGGTCGGCTTGCACATAACTGATGAGTTCAGGCAGATGCTGCTGCAATTCTTCTGTCGGATAACTCAGCACCCGTGATAACAAACTAAATAAGCTCATCTCAGCCTCACAATGCCGTTTTGATAGGAATGATGCGGCGATTGGTTTTCTTGCCTCCGAATAAATTGTCATCGCTGACCCCATCCGAGCAGCCATTACCAAAGCTAAAGCCACAACCGCCGCGTTCCCCGAAAGCATCTTCTGCATATTCGCGGTGTGAAGAAGGCACAACAAAACGATCTTCATAATTGGCAATTGCTAAATAACGGTACATGTCTTCGACCAAAGCCTGACTGAGTCCGACTTGTTCCAAGACCGTGTTATTGACCACGCCGTCCACGGTTTTGCTGCGCATATACGCCCGCATCGCTAACATACGTTCCAATGCCAAGGTCACTGGAGCTTCATCGCCCGCCGTTAATAAATTGGCTAAATAACGCACGGGAATACGTAAACTCTGCACATCAGGAATTTGCCCATTCGCACCAATCTTGCCACTGTCGGCTGCCGCTTGAATCGGACTCAAAGGCGGCACATACCACACCATTGGCAAGGTGCGATATTCAGGATGCAAGGGGAAGGCAATCCGCCAATCAATCGCCATTTTGTAGACGGGCGAAATCTTCGCGGCTTCTAACCAAGATTCAGGAATGCCTTCTGCCCGCGCCGCCGCTATCACTTTGGGGTCGTGCGGATCGAGGAACATATCTAATTGTTTTTGATACAACTGATGTTCATCGCCGACACTGGCAGCCTGTTCGATTTGGTCTGCGTCATACAACAACACCCCTAAATAACGAATCCGTCCTACGCAAGTTT
>JACCEE011864294.1_pt1 | contig 10476 bp, 13 predicted proteins | sample 7449931 | NCBI WGS metagenome assembly JACCEE01 (sample SAMN15323457, study PRJNA562643) | freshwater metagenome | isolation source: river surface water | place: USA:Blue River Watershed | collected 2017-08-19 | reverse complement strand
TCCACCCCCCGAATGCGCCGCAGGGAATCGACCGCCGCTTTGTCGTCCAAATGGCAGACCAGTGCGTAACTGGAATCGGTCGGAACCGCCAGCACACCGCCCTTCGCCAATAGCGCCACCGCTTGTTTTAGCAAACGGGGCTGGGGGTTATCGGGGTGAACTTCAAAGTATTGCGCCATATATGATGATTGAATCCGGTTATTGAATCCGATGTTGCAACAAATCCCACACGGGCGTGAGGTTGCCAGATAAAAAGGGCAGCTTGCCCAAGTCGATACGGCTTTCATCGGGACAATGGAAATCGCTCCCGCGTGAGGCGGCTAGATCAAATTCCCGTGCAATGTCTGCATACTGCACCGATTCTGCTACCGTGTGGCTACCCGTCACCACTTCCATACCCTGCCCGCCGTGGCCTTTGAATTCGGTGAGCAAGGCATATTCTTCATTCGCGCTGAATTGGTAACGTGCCGGATGCGCGATCACCGCCACGCCACCCGCGCCGGTAATCCAGCGCACCGCGTCTTTGAGCGTCGCCCAACGGTGTGGCACAAAGCCGGGTTTGCCATCGGTGAGGTATTTGCGGAACACCTCGTTCGTATCTTTGCAGATTTTGTTTTCTACCAAGAAACGGGCAAAGTGCGAACGGGCGATTAAATCGGGGTTGCCTGCGTATTTCAACGCCCCTTCAAACGCGCCGTGAATGCCAATCTGTGCCAGCCCTTCCGCCATATCCCGCGCCCGCTGGTCACGCCCGCCGCGCGTTTGTCGCAAGCCTTGCAGCAGGATGGCATCATCGGGGTCAAAACCCAACCCGACGATGTGAATCGTTTTATGCAAAAAACTGACCGATATTTCCACGCCCGTCAGATACGGTAGCCCCAGCGCTTTGGCGGCGGCGGCGGCGCGGTGTTGCCCACCGATTTCGTCATGGTCGGTCAGCGCCCACAATTCCACGCCATTGGCATGGGCGCGGGCGGCAAGGGCTTCAGGGGTCAATGTTCCATCCGATACCACCGAATGGCAATGCAAATCGGCGTTGTATTGGGACGGCGCAATGGGCGAAAGAGAGGATGGGGGGGTAGGTAGGGCGTTCACCCGTACATTTTAGTTCGCTGCATGAAATTCGCAGTAGTCCCGCGTGAGGGGATGCACCAATTTCAAATAACTGGCATGCAACATCAGCCGTTCGGATAAGGCTTGCACGGCGGGCGGAGCGTAAAGTGCATCGCCCAAAATAGGATGCCCTATCGCCTGTAGGTGCAGCCGCAGTTGGTGCGTGCGTCCGGTCAGCGGTTCGAGTAGGACTTGTGTCGTTTCCAGCATGGTATCCCGATGTACCACCTGCAAGCGCGTGGTGCTGGGTTTGCCATGAACGGGGTCGATGATGCGCAGGGGGCGTAGATTCCAATCAAAGCCAATCGGCAAATCAATGGTGCAATCTGCGGTGACGATACCTGCCACCGTTGCCACATAGCGTTTGGTGACTTGCCGATGGGCGAATTGCGCACCCAAATCCCGCTGCACCGCCAAATTGCGTGCCATCACCACAATCCCCGATGTTCCCATATCCAGCCGATGCACAATCAGCGCATCGGGAAACTCGGCCTGCACCCGCGCACTCAAACAATCCTGCTTATCCGCGCCCCGTCCGGGAACGCAGAGCAAACCAGCGGGCTTATTCAGCACGATAAGGGCTTTATCGACATAAATCGTATCTATCATCGCCCCATAATACCCCCCCATGAATCCAACCGAATACGTTCAACAAAAGGCGGCTGCTTCGGGCAGTAGTTTTTATTACGCCTTTCTCTTTCTGCCGCCGCCGCGCCGTGCTGCGATTACGGCGTTTTATGCCTTTTGCCGCGAGGTCGATGATGTGGTGGACGATGCCACGGAAGAATCGGTCGCTCGCATCAAACTCGCGTGGTGGCATACCGAGGTAGCGCAAGCCTTCGCCGGAAAGCCCAATCACCCCGTGATGCTCGCGCTCATGCCGCTGGTCGCCGACTATGGCATTGAAGCCCGCCAGTTGCACGACATCATCGAAGGCTGCGAGATGGATTTGGTGCAGAGCCGCTATTTGGATTTTCCGAATCTGCAACGCTATTGCTATCTGGTGGCGGGCGTGGTGGGCGAGGTGGCGGCGCGGATTTTCGGGCAAACCGATCCCCAAACCACACAATACGCCCACAAGCTGGGGCTGGCTTTGCAACTGACCAACATCATCCGCGATGTGGGTGAAGATGCCTTGCGCGGACGTATCTACCTGCCCATCAACGACTTGAAGCAGTTTGATGTGAAAGCGCATGAAATCATCAACCGCCAGTATTCCGACCGCTTTACGGCGCTCATGCAGTTCCAAGCGCAGCGGGCGCAGGGCTTGTATGACGAGGCGTTGGCACTGCTCCCCGCCACCGATGTCCGCGCCCAAAAACCCGGGCTGATGATGGCCTCGATTTACCGCGACTTGCTGCGCCAAATCGAAAAAGATAATTTCCAAGTCCTCCACCAACGCACCAGCCTCACCCCTCTGCGCAAAATGTGGCTGGCGTGGAAGGTGCAGGCGTTGGGGCGGATGTAACCTTAATCCCCTTCATGTATTAACAAAAATTTCAATAATTGAAAGTATTGTTAATACAATAATAAATACAATCCCTTGATGCAATATGAGTTTGACCCCAAAAAACAAGCACAAAACGTTGCCAAGCATCAAGTGTGGTTTGTGTTGATGGATGATTTTGAGTGGGATACAGCGATCATCATGATCGACGACCGCCGCCAATATGCGGAAACGCGCTTTCGTGCCACGGGCTTGATTGGGGCACGCGTGTATGTTCTGGTTTTTTGTTTGCGCGAAACGAAAATCCGCCTCATCAGCCTGCGCCGAGCCAACCAACGAGAGGTAAAACGCTATGCAAGAGACCATTAAAACCCGCTCTGGGCGCGTCATCATCATGCCCACTGCCGAGGAAGAAGTTCAAATCAATGCGGGCATCGCTGCCGATACCAGCAACCCCGAATGGAAAGACGCTGATTTTTCCCACGCTCGACCTGCCCGTGCATTTTTTGCCCCCGAGGTATATGCAGAATTGTGTGCTTTGCGCCAACGGGGTAATAAAACCAAACCACTGAAAGTCCCCACCACCATTCGCTTCGATGCCGATGTTCTTGCCGCCCTCAAATCCAGTGGAAAAGGTTGGCAAACCCGTGTGAATGATGCGGTACGTGAGTGGCTAAAAACCCATTCACCCGCTTAAGATTACTTCAAATACCTATGAAAATCGCAATTATCGGCGCGGGTTGGGCGGGGTTGGCGGCGGCTATTGCCTCCACGCAGGCGGGGCATCATGCTACGGTTTTTGAAGCATCCCGTGCAGTAGGGGGGCGGGCTAGAGCCTTATCGGATTCCCAATCTGGGAATCCATTGGATAACGGTCAGCACATCTTGGTCGGGGCGTATACCGAATGTTTGCGCCTCATCCGATTGGTGGGCGTGAACCCTGAATCGGCTTTGCTGCGTTTGCCGCTATCGTTGCCGTTTGTCGATGGCACGGGTTTGCAAACGCCGATATGGGCAAAAAATTGGAGTGCGCCGTTCGATGCCCTGCTCGCCATCGCCACCGCACGCGGCTGGAGTTGGGCGGATCGTTTTTCGCTCATCAATGTGTCGATGGGCTGGCAATGCACGGGGTTTCGCTCGTCACCGCAGCAAACGGTGGCGGATTTGTGCCGCAAAATGACCCCGCGCGTGCGGGAAGAACTGATCGAACCGCTGTGCGTATCCGCCCTCAACACCCCCGCCGACCGCGCCAGCGCCACGGTTTTTTTACGGGTGCTGAAAGATGCCTTGTTTGGCATCAACGGCGGTTCGCATTTGCTGTTACCGCGTACCGATTTGGGCAGTTTGTTCCCCGAAGCCGCCGCCCGTTGGCTGACCGAGCGCGGGCATGTGGTGCAACGCGGCAAGCGCGTGCGGCAACTGCTTTGGAATGATTCGCAATGGCGGGTCGATGGTGAGCCGTTTGACCGTGTGATTTGCGCGACTTCATCAGCGAATGCGGCTGCAATGCTTATCCAGTCTGCACAGGTAGCTCCTGAAAACATAGCAAATGCGATGCGGACGTGGGCGCAAACCGCGTCGGCGCTGCATTTTGAAGCGATTGCCACCGTCTACGCCAAAATCACCGAAAAATCCAACCAACGCCTGCCACACCCCATGCTGGCGCTGCGCAGCGGGGCGGATGCGCCGGCGCAATTTGTGTTTGATCGGGGGCAGTTGGGCGGGGCAACGGGCTTGTTGGCGTTTGTGGTGAGTGCCAGCCACGGCTCGCGCGAGGAAGTGCAAGCGGCGGTGTTAGCCCAAGCCGCGCGGGAATTAGCACCGTTGCATCTGGGCAAACTAGAACCCGTGCAAACCATCATCGAAAAACACGCTACCTTTGCCTGCACGCCGAATCTGCAACGCCCCGCGCAAAAAATCGCCTCCGGTTTATTTGCGGTGGGCGACTACGTGGAAGGCGTTTATCCCGCTACGCTGGAAGGGGCGGTGCGCAGTGGGTTGCAGATGGGGGATTGCTGACTCCCTCCATGATGACGTGGATCAGGTTGCAATCGGCATCCAAAACCACCATATCCGCCCAAGCGTGGGGGATGAGGCGACCACGGTCGGTGATGCCCAAATAATCCGCAGCATGGGTGGAAACGCGCTGGGAGGCATCGGCAAGGCTTAACCCCAACGTGTGAACCAAATTGCGCAACGCTTGATCCATGGTCAGGGCGGAACCGGCGAGCGTACCATCCGCCAAACGCACACCGCCCATGCACTTATGCACCGTATGGCGACCGAGTCGGTAGGCTCCATCGGGCATTCCGGCGGCAGCAGTGGAATCAGTCACGCAATACAGTTTCGGGATACTGCGCAGTGCCACCCGCATCGCACCCGCGTGAACGTGGATTAAATCGGGGATGATTTCTGCATACGCGGCATGTGCCAGTGCCGCACCGACCATCCCCGGTGCGCGGTGGTGCAAGCCCGTCATCGCATTAAAAAGATGGGTGAAGCCAGCGGCTCCGGCCTGTAGTGCCTGTACGCCGTCTTCATACGTGCCTTGGCTATGCCCGATTTGGACTTGGAATCCGGCAGCACGCAACGGTGCGATCATCGCCAGATTGCCGTCTACCTCGGGCGCAAGCGTTATCAAACGAATCGGGAACAGGGCGTGTAACCGTTGCAGATGTTCCCAATCAATCGGTGCGGTGCAATCGGGTTGTGCGCCCAACATGGCGGGATTGATATGCGGGCCTTCGAGATGCACGCCCAACACCCGTGCCGTCCGATGGGGGGCTTGGTGGTAGGCACGCATGGCGGTGAAAGCCGTTTCCAAATCGGCAAAGGGCGCGGTCATGGTGGTAGCCAGCAATGCCGTCGTGCCGTGGCGAGCGTGCATGGCGGTGATGTGGGCCAGCGCCTCGCCGCCTTCCATGATGTCAAACCCACCGCCACCATGCACATGCAGGTCGATAAAGCCGGGCAAAATCAACGGTGCTGAACCGTCCCGCGCCTCGGATTCGGTTATCGGGGTTCCGGTGAGGTGCGTGATACGTCCATCCTCCCCCCAATGCACTGTGCCGCGCACAAAGCCGGAGGGCGTGAGGATGTTACCGCTGCACTGGCGAAGGGAGTTGGATGGCATCACGAATGCTTCCCGCTGTTTGTTCAAGGCGCTGGCTGGCCTCGGCGGGAGAGGTATGGGACAGCAACGCCACCACCGCCGTTTTGATATGGTAGTTGCAGGCTTGCAGGGTAGTGCGGGCAGTGGCTTCGGATGCTCCGGTAATCTGCATGGTGAGCGACTCAGCACGCCGCACGAGCTTGGCATTGGTCGCACGCAAATCGACCATCAAATTGCCATAAACCTTATTCAATCGCACCATGATGGCGCTGGAAAGCGTATTGAGCGCAATTTTTTGCGATGTCCCCGCCTTCAAGCGCGTGCTGCCGGAAATCATTTCCGCGCCGGTTTCCAGTACCACCGCGATGTCGGCGGCATTGCCAATCGGTGAGTTGGCGTTATTGACAATGGCGACCGTTAAAGCACCGCATTGTTTAGCCGCATCCAATCCAGCTAAAACGTAAGGGGTGCGACCGGATGCCGCTATCAAGAAAACGACATCGTTGGCATTGGGGTTGGTGTTGAGTAGGTCGATTTCACCCTGCGCGGCATCGTCTTCCGCACCTTCGACGGCACACCATACCGCCTTCATGCCGCCCGCCATGCAAGCCACTGCGCGGGATGATTCCCATGAAAAAGTAGGATTCAATTCCACCGAATCCAATAACCCCAACCGCCCCGATGTACCGGCACCGACATAAATCAAGCGTCCACCCGCTTGAATACGTGGCACTGCCGCATCCACGGCTTGGGTGATTGCGGACATGGCTTTTTGCACGGCTTGCACCGCCAGATATTGGTCATCCACAAACGCCGACACCAAATCGGGCGTGGTGTAACGGTCGAGCGCGGAATGGTCGGCGTTGGCCTGCTCGGTGCTTAATTTTTCGGTGTGGAGTTTTTCTGCGCCCATAACCAAATTCCTATACCGCCCACCACCATAGGTACGCACAACCATTGTCCCATGCTCATACCCAAGGAGAGATAACCCAAATGCGCATCCGGTTCACGGAAAAATTCCGCCACAAAGCGCATCACACCATAACCCACGAGGAACGCTGCCGCCACCTGCCCCCGTTTGGGGGGCTGGGGTGTGCCGCGTGCATACCACCACAACAGCCCGAAGAGCAGCAATCCTTCGAGCAAGAATTGGTAGATTTGCGATGGGTGACGTGGCATGTCCCCCGCACCGCGAAACACCATCGCCCAAGGCAGCGCAGGGTCGGCTACCCGTCCCCACAACTCGCCATTGATAAAATTACCGATACGCCCCGATGCCAAGCCCGCCGGCACGCAGGGAACGACAAAATCTGCCACTTCCCAAAACGATTTCTGGCGTGCGATGCTGTACCACAGCAGGGAACCGAGTACGCCCAACATCCCGCCATGAAAGCTCATTCCCCCTTGCCAGACGGCAAAAATCTCCAAGGGATGCACCCAATAGTAAGCGGGTTTATAAAACAGGCAGTAACCAATGCGACCGCCCAGTATGACCCCGACGACTCCGAAAAACAAAATATCTTCAACATCCCGCATCGACCATTCGGGCTTGGACGCATAAGGATGGTGGCGCAATCGGCTGCGCCCCAGCAGCATAAAAAAGGCAAAAGCGGCCAGATACGTCAAGCCATACCAGTGAATCGAGACAGGGCCGAGTTGAAGGGCGACCGGATCAATTTGAGGATGTTGCAACATTAGCGGCGTTTTTTAGACGATTTGGTGGTTAAGCCCATAGCTTCACGGCTGCGGCGGATACGATCTTGCTTGCGGTCTTCTTCTTCTTTCATCGCTCGGCGTTGGGTGTAGCCCGTGAGATCTGCCAATGTCCACCACGCGATGGCGATGCCAAAAGGGGACAGTACCATCCACCAATCCCATTGAGCGACGAATCCGATTTCAAGGTATTTCAAAAGAATACCGATCACACCCAAAACAACGAAAAGCATAGCGACTCCTCACAACGTGGTGGCAACGTTTTAGCAACGTTTTATTTGATGCGGGTTAGGGTAGGCCGTCCCCCCGCAGGGCGGGAAGGTGGGGGTGGGGTGACGGGTGGCGCGATCGCATCAACCACCTCGACTTGATCGGCTCCATCCACCGTATCCAACGTGTCGTCAGCGGCTTCCGGCAATGCAAAGGCCATGCCTTGCCCGTTTTCTTTGGCGTAAATCGCCATGACCCGATTCACCGGAACGATGATGTCACGCACCGCACCGGAAAAACGGCTTTTGAATTCAATGTATTCGTTACCGAGGTGAAGTCCACCCGTGGCATCGAAACTCACATTCAGCACAATTTGCCCATCTTGCACGTATTCACGCGGAACACGCACGGTTTCATCGACTGCAACGGCGAGGTACGGTGTAAAACCGTTATCAACGCACCATTCATGCAAGGCACGAATCAGATAAGGCTGTGTGGAGAGGGAAGGAGTTGTTTCAGTCATGGCGATCAAGGGGTCGGTAACGTGGCAACGAAGGATTATTTGCGCATCACTTTTTCAGAGGGAGTCAATGCCTCGATATACGCGGGACGGGAGAAAATCCGCTCGGCATACTTCAGCAAGGGTGCTGCATTTTTACTCAATTCAATGCCGTAAAAATCCAACCGCCACAACAAAGGTGCAATCGCTACATCCAACATCGAGAAGTTATCGCCCATCATGTATTTATTTTTCAAAAATACCGGTGCGAGTTGTGTCAAACGGTCTTTGATGTGGAGGCGTGCTTTTTCCAATGCTTTTTCATTGCTTTTACCGCGTGCTTCCAAGATAGCCACTTGGGTGAACAATTCTTTTTCAAAGTTCAGAAGAAACAAACGCACACGGGCGCGATCCACGGGATCACCGGGCATGAGCTGCGGGTGGGGAAAGCGTTCGTCGATGTATTCGTTGATGATGTTGGATTCGTACAGAATCAGATCACGTTCCACCAAAATAGGAACCTGACCGTAAGGATTCATGACGCTAATATCTTCTGGCTTGTTGTAAAGATCAACATCACGAATCTCAAAGTCCATGCCTTTTTCAAATAAAACGAAACGGCAGCGGTGCGAAAAAGGGCATGTTGTACCCGAGTACAGAACCATCATTGTGAGGACTCCTAAAAATATAAAAGGAGCGGGGAACTGATAAGGGTTCACCCACTCCAAATTACCAAAGTCAAAGTATCAGGGTTGCTTTTGCTTTTGCTTCAGCGTGCCTTGCTTACTTTACATCTTTCCAGTAAGCCGCATTCAAACGCCATGTCAGGAACGACAGCAACGCAAAGAAAATCAGCGCAAAAACACCCAATGTTTTGCGAGTGCCTTGCGCAGGCTCTGCCATCCATTGCATGTAGTTGACGAGATCACCCACGGTTTTATCGTACTGATCTGGGGACAGGGTGCTTTGCAGTTCCCACAAAGCATGGGGCATACCTACGTTGGGGAAAACGTGGTTATTCCAACCCGTGGGTTTGGTTTCATCGCGGTAGAAACCGCGCAAGTAGGTGTACAAATAATCCATACCCGTACCACCCGCACCCGCACGCGAACGGGCGATAACGGTCAGATCGGGGGGATTCACACCGAACCATGCTTTGGCTTTCTGGGGATCAATCGCTGCTTTCATGGTATCGCCCACTTTGGAGTCTGTTACCAGCAGTTCGTTTTTGATCTGTTCCTCTGTAAAACCAATGTCCATCAAGCGGTTGTAACGATTGAAGCCTGCGGAGTGGCAGTTCAAGCAATAGTTTACAAACACCTTGGCACCATTTTGCAGGGCTTCTTTATCGTTTAAGCGATCAGGTGCTTTATCCCAAGCGACACCACCAGCATCACTCGCCAACGCAGCAGAGGAAATACCCACCGCCACGGCAACACCAAGAACGATTTTTTTCGCAAGATTCATGATTTTCATAATTGGTTCTCCTGCCTCTTAGTGTGCTGTGTAGGTAACACGGGTGGGAACAGGTTTGAACGTACCCAAACGGCTCCACCAAGGCATCAAGATGAAGAAGCCAAAATAGAACAAGGTTCCCAGTTGGGCGATACGTCCGCTGATGGGGGCAACGGGTTGTGTACCCAAATAGCCAATCACCAAGAAGTTGATGAAGAACACGGCATACAGGTATTTATGCCATGTAGGACGGTAGCGAATCGACTTCACAGGGCTGTTATCCAACCAAGGCAAGAAGAACAAAATCACCACGCCGCCGCCCATAGCAACCACGCCCCAGAATTTAGCGTCAATCATGAGCATCAAAGCCGATACCACGATTGCACCACCCAAAACTACGGCTTTCAAGATAGCAGGCATTTGAATTTTGACAACCGCCAAAATAGCACCGACCAGCAAGATAACCATCAACACATACATCATTTCCGTAGTCAAAGCACGCAACAAGGTGTAGAACGGTGTGAAGTACCAAACGGGAGCAATGTGCAACGGTGTTTGGAAAGGATCAGCAGGGATAAAGTTGTTGTATTCCAAGAAGTAGCCACCCATTTCAGGGGCGAAGAATACGATTGCCGAGAATACAAACAAGAACACGCTCACGCCAAAAATGTCATGCACCGAGTAGTAGGGGTGGAAGGGGATTCCATCCAATGGGATGCCTTTGGCATCTTTAGTCGCTTTGATTTCTACGCCGTCTGGGTTGTTAGAACCGACTTCGTGCAACGCAATGATGTGCGCGGCAACCAAACCAATAAGAACCAAGGGAACCGCAATAACGTGGAAGCTGAAGAAGCGGTTCAAGGTTGCATCACCCACCACGAAATCACCACGAATCAAAATCGACAGGTCTGGCCCGATGAAAGGAAT
>JACCEE011804863.1_pt1 | contig 10477 bp, 10 predicted proteins | sample 7449931 | NCBI WGS metagenome assembly JACCEE01 (sample SAMN15323457, study PRJNA562643) | freshwater metagenome | isolation source: river surface water | place: USA:Blue River Watershed | collected 2017-08-19 | reverse complement strand
GGTGGCAGTGGGGATACCAATACCTGAGATGGTTTCCGGAGAATTTAAATTCACTAAAAAATAAATCAGGGCCGGAATCATCATGCCTCCAAGAGCGCCCATGACAGGCAGTAAGGCTTTCTTTCGGTCACTTAGTTCACCATCAATCAATTCTCTTTTAATTTCAATTCCAACCAAAAGAAAGAAAATGGTCATCAGCGCGTCGTTTATCCAATCAGTAACGCTGTGTTTTAGGTGTAAATGGTATGCTTCTGATCCAAATTCAAACTTCCACATATTTACGTATTCTGTTGACCAAATGCTGTTTGCGATAAATAATGAGGCTAAGGTGAACAGCACTAAAAGAATACCAGCCGATTGTTGATGTTGAAAAAATTCTTTAAACAAATGTGTTAATCGAATTCTTGGAGCTCGGCGTTTTTCCATGGACTTCAAAAATAAAGGTTATTTTCGCAATTCACCTTGAAACCTATCGATTACATTCGCCGTTGCATAGATTTGGCAGCCCAGGCCAAGGGTTGGGTGAATCCTAATCCGTTAGTGGGGTGTGTAATTGTACATGGAGATGAAATCATTTCTGAAGGCTGGCATAGAGGGTACGGTCAAGCTCATGCTGAACGAATGGCCATTAATGAATACTTGAGCGCCGGCAATGATTCTGAGATTTTCAAAGAATGCGATTTATATGTGAGTCTTGAGCCATGTTCGCATTTCGGAAAGACACCTCCCTGTGCAGATTTGTTGGTGAAACATCGATTTAAAAGGGTATTCGTGTCTATGTTAGATCCAAACATTCTAGTTGCAGGTAGTGGAATAGAGAAACTAAAGCAGGCAGGAATTTCGGTAGAAGTAGGAATTGGTGAGATGTTGGCACGTTCACAAAACCGTTTTTTTCTTTGTTTTCATGAAAAAAAACGTCCGTACATCATTCTAAAATGGGCTGAAACTTCCGATGGTTTTATCGCTCCAGAATCACGCACTAGAACCGCCATTTCTGGTGTAGAATCTCAAAAATACGTGCATGCTTTGCGGCAAGAATGTAGTGCGATACTCGTGGGGCGAACCACTCTTTTAGGTGATAATCCTCAATTGACTGATCGATATTTTGGTGGACCACAGCCAGTTAAATTCGTACTTTCATCTGCTTGGAGTGGCGATTTGGATGATGATTTTCAGAAGGTTGAAAATATTCAGCAACTCATCAAAATTTGTATGGAAGATGGCTTGAATTCGGTTCTTGTTGAAGGCGGACTTCAAACCTTGGAATATTTTTTAGCCAATGGTCTTGTTGATGAAGTGCATAAAATACAGAGTAAATCTATGGCTTTAGGGGTTGGAATAAAGGGCCCACAATTTGACCATGATCTTCTCAGTCTAGAAATAGTATCTAACACCGAAAATGAAAGTGATTCTATCACTGTTTATAAAAGAAAAAGTTGATTGAATGATTGATCCAAAATTGGTTTATTTACTTCTAAGTGTGGCGCTTTCCAGCGGCATTTTCATGGTATTTAAAGCGGTTGGAAGGCTCAAGTTAGAGTTGTTTCCGGTGGTGGTTATCAATTATTTGACCTGTTTCTTATTGGGCAACTTATTGTTGGGGTCAGATCATGTTTTGAATTCGGAAATCATACAGTTGCCTGGATTTTTTCCAACGGCATCTATGGGTTTGATCTTTGTGGGGACATTTGTTTTGATGGGACATTCAACACATAGAGCGGGCGCTTCTATGAGTGCGATGGCTTCAAAAATGAGTGTGGTTATACCCGTTTTAGTTGCCGTAATATTCTTGGGCGAGTCTATTGGAATCAAAGGCATTGCCGGTGTGATTTTGGCTCTAGTCAGTGTTTATTTGGTATCAACGGGTTCAGAATCAGGTTTAGGTTCTTTGGGCAGATTTGATCCTGTTTTGTTGTTAGTATTTATAGGTTCGGGTATGGTTGATACCGGTTTAAATCTGATTAAATATGTTGATTTTAAGGGATTTAATAACCTCCAATTTGCTACTATAACATTTGGTGGAGCTGCGGTTGTGGCTTTAATGGTTTCCGTTTTTCAATTAAAAAGTTGGAAGTTATTTTTCCTTCAAGGTAGTTCTAAGGGTATACTCTTGGGCATTCTTTTGGGTACCATTAACTATTTCTCTATAGTGGCAATGTACGCTGCAATTGATGCATATCAAGGAAAGACGGGTATTTTCTTTACTTTGAATAATATAGGTGTGCTGCTCCTTACGGTTTTCTTGGGATATTTCCTTGGCGAAAAATACAATTCAAAGACCCTGTTTGGGGTGTTTTTTGCGATAATTGCCATTTTGTTGTTGGGATTTTAATGTTGTTTTGATGCTCTTTTCAGATACCTATTATGAGATTCAAAATGACGCGGAATCTTCGCTTCGAGAGAAGGGGAGCCGTTTTTTAGCTTATTCTCTTTATGTTAAGTCAGAATTGCAAGTAAAGGAAAAACTGCATCTGTTGAAATCAAAATATCCCGATGCAACCCATCATTGCTATGCATTTGTATTGGGACAAGGTTCCGAAGCTCAACGATTCAATGATGATGGTGAGCCTTCAGGTTCGGCTGGTAGACCCATACTTCGGGCCATTTTATCTATGGGATTGACCAATGTATTGGTAGTGGTTGTGAGGTATTTCGGAGGAACGCTTTTGGGAATACCTGGATTGATTGAGGCCTATGGCGGAGCCGCAAAATTGGTTTTAAGCGAATCTGGGAAATTAGAACGGGTTCAGGAAGAACAGTTTACCGTATCAACTTCCTTTGAGCACGAACAAGAAATTCACCAATTACTCAGAGGATTTGATGCTCGTATTTTGGATAGGCAGTATACAGATAAGATTTCCTATACTGTAGCAGTCAGAAAAACAGAAATTATGCAGTTTGAGTCAAAGGCGGAAAAGGCATATCTTCTGGAAGTTCAAGTCGTTTAGTTTCGTCGCTTTTTGCATTGCCAATTTGGAATCGGACGTATTTGATTTTTTTCCCTTCAGCAAGCCAAATTGATTCGTAGAACGTTCGAATTTTTAGGAACTCCGGAACTGGAATCATGCTGTAAACATCATTGATATTGGCCTCGCAAACCAGTTGATCTAAAACAATTTGTTCCAATGCCGTTTGGTAGAATAAGTCAGAGTCGGTTTTGACGTTCATCTTAGCAGTAGAGGGCATGATTTGACGATAAATGTTCAAAAATCTGCCGCTGATCAATCTTTTTGGGCGTTTATGCGGTTGAGGGTCAGGGAAGGTGATCCATGCTTCGGAAACTTCGTTGGGCGCGAAATATTCAGGTGCCTTGTCAATTTCAATTCGTAAAAATCTGACGTTTTCAAGGCCATCTTCTAACGCAATTTTAGCGCCCTTCCAAAGGCGGTTGCCTTTTATATCCACACCAATGTAATTGATATGAGGATTCATCCGGGCAAGTCCGATGGAATATTCGCCCTTGCCACAAGCAAATTCGACAACAATGGGATTTGAATTGCCGAAGATTTCGTGCCAACGTCCGCGGGTTTCATGAGAATAATCGAGGGTGTTGGGGAAGGCATCGAATTCAGCGAATTTCTCGAGCTTGTTTTTACCTTTGGACATTTGGATGCAAAAAAACAATAAATTTAGGAGTTGTCCTACTTTTGCAGTTGTGTTTCTATCACCTCAATTATTGATTCAGGCATACTTGTCAGGCAGCTTTCCAATGGCTGACCCTGACGAAGGCAATCAGATCTATTGGCACACCCCGCAGATCAGAGGCATTATACCTTTAGATGATCGGTTCAAAGTTTCTAAAAACTTACGAAGATTGTATAAGAGCAATAAGTTTGATCTATTTATTAACCGTGATTTTGAAACGGTGATACGTAAATGTTCAGAATTGAGAAATGAAGATACTTGGATATCTGAAGAAATAATAGATGCATATACGGCACTTCACCACGAGGGGTTTGCACATAGTTTTGAGGCCTACTTAGATGGCGAGTTGGTGGGTGGGCTGTATGGTGTGAGTATCAGAAAAGCATTTTTTGGAGAAAGTATGTTTCATACTGTAACCGACGCAAGTAAAGTGGCATTGGTTTTTTTGGTGGAATTTCTCAGAGAGAAGAATTTCAAATTGCTCGATACTCAATATCTGAATCCACATATTGCGCAATTTGGAGCATATGAGATTCCGCATAAAGAATATTTGAAACTTTTAGAACAAGCCATTGAATAAAAATGTTGAAATTTGACTCACTCTAGGAACCATGAAACTGAACGTTGAATACAAAGACAAAAACTACTCTGTTGACCTGAACCAATTTCATTCTTTGGCCTTGGGATTTGGACCTGGAGCAGAAAATCCAAATGCATTCTACATTAACCCTGCTCAAATTGTGCCCATTCGGGTGGGTGATTTTGTGGGAAGTGTTGCTGAGGGAGGAAGTGCAAATTGTGAGGTAGTTACTTATTGTGCTCATGGAAACGGCACTCACACAGAGTGTGTTGGACACATTTCAAAAGACAGAGTTCATGTTTCTGAATGCAGGTTCAATCCATCTATGCTTGCGCAAGTAATCAGTGTAGAATTGGTTAATAAAGAGGGTGATTGGGTTATCGATAGCGAGTGTCTGAAGAATGTATCTTTTGAATCTGTACCCGCTTTGGTGATAAGAAGTTTACCAAACAGTGTAGATAAAAAAAATAGGGTTTGGAGCGGAAATAATCCTCCGTATTTTACGGTTGAAGCTATGAAAATGATTGTGGATGCTGGGTTTTCTCAGTTATTGACTGATTTTCCATCGGTAGATAGGGAAGAAGATTCAGGAGCTTTGGCCGCGCATAGGGTTTGGTGGAACGTTCCTCAAGGAACCACAGATCTATCTAAAGCTAGAAGAGATGCGTGCATTACGGAGTTGATTTTTGTTTCTGATTCAGTGACAGATGGTTTGTATCTGTTGCAGTTGATTTTGCCTAAAATACACTCCGATGCAGTACCTACAAATCCCCTATTGTATTCATTGATATAGAGTTAAATAAATATTCAATGCAAGAAAAGTTTCTTTATGCAATCAATGCACTGACTTCACGCATGTATTCAGCGTTTAGAAAACATCCATCTTTGGTGGATACTGAATCAGTGAAACAGATTGTTTGTGTAAAGCTTGATGAGATAGGAGATATGGTGACAGCATTGAATGTCTTCGATTTGTTGAAATTGAAATTTCCCCACGCGCAAATCACGGTGGTTTGCAAACCCTTCGTGGGTTCATTGCTAGACAATAACCCCAGTGTTCATAGAGTGGTTCATCAATTAAATGAAAATCTTCAGGCAGATATTTGGGTAGAATTGCGTGGAACTTGGAAAACCTGGTGGAAGTCTTTATATAGTGGGGCTCAAGTAAGGGTTGATAGAGGAAGTATTCGATTTAAACAGAGGGGCAATCAACCGCATGAAACCATCACCAATTTTAGAATTGTTGAACCTCTGTTAGGTGCAGAACTTAAATTGAATTCGGTACGGGCTCAATTGTTTTTAAATGAGCGGGAGAAAAATGAAGTTAGACAGGTTTGCAATGAATTGGGAATTTCTGAGGCAACAAAGTTTTGTTTGATTCATCCCGGGGGACGAAGTCTTTTAAGACGTTGGCCGGTAGATAGATTTCAAAAGATCATTCTATTTTTAGAGGAAAAAGGGTTCAAATGCGTGGTTTTTGGCTCAAAAGAGGAGCGTGATTTATTGAGTGAATTTAATCTGCAGAATTCAAAAACGGTGATTTGGGAAACCAAAGAATCGCTGAGGGTTTTCTATGGAGTTTTGCAAAAAGCCCAACTTTTTGTTGGGAACGAAAGCGGGCCGCTTCAATTAGCAGACCTTGCTGGGGTTGCTTCTGTTGGACTTTTTGGCCCGGGGGTAGAAAGAGTGTTTTATCCTCAGGGAGAAAAAGCCCGGGTCATTCATAAGGTGCTGCCATGCAATCCATGCGATCAAATTCACTGCAGCAGATACAACAGTAGATGCATGCTGCATATCTCCACCGATGAAGTGGTTCAATCAATATTAGATCTCGCAAAGTAATTGTGGTGATTAGTTAACCATAATCCAATAATTGGTACACTTTTTGCTTATTTTGAACTTATGCATCAACCCTTCGAAGTAGTGGTTTTGGGAACGGCATCTGCTACCCCAACAAGAGATCGGAATCCGAGCTCTCACTATGTTCGATTTGGGAATAATCATATTTTGATTGATTGCGGAGAGGGTACCCAAAACCAGTTGTTAAAGTACGGTCTCAAAATGCACAAAATCAGAACAATCTTGATTACCCATTTGCATGGAGATCATTACTTTGGGTTGCCAGGTTTGCTTTTTTCAATGGCCTTGAACAACAGACAAGAACCACTTACCCTGGTGGGTCCCAGTGATTTAAAAAAGTTCATTGAAGATATTTTAGCACATGGCAATGGAAGATTCACTTATGAAATCAATTTTATTTCTACAGAAAACAGAGAAAATGGCTTGATTTTAGACGGTGGAGATTTTCATGTTCACACGGTTAATTTACAACACCGCATTCCGTGCACTGGTTTTGTAATTGAAGAAGTAAAAGTAGGTCGAAATCACCTAGGAAACTACCGGAAATACGCCTACATCTCTGATACCATTTACGATGAATCTATAGTTCCATTTATTGAAAATTCAGACTTGTTATATCACGAGGCTACATTTTTACATGATCGTTTAGATAGAGCTGAACAGACTTTCCACACTACGGCATTGCAAACAGGGAAAATTGCTTCATTGGCGGGGGTCAAGAAATTGTTGATTGGGCATTTCAGCTCGAGATATACTGATTTGGAGCCTTTAAGACAGGAAGCGGCAACCCAGTTTGAATTAGTTGAATTGGCAGTAGAAGGCAAAGTTTTGGAGTTAATTCCTCAACTGACCGAAGTTGGGCAGAATTGAGTACACCTCTTTATCTGTGTATAAAACCAAATTTTTAGTGGCATCTTTCGTTTTACATTCGTAAAACGCATGAGTGCACCCAAGAAAAAAAACGATAAAAAGCAAGTTTCAGATTTTCTAAAAGATTCGCCTTCCGATAAGTCAGAGCGAATTTCCGGCTCAGAAATATTTAGGGCTGCATCTATGAAAAACGAAACTACCCGCCGGGTGTTGGGTTTTTTGTTGTTGGCATTTTCCTTCATTTTAACCATCAGTTTCGTTTCATTCTTCTTCTCTTGGAAGTCAGATCAGAGTTTCCTAGCCGATGGCGATTGGGAATTATTCAAAGAAAATCAAGGCGAAGTGGCGAATGTGATGGGACTCATGGGAGCCAGACTGGGTTACTTTTTTGTGCATAATGGCTTTGGAATAGCCGCATTTTTTATTCTTCCCTATTTGGTGTTGTCGGGAATGTATTTGCTCCTCGATTATCGCCCGTTTTCATTGCTGCGAATTCTTATACACTCTTTGCTTTTTATGGGATGGTTTTCTCTTTTCTTGGGATTTGCTTTCCAGTGGTGGTTTCCACTTTTGGGTGGAACCTTCGGATATTTTGGAGTGCAACAACTCCAAAATGGAATTGGTATTGCCGGAACTGTGATCTTCCTAATCACTTTTGCCGTTCTTTATTCATTTATTTTCTTGAATGCCAATCCGTTTGCAAAGCTGATGCGGAAATCTGATGATCTTGATGAAAGTCCAGAAATAGAAGCTGAAAATGAAAAAGTAAATGAATCCCCAAAATCAAGCATATTTGAACCTCAAATAATTGAAGACGACTTCGAAGATTCACCGTTTGTCAATGAAGATGAACCCGTTGAAGAGCTTAACGAAGAGACATTCCCCGAAATAAAAAATCCCCAAGAAGAAGAGGAAGAAGAAGAAGAGCCTGAGGAAGAATTTGAGAACTTCAACAATCAGCCCCCTCAAAAAATTGAGGCGTCGTTTAAGATTGAAGATTTGACCCAAGACGAAGAAGAACTTGTGGAAGTTAATTTAGCCGATGTTCAAAGTGGTTCGGAGTACGGAAGTATTGATAGCGAGTACGATCCGCGGGCAGATTTGAGTGGCTACAGGTTCCCAACCTTAGATCTTTTGAAGGAATATGATACCAAAAAGCAGGAGATTGATGTAGCTGAAATTGAGCGCAGTAAGAAGCTGATTGAAGATACGTTGGGCCATTATAAAATTGGTATTTCCACCATTATGGCATCGGTTGGGCCAACGGTAACTTTATATGAAATTGTGCCAGCTCCTGGGGTTAAAATATCCAAAATTAAGAACTTAGAAGATGATATTGCCTTGAGTTTGGCGGCCTTGGGAATTCGTATTATTGCGCCCATTCCCGGTAAAGGTACCATTGGTATTGAGGTGCCAAATCGAAATCCAGAGGTGGTTCCCATGAGAGCGGTATTGGCATCCAAGAAATTCCAAGAGAACGATTTTCAACTTCCGGTGGCTCTGGGGAAGACCATTTCCAACGAAATCTTTGTGGCTGATTTAGCAAAAATGCCCCACCTTTTGATGGCTGGAGCCACTGGTCAAGGTAAATCGGTTGGATTGAATGCTATCTTGGTATCGCTGCTGTATAAAAAACACCCTGCCTACATAAAGTTTGTTCTTGTAGATCCCAAAAAGGTTGAATTGACGCTATACAATAAGATTGAGCGACATTTCTTGGCAAAACTTCCGGGAGATGGTGACGCCATTATCACAGACAATCAAAAGGTTATTCATACCCTGAATTCTCTTTGTGTGGAAATGGATGACCGCTACAAGCTCCTTCAAGACGCGATGGTGAGGAACATTGTTGAATACAATTCAAAGTTTTTAAAACGCAAATTGAATCCCCAAAACGGTCACCGATTTATGCCCTACATTGTGGTTGTGATTGATGAGGTTGCCGATTTGATGATGACCGCTGGTAAAGAAATTGAAATTCCCATCGCACGACTTGCACAATTGGCTCGAGCCATTGGAATTCACTTGATTTTAGCAACTCAGCGTCCATCGGTGAACGTAATTACGGGTATGATCAAAGCCAACTTCCCATCGCGAATTGCTTTCAGGGTAACGTCTAAAATTGATTCTCGAACCATTCTAGATGGAAACGGTGCTGATCAATTGATAGGTAAGGGTGATATGCTTTACAGCGGCGGCAACGATATGATTCGCTTGCAATGTCCGTTTGTTGACACCCCAGAAGTGGAAGATATTGTTGATTTTATTGGTGAGCAGAGAGCATATCCAACGGCTTATATCCTCCCCGAAATTCAAACCGATGAAGGAAAAGGCGGCGGCGGTGATTTTGATTCTAGCGACCGGGATTCCATGTTTGAAGATGCGGCGCGCATCATTGTGCAGAACCAAGTGGGAAGTACTAGTATGATTCAGAGAAAACTAAAGATAGGTTATAATAGGGCAGGTCGTTTGATGGATCAGTTGGAGGATGCAGGAGTTGTAGGGCCAAACCTTGGAAGCAAACCGCGTCAGGTAATAATACCTGATGAAATTGCCTTGGAACAGTTTTTGCAAACTCTTGATTAAGAATTAACTTTGAAGCAGAATTTATGAAATCAATTATAAAAATTTGGGCTCTTGTTTTAGCAATGTTTGTGGGTGTGGCTGCGAATGCTCAAACGGATGCAAAATCTAAAGTTATTCTTCAAAACGTAGAAAAGCTTTATAAGTCATATAAAACCATTCAAACTGAATTTAAAATAACAACAAAGGTTGCCAATAGAAAGCCATCGGTTGCTTCAGGTTCCCTGTGGTTGAAAGGAATCAAGTTTAAAGTAAAATACGATAATCAAGAAGTATACTGTGACGGTAAAACCATCTGGTCATACAATCCCACAGACGAAGAAGTTACCCTTGAAGACTATAGCACTCGCACCAACAATTTATCACCTCAAGAAATTTTTACCTTTTTCAATCAAGGCTTCAAAGCCAATTACGAAGGTCCTGTAACCAGCGGAAAATCCACAAGAGACGTCATCAAATTGGTACCCAAGAAGCGCAAAGAAAAATACGCATACATCAAAATTGAGGTTGAAAAGGGCACATACAAACTCCGAAGAGTCATTCAACACTATAAAAACGGCACAGACGTAGTCATCGATTTAGGCGAAGTTCAAGGCAATAAAACCATCAACGACGCCATTTTCACTTGGGACACAAAATCACACCCTGGAGTGCAGGTTGTTGATTTGCGGTGATCGGGTATCGGGTATCGGGTAGCAGGTATCGGGTATCGGGTTTCGGCCCACAAACCACAGCCAAAAGACTAAAGCCTAGTACCGAGTACCAAGTAGCTGGTAGTTGGTAGCTGGTAGCTGGACTCTGGACGCTAGACGCTGGTCTAAAGTAGCTGGTAGCTAGTCACTAGCCACTCGTCTCTCGTCTCTAACATAAAAAAAGACCCGATTTCTCAGGTCTTTCTATTTTTGATTCGTATAAAATTTAATCTTTTACTCGGTACCC
>JACCEE011788715.1_pt1 | contig 10479 bp, 12 predicted proteins | sample 7449931 | NCBI WGS metagenome assembly JACCEE01 (sample SAMN15323457, study PRJNA562643) | freshwater metagenome | isolation source: river surface water | place: USA:Blue River Watershed | collected 2017-08-19 | reverse complement strand
CATTATTTTTACTAATATAAAAAAATATAATAAAAACGATTAATAAATAAAAATATAAAATATAAAATATTCAAAACATAAATTAAAATCTATAATAATTATATACATGTCATCATACGAACAAAAATATTTAAAATATAAATCTAAATATTTAGAATTAAAAGCTAAAGAAAACTCTACTAAAACTAATAAACAATCTGGTGGTGCTATTAAATCTAATAAAAATTTATTAGATATGAATAATTTATCAGCTACACCAACAATGGTAGAAGCTTATGGTTACAATCTTAAAGGTGGTTTTAGTTCACAACAACTTAATAACTATAAAAAATTAGCTCAATTATTATCTGAATCAGAAAATGAAGAAATAACACAATACGCTGGTTCTGATGAAGAAGAAGTTAAAACAACTGAAAAAGAAGAACATAATGAAAGTGAAAAATCAGAATCTTCCGATTCATCTGATTCTAGTTCATCTGAATCTAAAAAACATAAAAAATCCGAATCCGATGATTCTGAATCTTCACCAAAATTAGAAACAAGTGAATTAGTTTCAAGTGAAGAACAAAATGGAGGAATGAAGAAAGCTAAAAAAGCTAATTCTAACAAGAAATATTTCTTTGAAGATTCTGATTTAGACTCTACAACTACAGATTCTGAATTATCATCATTAGATACCTCTTCTTCTGAAGATGATGATGATGACTTATAAATTTATTTTTTAATTAAATTATTTTAATTAAAAAAATAATGAAAGCTATTTAAAACTTTATAATTATATTAATTAATGAAAGATATTTTTGGTGTTGAAGAATTAGACGAATTTATTATTGAAAATGTTAGTGATGGAAAAGTTATTGTTTTATATTTTGGAGCATCTTGGTGCGGTCCTTGTAAACAACTTAAAAAAAGGCTTGACGAACCCGAAACCCATAAATTAATGCCAAAATTAATGGTTGCACATTTAGATGTAGATGATGATACAAATGCTAAACTGGTTAAACGTTATAAAGTTAATTCATTACCTACTCAAATTTTTATTAAATTGAATGAAAATAAAGTGGTTGAAATTAGTCGTATTGAAGGTTATGATTGGACTAAATTTAAAATGAATTACGACTCTTATTAAAAAATAGTAGTTTCTATAAATATATTTATATAAAAATTATATATTTTCTAAATTATTATAATGAATATTTCTACATTAGCGGGAATTGCTATTTTAGCAGGTATTGGTTTAAATATAATACAAAACCAAAATAAAAACTCTAAACTATCAGAAGCACAAAAAGTTGCTCAAATATTAGGATTACCAATTAACAAAATAGATTCTCAATATACTCCAAAACCATTAACACAAAAACAAAATAATCTGATAAATGAGGAAAATTTTGGTAATAAAGCTGGAAATTTTGACGGTATTTTAAATGCAGTATCTTCAGATCCAGAAACTGCTATTATGAAAAATATATCAGGTACTATACCCACCTCACCAGAAGATAATCTTAACGTATTATATAATTTTCTCAATACTAATAGTGATAAGGTTTGTTTGTTATTATTTACCGTATTATGGTGTAATAATTGTAAAAATACAGTAAAAGAGTTAGCTGATCCAAATATTGTAAAGTTAATCCAAAAAACTATGCCAAAATTAATGATAGGGCATATAGATTTATTTTTTATATATAATAAAGCAATGGTTTCTACAAATACAAAGTCCAAACCAAAAATTCTTATTGATAGTACACCTTCTTATGCATTCGTTAAAATATCCAATGGTAAAATTAATCAACTCAGTGAAATAATAAAGATCACTAGTTGGAAATCACCAAGTGAGTTAGCTAAAGTTAAGGTATTATATGATTTTTTTAAAAAAAATAGTTAGAAAAAATTGATATTTATTTATAATGTTAAATATCAATATTTTATTAATGTCAACTAAATTTGTAGTAAATGATATCAAAATTTTAAGTAGTTGGGGTTATAACCTTCCATCAAATACCGATTGTACTATTTGTCGTTGTAGTTTGAATACTAACAGTCTATATTATCAAGACAAAGCATTAGATTCACAACTTGCTGAAGGTAGCTGTGGTCATTCATTTCATTATGAATGTATTAAACCTTGGGTTGAAAAAAATAATCATTGTCCTATTTGTTCGGCTCAATGGGCTTATAAAAATAAAACAGACACTAAGAAAAATACTTAAAAGTAAATTAATTTATTTAAATAATTATTAAAATGTTAAAAAAATGTTTGAATGACTATGAAATAGGTATTGATGAAGCTGGCAGAGGTCCCCTAATTGGTCGTGTTTATGCAGGTGCAGTTATATGGGGACCTGATACTACTGAAAATTCAATAATAACAGATTCAAAAAAATTATCCGCAAAAAAAAGAGCTGAAGCACTAAAATGGATTAAAACTAATGTGTTGGCATGGGGAGTTGGTTGGGCCGAACCAGGAGAGATTGATAAGATAAATATTTTAGAAGCAACTAAATTAGCTATGGACAGAGCTATTGAAGATTTAAAAAATAAAAATGGTAATGATCAACAAATTCAACAAACAAATACTTTAATCATTGATGGTTGTTGGTGGGAAAAAAAGTTTAAAACACATACTGTTAAATCAGTTGTAAAAGGAGATTCAACATATTTATCTATTGCTGCCGCATCAATTATCGCGAAAGAATATCACGATGATTATATTAAACAATTATGTAAAGATAATCCAGAATTAAATGAAAAATATGATTTAGAAAGTAATATGGGTTATGGAACAAAAAAACATTTGGATGGATTAGAAAAATATGGTAACAGTTTATTTCATAGAAAAAGTTTTAAACCATGTTGTTACAAAGTTTAATTACTACTAATACCATTTACTAAAAAATTGATATTTAATTTAATTAATTTATATTCATATATTAATTAAATCTATTAATCTACTAATGACTAAAATTTCATCTGGTAACAGTAAAGGTAAAAAAGTATTTAATGCTAATAATGTTAGCAAACAATCACATAAAATTAACAGAAATAAAAGTAGTAATGGAATGATTGATAATATTTGTAAATCATTGTCTAATCAAAGTCTTGATTTTAATGGTAATGCAGTTATCTATACACGTGTTAGCACTAAGGCTCAAACATTTGATTCAAGTCTAGATTCACAATTATCATTATGCAAAGATTATTGTTATAATAATAATTTTAATATTCTAAAACATTTTCAAGAAGTTGTATCTGCACGAAATATTAATAAACAAAATCAATTAAAATATATAATTAATAATTATTCAAACATTAACTTAATTATTAATGAACCTACTCGATTTAGTCGTAATATGAAAGATGCAGTAAATTTGTTAGACGAATGTAATAGTAAAAATATTATTGTTCATTTTGTTCAAGATAATTTAGTTTCTAATAATAATATAGATATTAAAAAAATTGTAACTGGTGTGTTTGATGGTGAAATTGAATCTAAAACATTAGGTACTCGTATTAAACGAAGTATCCAACACAGAAAGAAATTAGGTATTTATCAACCATCTATTTCACCATATGGTTATAATTATGAATATAAAAACTCTATTCAACAAAAAAAAAGAGTATTAACACCAAATAATTATGAGCAAAAAGTTATAAATTTAATTAATAAATTATATTATGGATCAAATATTGGAGTAATTGAAAAACTAATATTCGAACTTTCAAATACTATGCACGAGTTATATAATCCAAAAAATCCAAATGAAGAAATTGAATCCGTTGAATATGGTAATTTTAAATTTGTTGATATTGCGAATTTACTTAACTCAATATGTATTTTTAAAAGAAGCAAACACTGGACGTCACAAATGATTTCTAAATTAATTAATGATATAGAATCTTCAAACTCTGATTCTGATGTTGAAGATAACGACGAAAATAATGAAAATATCGAACTTTAAAAAATTGATTTTTTTATTTAATATATATAATTGTATTAATATTTAATGTCATTTAACAATAACGATCAAACTATTATTCTACGCAAGAATCCTCATCCGAAGGAAACCGTACAAGTTGTAAAGCAACATGCTAACAAGACAACTAATGCAATTAAGACTGAAAAGTTTTATGATCCCAAGAATCCAGATGCTGAACCTGAAATTCGTCCTGTTATGATTGACAAAGAATTTGGTCAACAAATTATCAAGGCACGTACTTCAAAGGGAATGACACAACAACAATTTGCTACAGCTCTTAGTATTCCACTAAAGGTTATTAATGAATACGAACGCGGTGTTGGTGTTCGTAATGGAAACCACGTGAGCAAGATTAAGAATTGGATTCACAAAAATGTTACTCAATAATTATTTTATATTATTTTATAATATGGAAAAAAATATAAAATACCCTATTGAAGACCCTATTGAAGATGTTTATATCAATAAATATCCAAAATACCCTATTAAAGATGATTATATCAATAAATATATAAAATACAAAAAAAAATATTTACATTTAAAACAATTAATAAAATTAAACCAATTAGGTGGTACTAATTTAATTCAAATTAAATCATCATTAAGAGATTATTTTTTTAGACAAATAAATAAGGCACCATTTGATTATAATGTTAATGTACCTGATCCTATTAAAATAATTCAATATGCTAATACACCTTATTCAAGTAGACAATCAGAGTACCCCGATGGTATAGGAACATATTATTCATCTGATTATACCCATTTATTTTATCCATCTTTTGTCGACCATTCACAATTATCTGGAATATCCAATAATAAATATTGGGAATCCAATACTGGTTTTAATATTTTTGCTATTAACAGTGAAATTAAACCAGCGGAAGCAATTAGAGCATGGTTTAATGGTCCTACTATTACTGAATGCGCTGGTGTAATACAAGCTGTTTATTACATGTATATATTAAATAAATATGGAGATGAATTGTTTAATAAAAGATTTGGAAAACCAGTTGGACAATTTATTATTACAAATAATTTATTTGCACCATTAGAAAAAGTAGATAAGAAAATAACTAATAGCGGAATTCCAATGGGAAATCCATTATTCTTCTTATTTGATTTAATAAAAGGTCCAACAGATAATCCTACTCTTTCTGATGTTCAACCGGGTGATGTTATTTTTATACAAGGGGTTGAAAAATATAATAACAAACATTTAGATGGAGCAGCAGGTGGATGGAATTTAATATGTGTTAGTAATCCTAAACAAGATAAAAAAAGTAAATCAGATAAAAAATTTATAGGATTTGGACCAAATGAATTTATTTCAGGACCTTTAACAATTGAACAATTACATGAATTATTTATTACTGAATATAACAAACCACAATCAAGTATAACAAAAGAAAGAATTGAAAAATTTACCAGTCCAAGTTATATCGTAACACCTGATAATCCTATGACAATTCAAAATAAAACAGTTTCTGAAATAGCTAAAAAATTATCATTGGATATAGTAAAATCCTCTCATCCAATAGTTGGTTTAAAAATGATATTAAGATTGTCAGAAGGCAAATTAGATAGTTATATGAGAACAGACCCAATCACATGGGAAAATAAACCTCTACCAATTTTACAAGCAAATTTAGATAAATTAAATCCAATACCTATTATTAACGTAATACCTTTTTCCTCTGAAAATGCAAATAAAAATTTTGATAATTATGTTACTGATAATAGTAAAAAAGTAGAAATATTAGATTTTGTTAAAAGATTTGCTTTAGAAGTTGCTTCTACTAATAATTCTTTTCCTAGAGGATGTATTTTAACAGGAACTCCTGGTATTGGTAAAACACATTTGAGTGTTGGAACAGCTAAATTTGTTAGCCAATATAATAAAAGAGTATTATATGTGGATTCTGCATATTTTTCAGAGCAATATCAACAATCAATGTCTTTAATTAAATCAAACCCAGACCCATCTAAACTAAGTTCTGATGTTTCGTCAATTTTGAAAATAGAAGATTTATTAAAAGATGTTGATTTAATTATATTAGATGATATTAATTCTGAATTTGGTGCTGGATCTCATTTTTTAAAAGATGCTATGAAATATATATATGAATTTAATAAATCTATAATGATATCATCTAATGTTCCAATTAAAAGACTATATGAATATATACCTAATTATATTGGTTATGATGAACAATTTGCAGATAATTTTATTGTTAAATATTTTGATATGGAATCATTTAGAAAACAATGGATTGAAAATTCTATTGGGCTAGATAAATTAAACATGTTGGCAACATACTCTGGCGATAATGCAGCTGGTATAGTTATTGAAGATACCCAACCAGTAAATCCATCTGATAGTATACCAGATAGAAAATCTGTCCAATATAAAATATTTTTTGATGATAGAAATTTAAATATTAGAAAATTATTACAAAAATATAGTATTTTATTTATGGGTAAAACAAATATGACAGATATTAGAATAAATTTAATTGAACCTGCAATGAAATGTTCTATTACCAATACTGGTTTTTATAGTTTTGTTGTAGATAATTTATTTCTTCATTCAATTGAAAAATTTAATATTGGAATAATATATGTTTCTGAACAATCAAGTAATTCTATTAAACAATTATTACATTTAGTGGTAAAAGCACATGATAAACAAATGAAAATAATTATAATTACTGATTCTATTGATTATCTTAAAACTGAATTAGCAAGAAAAATAAATAACCCATTAGAAAGCGAAAATAAACAAAGATTAACAGATAGAGTTAAAATAGTATTACCTCAATTGTTAGCTTAAATAAAATATTTTATAGACCAACAACATAAAGACACGATTCAGGGGCCTTCATAAAAATATCATATCGTGAAGCAATATCAGTAAGATGTTGTTCAACAAGATATTTCCAAACACCGAACAATTGAATTTGTTCATTAGTTAGACACATCTTGTTAAAGTTATGTGCAATCTTATAGCGAAGACGAGCATTCCACATTTCAGGAGTTTCATCATGATGAAATTGTTCATCAACATCAGCCATCATCCGACAGAGGTCTTCCTTAGACATGGTATCATTAGTAGAGTTATTGTTAGAGTTAGAATCCATTAATAAAATAATTAGTTAGTTTTTAACTATTGAAATTTCAATTTTTATTTAATTACAAATTAAAAATTCATTTGACAAATAGTACAATAATATTCAGTATGTTCTCCTCTTGAACCAGTATCAATTTGTTTATTATGATTACAAAAATTAATTAAATGATCTTTTATTTGATTAATTTCTGTATATTTTTTTTCTATTATTTTTTTTAATTCAATTATATCATCATACTTAATTTGAATTAAGTTTTGTAATTCTTTTATTTGTTCTACATTTAAATAGTTTTCCATTTATATTAGTTAATTTATTAGCTAATTATCTATATTTTCATTTTTTCTATAGGCTAATAAAGTTTAATTCTAATACATCTAAATAATTATAAAATTGAATTTATTTTAATTTAAACAGTTTATTTATTAATATAATAATATAAATTTATGAGTAAAAAAGTTACCAAAAAATCCAATTCTGTATCTGTAAAACCATTAATTTTAGTTGATACATCTTATACATCTTTTTATAGATTTTTTGCAACAATTAGATGGTACTCATTTGCATTTCAAGATGAATTTAAAGAATTAAAAGGAAATAACACATATGATTGGGCTACAAACAAAGTGTTTATTGAAAAATATGAAAAAATGTATTTGGATTCAATAATTAAATTAGTTAAGAAAAAACAGTTTGATAACTCCAATATTATTTTTTGTATGGACTCACCAAAAGAACATTTATGGAGAACGCAATTACAATGTGACTATAAAGGTGATAGAGCTGATCTGTCTCTTAAACACAATTTTAAAACGACATTTGATTATACTTATGAAACAATGATACCTAATTTCATAAAAAACAATTCAAATATTAAAAAGTTACGGGTTGAAAAGATGGAAGCAGATGATTTAATTGCTATAATTAGTATGTACATGAAGGAACAAAATTCATCACACCCAGTTTACGTGGTATCTGGAGATGAAGACTTTTTACAATTAGGAAGACCAAATTTAACATTTGTTAATTATAAAGTAAAAAAACCATTTGTTCTAACAGAAGAAGAAGCAGCAGAAGCTTTACATAAAAAAATATTACTAGGAGATCCATCTGATTGTATTCCACCAATATTTCCAAAAGGGAAAAGAGTTAATAAAAAAGAAATAATGAGTTCGAACGATAAATTACAAGAATATCTTCAAACTAATGTAGAAGCAAAAAAACAATATGAATTTAATAAAAAAATGATAGACTTTAAAAATATACCAAAAATGTATATTATCAAAGTAAAAAAATTATTTGATGAATTAAATTTAATTTCAAATGATATTATTGTTTAAAATAATTGTCTTTCTAATAACATGATTTCATCATTTATTTTATTTATTTTATTATTGATTTTACCACCTTGTTGTTTTAAGGTTGGTTGTGGATTCATTAATGATTTAGGAATCATCATTGGTACCATTACGGAAACATATTCTTCATTAGGTGTTTGTTGCATCATTTGTGGCATCATTTGTTGCATCATTTGTGGCATCATTTGTGGCATCATTTGTGGCATCATTTGTGGCATCATTTGTGGCATCATTTGTGACATAGTTTTATCTTGTTTATATTTAGAAGGTAAAATTTTATCAACAACTTTTGGTAAAAGTGATACAACATTAGATATTAAATTAGATCTAGATCTGGATCTAGCTTTTGATGCAGTTGGTCTTGATACTAAATCAGCTTCAGAATCTGAAGTTGGTGTTTCTGATGTAGATTCTGTAGAACTAATAGAGCTACTTTCAGATGTTCTAGATGATTCTGTAGATTCTTCAGAACTAGAGCTAGGTGTTACAGATAATTCTTCAGAAGATGTTGATTCGGTTGATTCTTCAGAACTAGAACTAGGTGTTACAGAAGATGATGTTTCAGATGATTCTTCAGAACTAGAACTAGGTGTTACAGAAGATGATGTTTCAGATGATTCTTCAGAACTAGGTGTTGCAGAAGATGTGTATTTTTTACTTTTCTTAGATTTCTTAGATTTTTTCTTATGAGTAATTTCGGGTTCATCATAAAGTTGTGCCATATTTGATATTTTAGATTTGGTAATTTCATCTGAATCGGCTAAATTAACTGAATCATCTAAATTACTCTTGATATCTTGTGCAACTTCATCAACGACTTCACTTGCAACTTCTTTAGCTAATTTTTTAGCACGTTTGGATGCTTTTTTAGCTAATTTTTTAGCACGTTTGGATGCTTTTTTAGCTAATTTTTTAGCACGTTTAGATGCTTTTTTAGCTAATTTTTTAGCACGTTTAGATGCTTTTTTAGCACGTTTAGATGCTTTTTTAGCATGTTTAGATGCTTTTTTAGATGCTTTTTTAGCTAATTTTTTACCACTTTTAAATACGCCTGAAAATTTACCACCACCTACATCTGAAGATGAATTAAAATCATCTAATAAAGAATTTGTATATTCGGATGTATTTGTATCATCTGTATTGGTATTATCAAACATACTGTCTAAATTATTAATTTTAATAATATTATTATTAGTAATTTCACCATTACCACCATATAAGTTAATTAAATTTACTAAATTTTTATTATTCATATATATTAATAATGAGAATTTTTAAATATTTTAAATTAAAATATAACAAAGCTATTTTTTACTGTTTAACCATTTAATATATCTTTCAACCACACTATTACGATCGGGAAGATTATTTGATATTATAAAATATAAATATTTATCAAATGAAATTAAATTATCATATAATCCAGAACCTAATAATTGAATTTTTATAATATCTGTATTTGTAATGGGGTCAAAATCTGGTTTATTACTAGAAAGTTGTATAATGTGTTTATCATAATGAGACCATTTATTTTGTTTCTTATTAATTTTTAAGATTTTTTTTCTAACTAACCATGTGTTTAAACCCTCAATAATTTCATCAAATTCATTTATTATTTCCAAAGAAAGATTTTGTTGAATTGCAATAATAAATTTTTTTTTATGATTTTCTATATCAATATCAAAATTTATTAAATATAATCCAATAATTTGTCGAACAGTTATTTCATTTAAATAATCTTCTTGTAATCTAGATGTTATTGTATCTTCTTTTACTCTAATTCCAGGTAAATCATAAATTTCAAGATCACTTATAGGTTTTTTAATCATAGCATTAATTCTTTGTGGATTAATAATTCTATTATACCAATCATTCCATACTTTTTTCATTTGAGTTGATGAATATTTTTTATTGATACACAAAAATGAAGATGTTGTATAAATTAGACCATTTTCACTAATTTTTAATTTATTCCACGGACCATTCTGCATTAATAAATAAATGAAATTATAT
>JACCEE011270667.1_pt1 | contig 10479 bp, 4 predicted proteins | sample 7449931 | NCBI WGS metagenome assembly JACCEE01 (sample SAMN15323457, study PRJNA562643) | freshwater metagenome | isolation source: river surface water | place: USA:Blue River Watershed | collected 2017-08-19 | reverse complement strand
GGGCCTGAAGGATGCCGACGGCCGGCAGCAGGTCAACGGCATCTTCGCCGCCGTGCCCTACTGCATCGACCTGATCGGCGGCCCCTACCTGGAGACGAACGACGCGGTCTGCAAGGCGTTCCGCCCGAAGAACGCGATCCGGCCGCCGCGCGGCTGAGACAAGAATGGCCGACAACAAACTGCCCTTTGGCATCCGCGACAACCACAGTCGTGGAAAGGTAGCCGACTTCCTTGCCAACAAAATCACATCTAGCAGCCGTCTTTCGGTTGTCTCTGCCTATTTCACCATCTACGCCTACGAGGCACTGTCGAAAGAACTGGATCGGATTGAGCATTTGAATTTTCTTTTTGGCGAGCCACGTTTTATCGCCTCTCTCGATCCAGAGAAAACAGACAAAAAGTCTTTTCAAATCGAAGACGAGGGCTTGGAGCTCTCCAATCGTCTGCAACAAAAAGAGGTCGCGCGCCGCTGCTCAGAGTGGATTCGCAACAAAACGGACATTCGATCTATCCGCCAAGCTAACCTCCTGCACGGCAAGCTGTATCACATTGACGATGGTCGCCGCGAGCATGCCTTGCTCGGCAGCTCCAATTTCACTCGCCGTGGCCTAGGCATCTCTGCCACATCGAATATCGAGCTCAACCTCATCGTCGATAGCGACCGTGATCGCGCCGACCTCAAACAGTGGTTTGACGACATCTGGCAGGACGACAATCTCGTTGCCGACGTCAAAGAAGAAGTATTGCGCTACCTTGAGCAGCTTTACGTCAACCATGCGCCGGAGTTCATCTATTTCAAAACTCTGTACCACGTCTTCGAGCGCTTCCTGTCAGGCCAGGAGGCGGACTCGGCGCTGTTCGATCAGACAGCCATCGTGGATACCGAAATCTGGAAGGCGTTGTTCGATTTCCAGAAGGATGGTGCCAAAGGTGCCATCCACAAAATCAACACGCATAACGGCTGCATCCTGGCCGACAGTGTTGGCCTGGGGAAAACTTATTCCGCTTTGGCGATCATCAAGTATTACGAGCTGCGCAATCATCGGGTGCTGGTGCTGTGTCCGAAGAAGCTGCGCGATAACTGGACGGTATATCTCGCTCAAAATAACAGCGAACTCAATCCCTTCCTAAAAGATCGCTTCGCCTACACCGTGCTCTCGCACACCGATCTGTCCCGCGTAAGCGGCAAGGTCGATGGTGTTGATCTGGCCACGCTGAACTGGAGCAATTTCGATCTCATCGTCATCGATGAGTCACACAACTTCCGCAATAACACAAAAGGCAAGCGCGATGAAGATGGAAATCTCATCCGCAAGAGCCGCTACGAACGCCTGATGGACGACATCATTCAGGCTGGCGTAAAAACTAAGGCCCTGCTGCTCTCGGCCACTCCAGTCAACAACGATCTGAAAGACCTGCGGAATCAAATTTATTTCGTCACCGAAGGGCGCGACACCGCCTTTGCACAGAGTTTCGGTATTCTCAGCATTAAAGACACGCTCACAGTCGCCCAGAAAAAATTCATGGAATGGGCAAAACGCTCAGGAGACAAAGATGCACGGGACCTGATGGACCGCCTCTCGGCGGGGTTCTTCACCTTGTTAGACGAGCTCACCATTGCCCGTTCTCGCAAGCACATTAAGAAGTACTACCGAGCCTCGATGGCACAGATCGGCCATTTTCCTAAACGCAAAAAGCCGTGTTCCATTTTTTCCGAAATTGATCTCAAGGGCCGATTCCTTTCCTACGACAAACTCAACGACGAAATCAACAACTACCAGCTCTCGCTCTATAGCCCGTCCCGCCACGTGCTACCTCAATTCAAGGCGTATTACGATTCGGGCAATGTTGGTAATTTCAGTCAGGAAAATCGTGAAAAATTCCTCATCGGCATGATGAAAGTGAATTTTCTCAAGCGACTGGAAAGCTCCGTGCATTCCTTTGCCATCACTATGGAACGAACGGTTACCAAGATCGAAGACTTGGAAGCACGGTTGAAGGCATTCCAGCAACAGCAAGACACCAAGACCGCAGATATTCAGCCAGATTTTTTTGCAGAGCCAGAGGAAGATGATGACGAACTGGCCGAAGCGTTTCAAGTGGGCACCAAGCTCAAGTACGACATGGCGCACCTGGATGTAGCTGCGTGGTTGAAAGACCTCTCCCAAGACAAGCAGCAACTGGCCCTGCTGGCTAACGCGGCGCAATCGGTGACCGCCGAACGAGACGCCAAGCTTTCGGAATTGAAACAACTCATCGAGCATAAAGTTCGTCACCCCGGTACCAACAACCTCGGGCAGGAAAACCGCAAGGTCATTGTCTTCTGCGCCTTTGCAGACACCGCCACCTATCTCTACGAGCAGTTGGAAAACTGGGCGCGTCAGCGCCTTGGCGTGCATATCGCCTTGGTCTCTGGCGGCGCACGCCCCAACCGCAGCACTTTTGGTCAAGCCGACTTTACGCGAATCCTCATCAATTTCGCACCCCGTGCCAAAAAGCGCAACAAGATGAAGTCCATGCCGCAGGATGGTGAAATCGACATCCTGATCGCCACCGACTGCATTAGCGAAGGGCAGAATCTGCAGGATTGCGATTATCTGATCAACTACGACATCCACTGGAACCCGGTCCGCATCATCCAGCGCTTCGGCCGCATTGACCGTATTGGCAGCCCCAATGCCGCCATTCAGCTCGTCAACTTCTGGCCGACACCTGACCTGAACAAATACATTAACCTCAAAAACCGGGTCGAGGCTCGCATGGCGTTGGTGGACATTGCCGCCACAGCAGAAGACAACATCTTGCAGGCAGAAGACCTGCAGGAGTTGATCAAGGAAGACCTGCGCTACCGCGACAAGCAGCTCATGCGCTTGAAAGACGAAGTGCTCGACTTGGAAGACTTCAATGAATTCGTCGCACTCAACGAATTCACGCTGGATGATTTCCGCATGGAGCTGGCGTCTTACATCGAGGCGAATCGCGACACACTTGAGGAGGCCCCCTTTGGCCTCTACGCCGTGGTGCCACCCAGCACAGAGTACCAGACAATCAAGCCCGGCATCATCTATTGCCTCAGGCAACGGGCTGAGGTGGTGGGCAATGAAGCGGTCAATCCGCTACAGCCCTACTTCCTCGTTTACATCCGTGACGATGGTGAAGTGCGCTACAATTTCACCGCACCCAAACAGGTGCTTGAAATCTTTCGCGCCGTCTGTCAAGGCCAGACCGAACCTCACGCCAAGCTGTGCGAACTGTTTGATCAAGAAACCGACCACGGACAGGACATGAGCCGCTACAGCGGCCTTCTCAACAAGGCTGTGACCGCTATTGCCGCGCAGTTTGGCCGCAAAAACGCCGGCAACCTGTTTACGGGCCGGGGCGGCAAGCTGCTGAGCAGCCAAGGTGCCATCAAGAACACAACTGACTTCGATCTCATCACCTGGCTGGTGATCAAAGATGCCCAGCATGTTTGAAAACACTTCCGACCTCCGTGCTGCCATTCAGCAGGCCTTGCTGGCCTTTACCGGTCAACCACTGAACTCAAGTACAACCGCCCTGCTCGCGGCCTTGGGCTATCGCAGCGACAAGACAGCCGACCTTGGTGGCAACGCCGAAGATATGTTGGGCAGCATCGAGCAGTTCCGCCCAGATCTTGGAAAGATCGACCGCAACAAGGTTCAGGCCCAGCGCTGGAAGTCTTGCGCTTTGCTGTTCCAGCTCACCAACGATGAAATTCCGTCTCTCGCCATGGGTCAGGCCCCCGTCGATGCTGGTGGCGAGCTGGCACAAGGCCAGATCGAGTCTTTTGTGTTTCTGGCCATTGATTTGCAGGGCGAACAATGGTCACGCACCCAGCTGGCAACTATCACCCGTGAGCTGAACAAACGCTTCCCGATGCCGGCCATCATTGTGTTCCGGCAGGCCACCTTGTTGTCGTTGGCCGTGATCGACCGTCGGCAGCACCTGCGCGATGCCACCCGTGATGTGATCGACAGCCGGATTACCGTGATCAAAGATGTGCGCCTCGCAAATCCGCACCGCGCCCACATCGACATTCTGGCCAGCCTGGCACTGGCCAATCTTGGAGAGAAGCGCAGGCCCAGCAACTTCCGCGAGCTTTACGACGCTTGGATTACCACGCTTTCCACACAGAAGCTGAATGAGGTCTTCTACAAGCAGCTCGCCTGGTGGTACATGTGGGCCGTCAAGGAAGTGGAATTCCCGCGAGGCGGAGGGGTTGATCGCAACGCCATCGGCGTGATCCGGCTGCTCACACGGCTGATCTTTGTCTGGTTCATCAAAGAGCGTGGTCTGGTTCCCGATGCCCTGTTCGACCGCAAGGCACTCAAGGTGTTGTTAAAGCAAGCGCCACACGAAGTGCCAGATGCGAGCAACTACTACCAAGCCATTCTGCAAAATCTGTTTTTTGCCACGCTCAACCAGGAAATGGGCAATGAGCGCCGCTGGGCCAAAACTGGCAGTGGCATGAAGGACGACTACCTCATCTCGCTTGTCTTCCGGCATCAAGATGCCTTCCACCATCCGGACACCGTGTTGCAGGACTATTTTGCAAACGTGCCTTACCTCAATGGTGGCTTGTTTGAATGTTTGGATGAACAACTCAGCGAAGACGATCTGGTTCGCCGCCCCGAGCTGAAGACGCTGGTAGTGCAAGAAGGCAAAGGCTATGTGCTGCGCATTGACGGGTTTTCTCGTCGCCCTGACGCACAGGCCAAAGTGCCCAACAAACTGTTCTTCGGTGGTACAGAAGATGCCGCACTCAACACCGAGTTTGAAACCAAGGGCAAACGCTACCCGGTGCAGGGACTGATCGATCTGCTCGACAGCTACAAATTCACAGTCGATGAAAACACGCCGCTGGATGAAGAAGTGGCGCTGGACCCGGAACTGCTCGGCAAGGTATTCGAGAACCTGCTGGCCAGCTACAACCCCGATACCCGCAGTACCGCCCGTAAACAGTCTGGCTCCTTCTACACCCCACGTGAGGTGGTCGACTACATGGTGGACGAGGCGCTCATTGCCTACTTTGCCCGCAACCTGACCGATGGCGAGCAGCGCGAAACGGACTTCCGCCAACTGCTCTCCCACGCAGACACGGGGCACAGCTTCAGTGAAGCTGAGTCCGATGCCTTGGTGCTCGCCATCGAGCAGCTCAAGGTGTTGGATCCAGCCTGCGGCTCGGGAGCTTTCCCCATGGGCATGCTGGCCAAGCTGTTTGTGGCGCTGAATAAACTGGACCCGGACAACAGCCGCTGGCGCAAGCAGAACCAGGCTCCTCTACAACAGCGCCTGGCCTTGGCACAAAAAACGCCAGACCCAGTGCTGCGGAAAGCCGAAATCTCTGATGCTGAAGCGGCGGTGGAGAAGCACAAGAAAGACTTTGCCGACCCGGCCTACGCCGACTACACGCGCAAGCTTTACCTGATCGAAAAGTGCATCTTCGGCTCGGACATTCAGCCCATTGCGGTGCAGATCGCCAAGCTACGTTTCTTCATTGCACTGATCGTCAGCCAACCGATTGACCGCAACAAGCCTAATTGGAACATCACGCCACTGCCTAACCTGGAAACCAAGATCGTCGCCGCCAACACCCTGTTCGGCGTGCCACGCCATGGAGCACAAGGCTCGCTATTGGATGAACCGGCCATTGCCCAGAAAGAGGCCGAGCTGCGCGATGCTAATGCGGCCTACTTCACAGCCCGCACCCGCACCACCAAGAAGCGGCGCAAGGACAAGGTGCAGAAGCTGCATGAAGAACTGGTCACCCTGCTTAAGCGCGATGGTTTCGTCACCCCGCAGGATGCAGAACGCATGGCGCGTTGGGACCCGTTCGACCAAAACCGCTACGCCGACTTCTTCGATATCGAATGGATGTTTGGCATGCCCCGTGCCCGCGACAGTTCGGAAGCAGTGTTCGACATCGTCATAGGTAATCCGCCCTATGTCCGACAGGAGGAAATCAAGGAACTCAAACCGCTGCTGAAAGATGTCTACAAATACGAGTGCTACACCGGTACTGCCGATCTGTTTGTCTATTTTTATGAGCGTTCGGTCAAGTTGCTGAAAGCCCACGGCGCGCTATCGTTCATCACCTCTAACAAATGGTACCGCACCAAGTATGGCGAAAACCTGCGCTTGTTCATGGCCACGCACACACGGCTCAAAAACATCATCGATTTCGGCGATGAAGCTGTGTTCACCGCCATTGCCTACCCCACTATCGTCATCGCCACGCGGCGTGAGAAGCCGCTTAGCCCGCCACCTGCTACCGACCAGGTGCGTGCCCTGAACTGGACTCAGGCACACCCCGTCGAGGAGTTTCCCGCAGTATTCCAAGCTGCAGCTTTTGATGTGCCGCAGACAAAGCTGACAAAGGCAGGTTGGCAGCTAGAGCCTGCGGAAAAGCGGCAACTGCTGGAACGTGTGGCTAGCACGGGAATTCCACTGCGAAAGCATGTTGGTGCGAGGGTATCGCGTGGGATCACAACAGGCTTAAACGAAGCCTTCATAATTGACGGACAGACACGGGCAAGATTGATTGCAGAGGACGTGAAGTCGTCGGACATCATCAAACCGTTCATGCGTGGGAACGACGTGAAACGTTGGAAGGCGAAGCCAGAAGATCTTTGGCTCATTTTCACAAGGAGGCCATTTCCCATAAGTAAGTATCCCGCAATTAAAAAGCACCTTACCGACTTCAAGGCGCAACTCATGCCCAAGCCAGAAGGCTGGGACGATAAGCGTAATGGAAAATGGGAAGGGCGCAAAGCGGGCAGCTACGAGTGGTTTGAGATTCAAGACAACATTGCGTATTGGCAAGAGCTCGAACGGCCAAAAATTATTTCAACAAAAGTATCTATTGAGCCTACGTTCTCGTTGGACACGGAAGCGCACTATTTGGGCAATACAGCCTATTTCATTCCGGCAGGTGACGACCGACTTTATTTGCTGGCGCTATTGAATAGCAGTGTGTCTGCTTATTACGCCAGAGGGCGATTTGTTGGTAAGCAGAACGGCTACTACGAAGTGCAGCCGGAGGCGCTTGAGGCTTTCCCGATTCCATCGGCCGCCACAAATCAAAAGACGGCGCTTGAGGCCGCTGCTAACAGCGTTTTGGTTACCAGGGCTCCACAATTCGAGCAACTCATTAATGGTCTCGTCTTCGAGCTGTTCTTTCCAGAGGAACTTCATGCCGCCAATATCCACCTGTTCGACGCCTGCGAGAAAGCCGGGCTCGGCAAGCTGGCGAGCCTCAAGGACCAAGCGCTTGCCAACGCCGCCGGCGAACTCGCTGACCGCATCTTTGCCACCAGCCACCCCATCTACGCTATGCTTTTCGACCTGCAGGCGCTGGAGGTGGTGCGCATCATCGAGGGCAAGGAATGAGCACACAGCCACTCGCGCCACCGGCTACCGCTCCAGCGGCACCGCCAGTGCCTGCGCGCATCAAGCGTCTGACACTCACGGACTTTCGTGCTTTTCCCGGCCCGGCACCGACGGCCTTTGAACTGGAGGGCAGGAATTTGCTGGTGTACGGGGAAAACGGCGCAGGCAAGTCGTCCTTGTTCTACGCGCTCAGCGGATTTTTCTCGTTCAAACCTGCTCGCCCTTTGCGGGAACACAAGAATGTGTTTTCAGGGCTGCCGGATACAGACTGCAAGGTCGCGATCGAATTTGCGGACGGCAGCCCCGCTGTCGAATGGACGGTGGGCAGGCACCCTGCGTCATTGCGCGGCACTTCATCAGACCTGCGCGTGACCGAAGCGGCCTTGCGCCGCGCCTGCCTGGACTATCGTGCACTGTTGGACACCAACTACAAGCAGGGCAACGGCCCGATCAATCTGTTCGAGATCGCCGTTGAGCACCTGCTGCGCGACTACCCGGTGACGGTTGGCGGAGGTACTTCAACCACCATGGGTGAGTTGTGGGCCAAGGTGCTGGGCAGCAAACCAAGCGCACATACCAGCGCAGCCGTCACCCGCATCAACCAGGCCTGCGTGGAGTTCAACACCGCCTTTCGCGGCGCATTTCCGGCGCTGATCCCGCTGGTAAATGAACTGATGCAATTGCTTGGCTGGCAGGATGTGGAACTGAAGGGCTTCAACACCCCCGGCCTCACCTACAACAATGCCCGTCTGAAACAGAACCGCGCAGTCGAAGGCCAGACGCTTTCGCCGGAACTGAGCTTTCGCAACCATCCGTTGCAGACGCCGCAACTTTTCCTCAATGAGGCCCGGCTGTCCGCGCTGGGGCTGGCGATCTATCTCGCCGGGCGACTGGCCTGCACGCCAACGGCCTCCAACAGCGCGCTGAAGCTGTTGGTGTTGGACGATGTGCTGATCGGGCTGGATCATTCCAATCGGCTTCCGGTGCTGGATGTGCTGCAAACGAAGTTTTCCGACTGGCAGATCGTGCTGCTCACCCACGACCGCAATTGGTTCGACTTGGCGCGCTCGCATTTGCCGGAAACCGCGTGGAGGTGCGTGGAGGTTTTCGAAGGCGACGGTGCGGCGGCTGCTCCCATTCCCATTGTGCGTGCCACACAAAACAGGCCTGCCCGAGCCTTGTTGGACAAAGCCAAAGAACTGATCAAGACGCCTTACGTGGAAGCCGCAGCCAACTATGCGCGGCAGGCTTTTGAGTTGGGAGTGCGTGCGGCTTGCGAGGTGAAGGGCATCGCAATGCCGTTTCGCGTTTATCCGAAAACAGACAAGGCGCCGCTTCAAGCGCAAGACTTTCTTGACAAACTCAAACAGTGGCCGGGATCGAATGCCGTTCCTAAAGCAGATTGGGATGCAGCGCTTACTCGTTTGGAAACCCTCAAAAACGTAGTAATGAATCCATACTCGCACCCCAGTGCCCCGAACATTCCAAAGCAGGAAGTTCAGCAGGCGATTGATGCTGTTGAAAAATTTCTTACGTTGGCAGGCAAAAAATGAACAAGAATGCCAAACTTCTCCACAACAGTATCGCCTAATGTCTACCCCTAATATATTCTCAGAAACTCATGTGATCACTCTCACTTGCCGACCATCTCGTTGAACTTGTCGGCCGGGAAATGCTCGACGCGCGCCGCATCGGCCGGCAGGCCTGGCGCCCGCGCGCAGGCCAGCTTCTCGATCGCCTGCCACAGCAGCGCGATCTGGTGCTCCTGCGACGCGGCGTTGTCGATCAGGCCGCGCATGGCCTGGCTCAGGGGATCGTCGTTCTGCGTCACGCCATAGGCCGAGAAGCCCATCTTGGACGCGGCTTCCTCGCGCTTGGCATCGGCTTCGGCCTGGATGATGCGCGCCGGGTTGCCGACTGCGGTGGCGCCGGCCGGCACCGGCTTGGTCACCACCGCATTGCTGCCGATCCTGGCGCCGTCGCCGACACTGAAGCCGCCGAGCACCTTGGCGCCGGCACCGACGACCACGTCACGACCCAGCGTCGGGTGCCGCTTGGTGCCCTTGTAGAGCGAGGTACCGCCGAGCGTGACGCCGTGGTAGATGGTGCAGCCGTCGCCGATCTCGGCCGTCTCGCCGATCACCACGCCCATGCCATGATCGATGAAGACGCGCTCGCCGATCTGCGCGCCGGGGTGGATCTCGATCCCGGTCAGGAAGCGACCCAGATGCGACACGAAGCGCCCCAGCCAGCGGTGGCCACGCGTCCAGCAGCCATGCGCGAGGCGGTGCAGCACGACGGCGTGCAGCCCCGGATAGCAGGTCAGGACCTCCCAGCGCGAGCGCGCAGCCGGGTCGCGTTCGAGGATGCAGTCGATGTCGTTCTTCAGGCGGTCAAACATGCTTGGGGTCCGTTCAGGCAGACAGTCTAGCGCTTGGCCCGGGCGGCGGTCTGCAGCATCGCGCGCGCCACCCCGCGCAGGATGTGGATTTCCTCCTCGCTCGGCTGGGCGCGGTTGCAGAGCTGGTTCAGGCGCGGCATCAGCTTCCTGGGCACGGCCGGGTCGAGGAAGCCGACCGCCACCAGCGCCTGCTCCAGGTGCTCCAGCATGCCGGCGACTGCTGCCGCGTCGGCCTGGCGCACGGGAGCGGCCCCGGAAGGTGCCAGCGCAAAGCCGCCCAGCGCCTGCCGCCACTCGTAGGCGATCAGCTGCACGGCAGCGGCCAGGTTCAGCGAGCCGTAGTCGGGCGCAGTCGGGATGCTCAAGGCCACATGGCAGCGATAGACATCCTCGTTCCTCATGCCGAAGCGCTCGCAGCCGAACAGAAAGGCGACACCGGTCGGCACGGCATCGTCCGCTCCAGCCGTCGCGGCCAGCCGCGCCAGGTGCGCGCGCGGCGCCTCGGTCGGCGGGCCGAAGTCGCGCGGCGTCATCGCGGTCGCGCACAGGTGCGACATGCCGTCGAGCGCCTCGTCCAGCGTTTGCACGATGCGCGCGCGCGCCAGCAGGTCGTCAGCACCGCTGGCCATGGCCTGCGCCTCCTCGCGCTGCAGCACGTCGGGCCAGCGCGG
>JACCEE010994281.1_pt1 | contig 10479 bp, 8 predicted proteins | sample 7449931 | NCBI WGS metagenome assembly JACCEE01 (sample SAMN15323457, study PRJNA562643) | freshwater metagenome | isolation source: river surface water | place: USA:Blue River Watershed | collected 2017-08-19 | reverse complement strand
CCTGATTTAAATCCTATTGAGCATAAATGGGCGCAAGCTAAGGCTCTTCGTAAACAGCAGAATTGTTCTATTGATGAGCTCTTCTTACTCTACTCCATTTAGTCTTTTTATGGTACGGATACTATAATACGTTGCAACACGATTTTTGGATAATGTATGGATATTTCGCTTGTTGACGAAACAAAAACTCAAGAACAAAGTATTGATAATGTCATCGAAATGAAGAAAGTTGTTTTGATTGATATTGATAATTGCCCCAATGAATTAGCTAATATCCTAAAAAATATGAAGTTATATACTCGGGTTATTATTTGTTATGGTGGACAAATTCCTAAAATACCTTTGAACTTTATTTACGCTTTTGCGGAAGCAATTCATGATAAGAAGTTAGATGTAATTGGTATGACGAAGAAAGGAAAAAATGCAGCAGATTTTGGCTTGTGTTTTTTGGCAGGACGATTGTCTTTAGAAGAACCTACCGCAGAATTCTTGATTTTGTCCAATGACACGGATTTAGACCATGTGGTTAATATGTTGACGCACTTTGGGCAGAAAGCACAACGTATTGGGACAAAACAGGAGGATACGGAAGAGCCTAGTTTAGTCGGATCAGCAACGCTCGCTCCCAACAATACCAAACCCGAAGTTACACCGAGTTTACCCGAAATAATGGCTGAATATGTGCAAAAAACCTTAAGTAATCGTCATGCTCGACCGAGTAAATCCAGTACCTTATTGAACAGTATCAAGGCATTTTGTAATAAAAAATATCCTGATAAAGAAATCCATATATTTAATCAGTTAAAGATAAAAGGATTGATTAAAGTTTTAGCATCAGGAGAGATTCAATATGCTGATTAAATTTTCTCGTTCCCAAACTCTGTTTCACAGCCATTAAGTTAAGCATAAGCCAAAGAATTATAAGGCTTAAATCGCGTATTAGACCTGCTAGGTTTTAAAAACCGAGCAGGTCTATTTGAGCATATCTAGTTTTCGTAGAAAATCATTGGGTTTACAATGATGATTCGCCCAATTCACATTAAACTAATACTTAATAGAACAGCCATAAGGCTTAGTAACCGCCGTTTCGACGGTTTTTCCTGCCAAAATATTATTTAAAGCAGCCCGCACATAATTATTTGCCTTAGCAACATCATTTTTATCGGCGGTCGGAATATCATCGATTGCACCCATATAAGCAATTTTTCCTTCCGCATCTATAACAAACATGTGGGGTGTCGTTTGTGCATCATATAAACGCCCTACTTTCCCTTCAGGGTCGAGTAATTTAGCTGTCGGTGCAGCTTGTTGTTCTTCTAAAATTTTTTGCCCTTCAGCAGCATTTACAAAGCCTTGTTTTCCTTCGGCAGAAGAAATAATGGATAACCAAATAATTCCTTTTTCTGTAAATTCTTTTTGCAGAGTTTGCATATTACCCGAGCCGTAATGTTTTTTTACAAAAGGACATTCATGATTTGTCCATTCTAATACAACAGTTTTGCCTTTGTAATCAGCAAGTGAATGAGTTTTGCCTTGTGTATCTGTGAGTGTAAATGTGGGAGCGGCTTCGTTAATCGAGACAGTGGCATGTACCCAAGCAGTGAAATTGAATAACACGGCAAACATAAAAGTAGGCAGTAATAGCTTAATTTGCATAGAAAAACCTCAAAAATAAAAGTTAAATTTTATCTAACGCATCTATTAAAATCGCAGGGGTAAGTAGCTGCGGCAATACTTGCGGCGGTAATTGCGGATTTGTTGGATATAGCACATATAATGGTACACCTGAACGTTGATATTTTGTCAAATATTCTGTGATTTCAATATCATGGTTTGTCCAGTCTCCCTTTAAATAATGTACGCCTTTTTCCTGCATTTTTTGAATAACACTTGAAGTATTTAAAGCTATTTGTTCATTGACTAAACAAGTAATGCACCATGCAGCAGTCATGTTAACAAATATTGGTTGTTGCTGAGCACGCAAGGCGTTGATTTTCTGTTGACTAAAAACTTGCCAATTTTGTTTTTTAAATTCGCTTCCACTATCAGATTTTTGCAAACTCATGGAGTGTACGCTCATAGGCGGAGTCCATAATAAACCAATAGCGAGTAACAAAGTCGCTAACGTTAAGCTATAAATAATCCATTGATGTTTTGCTTGTTGCGCGCTCAACCACAGCGCAAATGCTACAAACACTAAACCGACCAATGCGGTACTCATCCCATGAATACTGGTTTGTTGTCCTACAACCCATAGTAACCAGACCACGGTTAAATATAGTGGAAAAGCTAAAAGTTGTTTTAACGTATCCATCCAAGCTCCCACACGCGGCAAGCGTTGCCCAAGTGTGGGGAAGAGTGCTAATAATAGAAAAGGAAATGCCATCCCTAAGCCTAAAGTTGTGAAAATCATCACTGTAATAGGTGGGGCTTGTGTTAGTGCTACTCCAATAGCTGTTCCCATTAATGGTGCAGTACAAGGACTTGCGACGACAACTGCTAAAATACCCGTAAATAATGAACCACGATACCCTTCTTGCTGTGTTAATGAGTGTCCTAATCCCATCCATTGCGCCCCAAATTGGGTAAGTCCAGACAAACTTAATGCCATGGCAAAGAATAAATAGGCAAGTAACGCAACAAAAATCGGGGATTGTAATTGAAATCCCCAACCAATATTTTCACCAACGGCTCTAAAACTTAGTAATAACAAAGCAATAATTACGAAACTTAAAATAACGCCAGCGGTATAAATTAAACTGTGCATTTTTTGTTCATGTAACTGCGTTTGTGGGGTGTTTAATAAATTTAACGCTTTTAGCGATAATATTGGAAAGACACAAGGCATTAAATTTAATAAGAAACCTCCAATAAAAGCAAATAAAAAAAGTATCAATAAAGAAGGATTCTTTGTAACTAAAGGTTCAGTAAGTGTGGTAGTAACCAATGGAGCAGTTGTTGCTGGAATCCAATCATTAATTTTGTTTGCTTCTAATTGCGGCGCAATTTGCGCGTTAAGTCCATACGCCCGTTGTCCTTGGGGTGTTTGCAATACCAATATTCCAGAAACCTTATCAGGCATTTTAGAAAAATAAGTGCCGTGTTCCACTTTTAACCATAATTGATTTGCCGTTTTACTCATGTATTGTACGGCAGCATGATTAATCAGCGTGTCATTAAAGGGGAAAAATGTAACCGTTTGTGCTTCAGCAAATAATGGGGTATCTAGTTGAATATTGAGTAGTAATTGTTTATCTACACTATTTGCTTGTGCTTGCCAATGAGATTGTAATTGCGGTGAATTATAGCGAACTTGGGTAAATGCTGGCTGCCAGTGTGTATTGATAGGAGCAGGACCAGCTTGTACGGGTAAAGTTAAGCTTAATTCAGCTTCTCCTGGAACACAAATTTCTTCACAGACTAACCAGCTCACTTTAGCGGATAAAGTTAAATTTGAACCAATTTCCATATTTTCCGTAATATTGGCTGGTAATTGAGTAATGATTAAACTCTCGCCGTTATAGCCAAAATTAACTAAATGCTGATATGGAATACGTTGTGGAATTTGCCACAGCCAATAAGGATTAGCAACAAACTCAGTAATAGAATCTGCTGTGGTTCCGTGAGTTGCTAAGCTTGCAGGAGTCAACCATTCAATTTTGGGCGACATGCCCGAATCACCAGGATTGCGCCAATAAGTATGCCAATGTTTATCAGGATTAAAACGCACACCAACCCACACAGGTTCGCCACGTTGTAATGCGGAAACCTCGCTAATGAGTTCAACCTCAATATGTTCGCCACGCACCGATGTAGCGTTAGCAATTTGAGTAGTAACTTGCCATAAACATAAGACAAGTAAGAAAAGTTTTAATGGATAAATAGACATAAGAAACTTACAGTGCAGTCAATTAATGGAAGATATTGTTTAACATGCAGCAAATAATAAACACTTTCAAGATATAAAAATATTGCAACTTTGTTAGATAAAACCAAAAGATAACTATCTAAATAAAGGTAGAATTTAAAAATTTAAAAAACTAACTTCTCTTCCAATAAAAAAAGATAATATTTTTTTGCTGTTACAAAGAATTTACTTAATTGTACTTTTAAACAAAAAATTAAGTATCGTTAAAATCAGTTCTAAAAAATCACCTCAAAGACTTAATTTCGGTTAATTAAACTTTTATGTATTTTCATTTGTTTCAGTTTTTAAAAAATTAATCCTCTTTAATAATTTGAAAATACCACAAAAAATAACGACAAATACGATATAGTTTTCAGTCAGTTGTTTTTATATCTTCACGCACGACTTTGGATAAATATCATGAAAAAACAGTTAACATTTGTCCTTTTGACAGGAAGTTTAACCACGTTATTGACAGGCTGTGCAAGTACTTCAAATGTATTTAGCGATTTATGGGGTTCAAACTCAGAACAAACTGCTTTAGAAAATGACCAAACGCGCACTCGTGTTGAAGGTACATTGCTTGGTGCGGCAACGGGGGCAGTCATTGGGAATCTCATTGGTGATGATACAAAAAGCACGCTACTGGGGGCAGCAATTGGCGGAGGTGTAGGATATTTAGTGGGGGATGAAATTGCCAAACGCAAAAAATCGTATGCTACGCAAGAAGATTTAATTGAAAATGAAAGTAAACGCGCTGCGAAATTGGTTGATGAAGTAAAACAAGTCAATCAAAAATTGAATTCTGAACTTAAATCAATGCAAAGCCAAGTTGCTTTATTAGTCGCTCAAGAAAAACAGGGTAAAGCTCAAAAGGCAGCTTTAGAAGCCTCTAAAGTTCGCGTCAATCAACGCTATAGTGAAGCAAAACAAGCTTTAGAAGCAGTCAATAAAGAAATAGAAATTTCTGACAGTTTATATCAAGACAGTAAAACGCAAAGTAAAAGTGCAAGCAAATTGCAAACTTGGGAAAATCGCATTAATGCGCTTAAACAAGAAAAAGTGGCTTTACAAAAACACACTAATCAGTTAGAAGCTGTCAGTCAAGCGGTTAATTTATAAGTTAATAGTCATTTGGACGGCGGGGTAAGCGTAAAATAAAAATACTTCCTTTTCCTTCTTTGCTTTTAACGCGGATTTTACCTTCCATTAAATAGCAAAGTTGTTGACAGATAGTAAGTCCTAAACCTACGCCGTCATATTTACGCGAAAAAGAGTTATCTACTTGACTAAAGGCTTCAAAAATTTCTTTAAGTTTATTGGTGGGGATTCCAATACCTGTATCGCGGATTCTAAAAATAATGTGTTGATTTTTTGCTTTAATAGAAACGCTAATTTTTCCTTTATCAGTAAATCTTGCAGCATTTGACAGTAAATTTTGTAAGATTTGTTGTAAACGCATTTCATCAGCAATCATTGTTCCGATTTGCGTAGGAATTTCAATTTTTAAGGTATTATTGCCCAGTGTTGGGCGAATAATAGTTTCTACTTTTTGTAATAACTCAATAATACTAAACTCAGTAAAATATAACTGAATTTTTCCCGTTTCAATGTTAGAAGTATCTAAAATATCAGAAATAAGTTTTAGTAAATGTTCTCCAGCCGTTTTGATATTTTCTATATCATTAGTAATTTCTAAACACTTTAATTCCTTAGCATCTTCATAAATAATATCACTATACCCTAAAATAGCATTTAAAGGTGTTCGCAATTCATGGCTCATTTTTGTAAGAAAAAGACTTTTAGCTCGGTTTGCCATTTCTGCGATAATACGAGCTTGTTCAGCAATATTTTTGGCATGGAGTAGTTCCATTTCAGCACGGATACGTTCCTGAATTTCTCCTTGTAATTGTGTGTTTTTTTCAGCAAGTTCTTTAGTTCGTTCTAATACTTTTTGTTCTAAAGTATTTTGCGTTTCTAAAAGTTGTGTTTGAAATAAATCAGCGTGTTCTGTTACGGTTTCTAATGCAATTTCTAATTGCATTTTTTCACGTTGTAATTTTTCAATTTGACTTTTTAATTCTGTCGTTTCTTTTGATAAATTATCTAAAGAAAGGTTTAAAGAGGAAGACATAAGAAACACCTAAAAATACTATACAAGTTGCTTAATAATGACTAAGGTTAAATCATCTTTTAATTTACTTTCTGCTGCATTTCGTTTTATATCTTCAATGACTAAATTTTGAATTTCATGCGCACTTAAGTGCCAGTATTGGCTAGCTATTTGAGCTAAACGTTCAACGCCATATAATTCACCGTTTTGCATGAGTGTTTCAGTGATACCATCAGTATATAAAACAATGCCATCGCCATAATTCAGTTGTAGTTCGATTTGATGAGTCATCGGTTGAATGTCTTTTATCATACCCACAAAGAAGCCTAAGTTAACAGTATCAATCCGTTCAACTTTGCCTGTACGGCGAATAACCAGCACTTCTTCATGTTGTCCGCTAATAGTCAATTTTCCTCGTTGATATTCCAATAAAGAAAGTGTTAAGTTCTTATCAGATTTCATACGTTGTATATTATCGTATATAGCGATATTTAGAGTTGCAAGTGGATAGTTATTAGGTTGGATTTGATGAATAAATAAAGTTCGGATTGCCATTTGTACCATCAACATCAACATACCACTGGCTAAGCCATGCCCAGTTACATCACCAATTGCAATTTGAATTCGGTCACCGTATTTTAGTATATCGTAATAATCGCCACCTACTTCTTCAGCGGGTTGCATAAAACCTGCAATATCAAATTCTTCTATTTTTTTCAGTTCTTGTTTTGTAGGTAATAGCATTTGTTGAAATTGGCGCGTAATTTCCAATTCTGCAAACATTCGGGCGTTATTTTCTTTAAGATATTCATTAAGTGTGAGTATTTCTTCATTGGCTTGTGCTAATTCATGTGTGCGTTCTATGACGCGATGTTCTAAAGTTTCAAACATATCGCGTAATTGCTCGCTCATCTTTTTAAAGACAATGGCTAATTCACCAATTTCATCTTGTCGATTGAGAGGGAGATAGTGTTGCCACTGTCCTGTAGCAATATTTTTAGCAGCAAGATTGAGAGAGATAATAGGTGTAATCATCCAGTTAGCTAAGAAAATGCTGATAATAATGGCGCAAATAAAAGTAATTGCTATCAAAACTAAAGTGAGTTGTGTATTTAAATGTATGCGCCCCATAAAATCTTTTTCGGGACTGACAATGATGATAAACCAATCTAAGTTGTTAAGTTTATAAGGTGCTAGTTCAACGAAATATTGTTCATTATTCAGAATAAAACTGGTTTGGATAGCAGTTTGTATAGTTTGTAAATCTGGATATTGTTGTGTAAGTTGTTGTGTTATAAAACGGGTTAAAAAGTGGGGACTGTCTAAAGCGGCATAACGTTTTAAATTGAGGCTGAGATTATCAAGCTCAAATATTTTCTCAGTATCTGAACTGGCAATTAATGCGCCAGAACGCTCCATAATAAAAGTGTATCCGTTAGGACTTACATTAAGATGATGCAAAAATTGACTAATATTATCTAAAACTAACTGTGTAGAAATAACACCTTGAAATTTTTTTTGAGTATCAAAAATAGGTGTGTTATAGCTAAGTGCTAACCAACTATGCCCTAAAAAGTTTAATACTGCGCTCCATTGAGATTTGCCAACGGAAATATTCCAAACCCCTTGAGGATTAAGTATTGCTGTTTGATACCAATCTTGCTGATTGAGGTCGGTACGAGGAGAGGATTGTATTGGATGTGATTGTGTTCGCTCACCTTGCTCATTTGTAGGGTAACTATTTAGTTGATATTGTGTATTTGTGTCTGCTAATTCTAATTGAAAATTTTGCTTTTCACGTCCTAACCCTGTGATTTCCCCTGTTTCCTGCGCATATTGTAAGTAGCTTATTGTTGGGTAGTTCTTTAGATGTTGCGCAAAATAACGAGCAATTTTTGAAGAGTCAGAAGGTTGGATGTAACCTTGCTGTAAAGCATTTATTGTATATTGATTGATAATTGAAGGACTAGACAGAAAATTGTCTAAATGGTTTTTGATTTTAAACATAATTTCATTACGCAACTGATGTGTAACATCATTAACAGCTAATTGTCCATTACTTAGTGAGAGGAAGCCAACAGTTCCCATTGATAATGAGACTAAGGTAATGAAAGGTAATAATATTGCTGTTCGTAGCTTAAGCCGATTATAAAACTGACTAAGCGCAGAATAAAACATGGTTCTTTCCATCTGCAAAGTAAAAATGTAGGAGTGACTTGTAACTACGGTAAAAATAGTAATTGCTAGGTTTACGCAGTTAAGTATTATTTCCTAAATTCGCATTTGCCCAGAAATAACGTAATGTAAGAGCATTTATAAAGCGTTGTTTCAAGCATATTTGAATTTAATTTTTAACTTACGCAAATTTTACTGTGTGACTACAACACTAAAAATACTATTGCATAGTCTTTAATTGTTCTTGAAATTCTACCAACTTACGAATAAAAGCATAGTCTTCATCTTGTGAACTCACTAGTCTTGTTGCACCCATTGCGGTGAGTCCTTGTTGGTCATGATAATTTAAAGCAGCTTGTGTAAATGCCTGTTTTAATGAGTCTGGAATATCTTGGCGATAAGCAAACATATCGTTAGGGATAAATTCTGATTCCCAAAGAATTCTGAAATCAGAAAGTTGCCATTTTTTACCCGCCCCTTTTTGCAAGGCAACATTATTAGTTGCTGCTGCTGCAACCTCGCCATTTTTAACTTTTAGAATAGAGTTATCGTGGTTTCCAGAAAAGGTAATTTGTGAAAAGAAACGCTTAGGGTCTATATGTGCGATACTTGCAAAATAAATGGAGGGAATCAAATAACCACTTGTAGAATTATCATCCGTAAATGCCCAACTTTTATTTTCTAAATCGGAAAATTGATTGTAATTACTATCTTTATTAACAATGATAATACCTTTATATCCTTTTTCTCCATTGATATCGATAATTCGAATGGCAGTCATTGTATTAGCTTGTTTATTAGCTTCTATATAACTCTTAGGACCTAATAAGGCAAAGTGTAGTTGTTTTTTCTTTAGACCATCAATAACTTCCTGATAACTATTAGGAATAATTACCGTAACTTTTACACCCAATTGTTGGCTTAAGTAGTTGCTAAAAGGCGTATAATGGTCTTTTGCATCTTTTTCTTGAGGGATAATCCCCAAAAACAGTTCTGTTCCCCATTCTGGAGGAATAATTTTTGTGGAAGATTGAGAGGATGAGTCACAACTTATTAATAAAGTTAAAGAAATAAATGATAGAATCATCAAAAAAATAAGACGCATAATCTTTCCTCATAAGAAATTGATTTTTATAGAGGACTATCATAACAATCAATTTAGACAAAATGATTAAAAGGCTAAATTGCCGATTGACTCTATATATTATGAGTGATGCTGTTTAATCACTTCCCCTAACAATCTAAAAGATTCATTTCTCGCGCTTCCTTGTCGCCATGCTAAAGCAATTTGTCGGCTACTATTTTCTTGCAAAGGATAGGTTTTAATTTGAGTCCCTTCTAATAAAGGAGAGCCTTCAGCCATTTCTGGTAAGAAAGTAATCCCTAAATCAGCATTAACCATATGAATTAAAGTCAATAAACTGCTGACAGCAAAGCGGTTTACTTTATCTAAACTGCGAATCTGACAAGCTGAAAGTGCATGGTCACGCATACAATGCCCATCTTCTAATAATAAGATACTATCAGTATCAACTTGTTCGACCGTGTAATTATGAGGATTAACACGTTGTGTTTGTTGATGACAAGCTAAACGAAATTTATCATCAAATAAATAGCATGTTTCAATATGGCGCAAATCATAAGGCAAAGCTAACAATATAATATCAAGTTCCCCTTCCATTAATTGTTGATAAATTCTTTGTGTAAAATCCTCGCGTAAATAAATATCTAATTTAGGGAAAATTTTTCGAATAGTAGGCAAAATTTTAGGCAGTAAAAAAGGTGCAATAGTTGGAATAACTCCCATTTCTAATTTTCCAGAAAGTGGTTCATTACTCATTTTCACTAGATTTTGTAAAGCATCTAGCTCTCTTAATACTATTCGTGCTTGTGCTGCAACTGCTTTTCCAATTTGGCTAATAGTGACATGTCTTTGTGTTCTATCCACTAATTGCATGTTCAGTAAAGTTTCTAACTCTTTAATAGCCGTGCTGAACGCCGATTGTGAAACATAACAAGCATCCGCCGCTTTACCAAAATGTTGATAAGTATCTAATGCAACAAAATATCTTAGTTGTTTTAAACTAGGGGAACTCATAAAAAACTTCTCCATAAAATAATGACATTATTAAAATAGCATAAACACATATGCAGTATTTATAGTATCCGTACCATAAAAAGACTAAATGGAGTAGAGTAAGAAGAGCTCATCAATAGAACAATTCTGCTGTTTACGAAGAGCCTTAGCTTGCGCCCATTTATGCTCAATAGGATTTAAATCAGG
>JACCEE010872840.1_pt1 | contig 10479 bp, 4 predicted proteins | sample 7449931 | NCBI WGS metagenome assembly JACCEE01 (sample SAMN15323457, study PRJNA562643) | freshwater metagenome | isolation source: river surface water | place: USA:Blue River Watershed | collected 2017-08-19 | reverse complement strand
TGTTGTTCAAAGCCATGGTGTACTCCTGTTTCATCACGATCAGATCGACTTCTTCAAACCGTCCAGAATGCGTTGCGGCGTGAGCGGCAACTCGCGATAGCGCACCCCGGTGGCATCGAAAATGGCGCTGTTCTGGAACTCGCCACACACGTATTGGGTGCCACTGACCGCAAAGTCTTGGGTCAACACCGCCAACAAGGTGGTGTTGGGGTCAGTGGGCATGTGCACGGGCTCGATGTGGTGGGCCCATGATCAGCGCCGCCTGGACGTCTGTCAAGGTGGATTTCACTCGTGCGCTGCCACCATGGTGATAGGTGCTGTGCTCCTTATTGGGCAGACGCGCCAAGAATCAGTGGTAAACCCCCGCCTCCCCGGGCGGGCGGGACTTGAAGCGCTGGTGCACCCAGTAGTACTGGCTGGGCATGGTGTCAATCATCTGCTCGAGGCGATGGTTCATGGTGGCCGCGTCCGCCAGCGCGTCTCCCGTGGGGTAGTCACCCCACGCGGGCAATACCTCCACGTCATAGCCCGCTGAGGTGAGGCGGGTCACCACCGGCACCACGGTGGCGCGCCCCAGCTGGGCAAACCGCGGCAGCGAGGGCACGGTGGCTGCCGGCACGCCGTAAAACGGCACAAACACGGAGTCCTCGACACCAAAGTTCATGTCCGGCAGCAAGTAAAGCGCCTCACCATCTCGCAAGGCGCTGATGATGGCTTTCACGCCTGCTTCGCGTCGAAACAAACGCACGCGACCCCACCGGCTTCGCCCAGCCTCCACCCATCGGTCCACCTGCTCGTTCGACTGCTGGGTGTAGATGGTGGTGAAGGCTCGCTCCACCGACAAAGTCAGCATGGTCCAGCCCACGTCGAGTCCCACAAAGTGCGGCGCAAAGATCACCACGGGCTGTTGCGCGTTTTGTAGAACCGACAAGTCCCCGCACAACCGCACCCGGCGTCGCACCACCTCCGGCGTCCCGTGCCACAGCCAGCTGCGGTCCAGCCAGGTCTGTGCAAACACACGAAAGTGGTCCCGTACCGCCTGGGCACGCTGCGCCTGGGACCACTGCGGAAAACACAAGGCCAGGTTGGTGCTGGCGACCCGTCGTCGGCTCGGCACGCCAACATACAGCAGCCAGCCAAGCCCCGCACCCAGAGCACGCAGGACGGGCAAGGGCAGCCATCGCAAGAGCCGCATCAGCCACAAAACCAGCGAAGTCATGCGTGCGCTCCCTGGCATGCGCCCCTCGGTCGCTCGTTCCAAGGTTCACGCATGGCGCCTCTCCGTACCCGTCTGCGCTGGTGTGTGCATGGCGATCAACCCTCCTGCCGTGGGCGCTTGTGGCGCGCATAGCTCCACAAGTACTGCCCGGGGTTGGCGCGTACCAGCGACTCTACCGCCTGATTCATGGCGGTGGCTGCAGCCTCCAGTGACACCGAAGGGCCCACGGGCATGGGAGGGTCCATCGGTTTCATGTGCAGCGTGAACTGTCCGTTGGCTCCGCGCTCGCACCAGGTCATCAGCACGAGAGCCCCGGTTTGCTGCACCAGCCGGGGCAACAGCGTCATGGTGTAAGCGTCGCGCCCCATCCAGGGGGCCCACACGCCTTGTCCATCCGGCGGCACTTGATCAGGCAGCACGGCGGTGTAGCCGCCCGCGCGCAGGGTGCGCACCAGCAGGCGGATACCGGCCATCGAGGTGGGGGCTGTCTCCAGCCAGGCCCGTCCGCGCGAATGCGTCACCAGCGGCACCAGCCAGGGCTTGCGCGGAGGCCGGAACATGGCCACCAAGGGACCGTACTGGGGGCCAAACCGCTCGGCAATGGCCTGGGCCCCCATCTCCCAGCAACCCAGGTGCGGTGAGGTGATGATGACCCCGCGCCCGGCCCGCATGCCAGCCTCGAAATGTTCCACCCCGTCCCACGCCATTCGCTCGAGCACGCCCTGGTGGTGGGGTCGCATCCACAGCCAGGGCAACTCGGCCACCATGCGGCCAGCCGAGGCGATGGCCTCACGCTCCACCGACAGCGGTAAGCCCGCCGCCATCAGGTTCTCCCGCATCTGGCGCCGGTAGCGGGGCGAGAGCAGCCACACGACCCAGCCCAGCGCAGCGCCCACCGCCTGCATGAGGCGCAGCGGCCATCGAGCCAGAACGCGAAAAATGAATGAGACGAGCATCGGTACACACAACCAACGAACCCGGTTCGGGTGGCCCCAGTGGGATGTCCCCCAGGGCTGCACCGGGCTCCAAGAGCCCACTGAGTTCGATACAATAACCATTGTCGCCGAGTTAATGAAGCAACTTGCAGGGCGACACCACGGGTCAACCCGTGCGGGCTGGTCTGGTGCCAGTCCTCACTGCTAAAGCGTTCGCCGAAGCTCCACTCAGGGATAGGCAACGCGCCCATCCACCTCTGACTGGAGTTTTTTTATGTCTAACGACTACCTCTTCACCTCCGAATCGGTTTCGGAAGGTCACCCCGACAAGGTCGCCGACCAGGTTTCCGACGCCATTCTGGACGCCATCTTCGCGCAAGACCCGCGCAGCCGTGTGGCCGCCGAAACCCTGTGCAACACCGGTTTGGTGGTGCTGGCGGGTGAAATCACCACCAACGCGCACGTGGATTACATCCAGGTGGCGCGCGACACCATCAAGCGCATTGGCTACGACAACACCGAGTACGGCATTGACTACAAGGGCTGTGCGGTCATGGTCTGCTACGACAAGCAGTCCAACGACATTGCCCAGGGGGTGGACCACGCCTCGGACGACCACCTCAACACCGGCGCTGGCGACCAGGGCCTGATGTTTGGTTACGCCTGCAACGAAACGCCCGAGTTGATGCCCGCACCGATTTACTACGCTCACCGCCTGGTGGAGCGTCAGGCGCAACTGCGCAAGGACGGGCGCCTGCCTTTCCTGCGTCCTGATGCCAAAAGCCAGGTCACGTTGCGGTATGTGAACGGCAAGCCGCACAGCATCGACACCGTGGTGCTGTCCTCCCAGCATGCCCCCGAGATGAGCCTGGGCGACAAGATGAAGCCCGAGTTCTACGAAGCCGTGCGCGAAGAAATCATCAAGCCCGTGCTGCCCAAGGAATGGCTGACCGCCGACACCCAGTACCTGATCAACCCGACCGGCCGCTTCGTGATTGGCGGTCCGCAGGGTGACTGTGGCCTCACAGGCCGCAAAATCATTGTGGACACCTACGGCGGTGCCTGCCCGCATGGCGGTGGCGCCTTCTCGGGCAAGGACCCGACCAAGGTGGACCGCTCCGCAGCTTACGCAGCGCGATACGTGGCCAAGAACATTGTGGCGGCCGGTCTTGCCGAAAAGTGCCAGATCCAGGTGGCCTACGCCATCGGCGTGGCACGCCCCATGAACATCACCGTCAACACCCTGGGCACCGGTAAAGTCTCCGACGAGAAAATTGCCGCCCTGGTGGCCGAGCACTTCGACCTGCGTCCGAAGGGCATCATCCAGATGCTGGATCTGCTGCGCCCCATCTACCAGAAGACTGCGGCCTATGGCCACTTCGGCCGCGAGGAGCCCGAGTTCAGCTGGGAGAAAACGGACAAGGCTGCAGCGCTCAAAGCCGCCGCCGGACTGTAAGAAACGAGGCCCGCGCAAGCGGGCCTTGCTTCTGGAGCCTTCACAGCACGATGTAATTCAACACCGAACTGTCCAGCGGCACCTGCGTCAGGTTTCGCAGGATGACGGAATGAACCGTGCCACCTGCCGCGCTGCCGTTGCTGTCGATGGTGAGGGTGGTGTCCGTGCCGCTCACCGTTTGCGACACAAACTGCATCAGGTTGCTGCTGTTGACACTGCCTGCCGCCAGCACCGCCGTGAGATCAATCTTGTCCTGACCCAACTGGAAGTCGGTGATGGTGGTGCTGGAGGGCCCCAGGTTGGCGGCCAATGCCGAGTAGCCCCCCAGGTACACAACGTCCTGTCCACTGCCCGTCGAAATGGTGTTGGTGCCTTCGCCCGCATTGAACCTGTCGTTGCCGGCCGTGCCCTGGAAGGTGTCAGCGCCGGTATCGCCTGCCCAAACGCCCACGGGCCCGGTTGACACACTTTGGATCTGCCCGGTGGCGTTCTGCCCTTGCACCTTGAAGAGGTACACGTCCGGGGCCAGGCTGAACGCCGTTGGCGTGAGGCTAAACGACTGATTCGCCAACACCGACTGCGACCCCACCGATTGCTCTGTGCCATGGGTGAGGCTGGTAGCCAGCACCGTCACCGTTGCGTCCTGATCCACCGTGCCAGAGAACACCAGATCCGGATCCGAGGTGCTTTGATAGGTGCTCCCGTCTGACAGCACACGCGTGGGGTGGCCCCCTTCGTTGTCAACCGTGATTCCGCTCAACGTCAGCAGCGGGGCCGGGGCCGTTGCGCCCACGCTGACCACGTGCGTCACCACAGAACCCTGGGCCTGGAAGGTGGTGGCGGCGCCGGTGTTGTCGACATACTGGAAGGTGAAGGCATGGGAGCCCTGCACCAGACTGCTGTCGGTTTGTACCGTCAGCGTACATGGGCCGGCGCTGATGTCGCTGCTGGTGAGCAGGCGACGGCTAACAGGCACGCCATCGTCCAGCACCACCAGAGAGTCGCCCACCTGGGCCAGGGTGCCATCAAAGGTCAGCGTGAACTGGGGCTGGCTGGCGCCGGCTGACAGGACTTGCGCCTGAGCCGCGATCAACTGGCCGCGTGGGTTGGCCAAGACCACTGGGCTGTCGAAGGCCGTCACGACTGGCGTGGCCGTGTTGGCAGCGTTACCCACCGCGTCCTGAATTGCATCGCCGCTGCCCAAACTCAAGGCGGTGCTCGAGGCTGTCACCCCCACCGACGAGTCCGTGTCACCCACCGTGTAGGCAAACAGCATGTCCTTGCCGCTGGTGCTCACATAGGTGGCTGATTGGGGCCAACCATTGATGTTCAAGGTGTAAGTGGGCATCCCGGTCACCACCGGGGCTTCATCCCAGGTCAAGCTCACCATCACCTGGTCACCGGCCACCAGCGGCGCAGTCTTGATCGCGCCTGCGCCGTCTAGGCCCCAGACCCGCACGGCCCGCACCGAGGGCCCCGTCTGGTCCTGGAACGAATAGGTATAAAACCCCTCGTTGGTGGCGACGTTGCCGGCGTTGTCCGTGACTTTGGCCGACAAGGTGTGCGCGACAGCTCCGGCGCTGGTGTTGGCAAACGGCGTGTTGGCAGAGACCGCCAGGCTGGCAAAGCCCGCGGTGATGTCGGCAGCGGTCAGGTACTTGGTGCCAATGAGGGTGCCGGCGCTGATCGTGCCATCGTACAAGGTGATGATGGACCCTTCGTCGACCCCCACGGGCAGGGTGATGTCAAAGGTTGGCAGCGCGTTGACCTGGGCTGCCCCTTCAGTCGCCCAGCTGGTGGGCAGTTTGAGCACTGTGGAGCCGAAGGTGAATCGGCCGCCGAGCAATTTGGACTTCACCGACGTGGCACCCAGGTCAATCGTCACCTTGTTCACCAGCGTGGTGGAACCCGCGACCGTTTCAAAGCTCACCATGTAGCCCTCACCACCGCTGCTGGCGATGGTGGTGGCAATGAAGGTCGTGGGCGCACCAAACATTTCCGCCAGCGTGGGCACTGCACCACTGGCCGGGGTGAATTTGCTGCGCCACAGCGTCAGCACATTGGTGGCATCGGTGGCGTTGAGTCTGCCTGAGCCTGCGGTGACGCTGGTGGGAAAAATCGTGGATTTGTTGATGCCGCCCGATGCCGAAAAGTCAAACACCAGTCGGTTGTCCACCAGGGTGTCGACCGTGCTTTCCGCCGTGGGGGAACTGCGGGTCAATCCCTGGTACTGGTACAGCCAGCCATTGCTGATATCGCTGCCGCTGTTGAGATGCCCGCCCACCGCAATTTGGGTGGTGGAGGTGCTGCCCCCCAGGTTGACGGTAGCGCCACCTGGCACCGTCGGCGGTGTATTCCCCCAAGCCAGCGCTGTGTCATAGGTCACGGCAGTGGCACCGGGATTGCCCGAGGTCGCGGTGCTGGGTAGCCAATAGTAAAAGGTATTGGTGAGCGACAAGCGCGAGTCGTCCACCTGCTTGCCAGGCTTGGCCTGCAGATACACCCACATCATGCGCGCCATGCCATCGCCGCTGGACTTGTATTCGGGGTTGGCAGTGGGGTTGACTGAAAAACTCGCGTTGCTTGACCCGTCGATCACAAAGTCAAACAAGCCAGCCTGCCCAAGCGTGCTGGACGTGAAGGCATTGGCCGCCGCCGTTCTGACGTTGGCCACCAGGGAGTAACTCGTGCTGTCATTGAACGAGAAGGTCAGAAACGAGCCATCGTCCTGCCGGTACCGGATGGTGATAGCGGACGTGTTGTTGTACCCAAAGTGAACCCCACGGGCCAAGGACAACTGAAACAGCGATGAGTTCAAGACCTTCACCGTCCCGCCCGTGCTGGCGGGCATGCTGGTGTCCAGCACCATCATGTTGGTCACGGGCGAGGAAGCGGCCGTATCCACTTTGAGTGTGTTGACCGCAGGCGCTGGCAGGGATGACAGGGCGCCCGTGTTGCCCGCCAAATCCCGAAGCGTGGCGCCATTGAGGCTCCAGGGTGAGGCCGCGGCCGTCACCCCGCCTGCGGTGTCCCGGTTGGTGGGCGCAATGGTGTAGGCCAGCGTGAGCGTGTGGGTGCCACTGCCCTCTAGGTAGGTGGCAGGAACAGTGCCGCCCACATCCAGCACCAGGTTGTAGGTGGGCCGGCCCGCCGATGTGTCCACCACCACAGCCTCGCTCATGGTCAACACCACCCGGACTTGATCGCCAACACCCAGGATGGCTTTGGGCACCCCTTCGGCGGTCGTGCCCTGGATGGCCACCGCATTCACCACCGGTGCCGACGTGTCCACCATGAATGTTTGCAGGGACGTGGCGCTGGCATTGCCGGCGACGTCGGTGTTTTGCAAGGTGAAAGTGCGCGCGCCCGTTGTGGCACCCGCTGTGGTGTTGAACATCAAGCCGCGCTCGATGTCGCGAACTTGCGCGGCCGTGAAGGCTCCGCCGCCATAGCGGGTCAAGGTCAACACCCGGTCGGTGCTGTAGTGCCAGTCGACACCGGTCACCCCATTGACCGTCAGGTTGGTCCCACTGCTGCTCGAGACTGGGTTCAGCGCTTGTGCCAAGGCGCCCAGCTTGAGTTGATCCCGGCTGTCCACCACCCCACCCACCACCAGCGTGATCTGCGCAATGTCATTGTCGCTGGCGTCGGCCTGCGGGGCGACAGCCTTGTCCGTGCCCAGGTCGACCGCGCCGTAGTAGGTCGCCGCCGAGCGCTGCAAACCGTTGCTGAGCGTATCCAGATCGGGGGCATTGGGTGCACGGAAATCAACCACCACGGTTTGCGTGGACGACTGGCTGGTGTTACCCGCCTGGTCAGCATGGAGGAGGGAAAAAGTCCGTGCCCCCTGTTGAGCCGGCAGGTAGGTGCGAAATGTCAGGCTGCTTTCCAGGGCTTGGATATCGGTCGCAGCCCAGGCGCCACCGTCGGGTCGGGTGAAGGTCAGCACCCCAGACGCGTTGTACGCCCAGTTCACCGGGATACCGCTGACCGTGGTCGAACCGCTGCGATCCGCCGTGTCCAAGCTCAGCGCAAGGCCGCCCACGGTCAGCACGTCATTGAGTGGGTCAGCACCATTGATGGTGAGAATCAGTCGGGTCACATCGGTATCCGACACCTGATCCACAGCTCCCATCAGCGGCACGTCAACGCCCGCCATGTCCACGGCATAGTGCTGTTGACCGGCGGTATTCAGCACACCGCCCGCCACCAGGTCAATCGCCGACGGCGCCGTGGTGTCGACCTGAATGTCACGAGAGCCCGACACGGTGTTCGCCGCGGTCAATCCATCAATGCGCAGGTCAAGCGCATTGCCAGCTGCATCTCGCAACATCACTGCACCTGCTGGCTGGCTCCAGCTCACCTGGTTCACGCCCAGGTCGGCGCTGGTGTCACCTGGCTGCACGGTGTAGATGCCGGTGAAGAGCTTCGCGTTGGTTGGATCGCGATAGAGTGTGACGACGCGGTCCGGCACACCCGCACTGCCCGTGTTGAGGGTCACGTCAAGTGCGCTGTCAGCACCGGCGATGTCTTCATCGGTCAGCAAGCGCAACAGGATGGAATCGCCTGGTTTGTAGGCACCATCGGGGGTGTCAGCACTGATCGATGAGATGGAGGGGGGTGCCACATCCCACTCGAGTGTGGGACCCTCGACTCTGAGCCAATTGCCCACGGCATCGTAGAGTTGGATGCTCACCAGACCGCCTGCCGCGATCACGCTTTGTAACTCGGCGGGGGTGGTGGTGACGGCGCCGTTGATCGCGGTGGTGATGGACACCGTGGTGTCGTCAGCGGTGATCGTGCTGCTGGTCCCCAGTTTGACGGAGCCCACATAAAACTCGGCATACCCGCCGGTGGCTTCCCCCGCGCCAATGGCGGCGGAGATCTTGAGCGCGGTGTTGGTGCCATTCAGGCTGTTGGCCACCACCGTGCCGTCGTTGGCCGTGCCTGTGACCGCGGTGGTCACGGCCACCTGGTTCAAGGTGACGGGAGCCAGGGTGTCGACTGCGAAGGTCACGGATCGGGCGTCACTCACATTGCCGTGGGTATCCGTGTATTGCAAGCTGAACACACGGTCCGATTGATCCAAGGCCAGGTCACTCGCCGTGTTGACCCAGGCCAGATCGTTCAGCACCTGTTGTACTTGCTGGGGGGTGAAGGCGTTGCCCAGGGTGGGCTGGATGCGCAGGCGCTGTTCGGGGGCATCGTAGGTATAACTTAGCGTCAAGGTCGACTCGTCACTGCCCAGTGTCAGTGTCGTATCTGCTACCGTGGCGCTCAGAAACCACACCGCACCGCCCAGTCGCCACTGGTCGGTCAATGGCTGGGCACTGGTGGCGCTCACAACGATGAGGGCGATATCGTTGTCGGTTGGCGCCGTCGCCGCTTGGGCCAGCACTACGCCCCGTGTGGTGTCAGCCAGGGTGGTGGCTCGCGCCAATTGGGTGGCAGGTTGCAGAACGGCGTTGTCGCCCACCACTTGCCAGAGCGTCGGCCCCACGTCGGGTGGGTGGGGCACCTCACGGTCCAGGGTGAGGGGGACAGAAGTTGTGGCCACATTGCCGGCGGTGTCGACCGCTGTGGCGGTGAGCAAGAGACTCACCACCCCTTGAGCGTTTCGGGTCAGGGCCCCCTCACGCACAAGGTCATCCCATGCGGACAGAGCCAGCTCGTAACGCCAGGTGCCTGCGGTGTTGTCCACCGCATTCAAGACCACGTTGTCCTGATGCCAGATCACAGCGGAAGAACTCCCCGTGCCGTTATCGCGCAACGACAGACTCAGCGTGTGCTGAGGCTCTATGTCATCAAAGCTGCCACTCACGATCAGCGTGGTCCCATCCTCGCTGGCGTTGATCCTCCCGTCCTGGCTGACAGGATCGAGGGTCACACTGGCTTGGGTATCCACCGTGAACGACCGGATTCGCTCGGAATTGGACGCGGTGTTGCCCGCGTTGTCCGTCCCCACGGCCACCAGTTGCCAGTCGCCCTCGGCCAAATTTCTGACCTGGTTACCCGTGAAGCGCACGGTCCAGCTGCCATCCGCGTTCACCGCGCCGGAATTGGTCACGAGCGCGACGCCATCGCGAACCAACTGGACACGGATCATGTTGGCACCCGCTTCAATCGTGGTGACGCCACTGACCGTGAAACCGGCGACTGAGGTGTGTCCCAGCTGCCCCGCCGATTTATCCACCGCTGTGACATAAAGATCCGGTGCATCAGACACAAAGTTCAGCACCTCGTCGGTCGCCGCATTGTTGGCCACCACCCGGTTGACCGCGATCGTCGCACTCAGCACGGTCTGCACGCCGAGCGAGGCTTGCGCGGGGTTGCCACTGACATCCTGCACACTGGCTCGGAGGGTGTAATGGCTTCGATCAGCCAACAACCCGAGGCCAGTGCCTGCCTCTGGCTGACTCCATGACGCGGTCCAGTGGCCATCTTGTCCCACCTGCACGGGCGGCAAGGTGTACACCGCAGTGCCGTCATCACTGACCAACGACACGACCACCCCTTGCCCGGGCTCGACCGAGGTGGTGGTGCCCGACACCTGAACGCCATTCAAGATTGCTGCGCCGTTGAACGTCACGCTGGCGGCGTCGGGGCTCGAGGGCAAGGATTGCCCGCCGGACATGACCGAGGTGATGGCGAGCGTGGCGTCCAGATCGGTGGTCAATACCGTGCCCAGATCGTAGGACAGGTCGATGGTCGGGTTCAGCGCCTGGTCGAGCACGCCGGCACCATTGATCACCGACAACTTCAGCGTTTCGCCGGTGGTCAAGTGGTTGAGGTCGGTGACCATGACCAGCCAGTCGCTCGCATAGCCGTTCACCGGCTGGAGGGGGGTCAGGCTGTCCAGCGTGGGACGG
>JACCEE011639657.1_pt1 | contig 10485 bp, 7 predicted proteins | sample 7449931 | NCBI WGS metagenome assembly JACCEE01 (sample SAMN15323457, study PRJNA562643) | freshwater metagenome | isolation source: river surface water | place: USA:Blue River Watershed | collected 2017-08-19 | reverse complement strand
TTTTATCTTCCATCGTTGGAGCAGCATAATACTGCATATACAAATTATTAGTTAAAAATGGGATAAATTGTTTTGTTTCAGGAACATACAATTTATCAACATTAAAGTTTTTAAATCTTTGAAATTCAATTTGTCTAATAACATATTGTTGGATCGACATTGCCAAAGCTAAATTCTTTTGATCTATAGCCTGGTTAAATTTATAAGATACAAACTCTTGTTCATTAGCTCCATCATTAAGAAATGACACATGGAATACGATTTTAGCATATCTTTGTTTAGACAAGAAATCTTTTTCTAATTTTTTAGCAATCTCGTTATTATTTTCTTTTAGTTTTTTAATGGCTTCCTCTTTACTCATAAAAGAGATATCAAAGAACTCTTCATTATTCACAATTTCAGATTGAAACTGAGCCCAACTATCTCCAACACTGCTTGTTATTGGTACTCCTGGGTATTTAGTCATCAATGCTTTTTTAATACTTTCAGCTCTGGTTTTTAAGTTTTTCTGAAGTGTGGTATTATTGAGTTGCTCGATAGAATTACAAGCAATCACTTCAATACTTTCCACTCTAAAAGGAGGAAGGTTTGGATTTCCAACACTTATCAAGGAGTCAATTTCTGCTAGAGTAAAACTATTTTTATTAGGATTAGTAAACGGAATTTTTACATCATAACTACTTTTTTCACTAACTGCCACCCATTCACCAACAACTGGAATTGATTTTTCATCAATCATAAAATTCACTTTATCATTAGATTTCACATTGTGAGCTTCAATGGCTTTTTTGAAAATGGTTCTACAAACCACTTTTTCATCTTTCACATAAAGAACATTGACAAAAAATTCATCATCTAAATCGATACTTTCAGGAACTTTAGCAATGATAGATTTTACTTTAAGTTTATCATCTGATTCATTAGTGCTCATTATTTGATCAAAAGTGATGGGTTTAGATACGGTACCTCTGAAGATTTTATCATTGTCAATAATCATATCTTTACAATCGTACTGACTCATAAGAATAAAATCTAACACGATACCATCTCCTTCTCTTCCTATCATTTTTTTCAAAGTTTTATTATCATCAAACTCCAGATATACATTACCTTCTTTATCAACAGTAATCATATTTGAAAGCAATTCAAGAGAATAATCCTCTAAACATTTTTTACATAATCCTTCATCAAAATATTCAAGTCCCCCTTTTCCTTTTGAGATGGGAAGGTTTTTATCCATTGGGGAAGATTTATAAACCATAAAAGTTCTATCATTTCCTAATATCAAGGAAGCGTATAAGGTTTTCATAAACTCATCCGGTTCGCAGGCTATTCCAATGAATGTGTATTGTTTATCTAATAACTGTTTAACTTGCTTAGGATTTTTAAAAATGGGAGCTAACAAATCCATTGATGCATCATAATAGGAATAATCCTGAACGCCAAGGGTTGCTCTTCCCTTTGTCACTATCTCAATACCTCTATGAGACAAACCATATTTTTTTAATCTGTAAAAAGTGGTTTTATAAGGTGCAACATTCTCATCCGTTTTTTCATTACTGTTTGCTTGAAAAGTTGCTTGCATTGCTGCCACAGAATCAAATATTTCATCATGTTTCAAAGGATCCAGATAAAAGTATTTTTTACGGGCATAATCGATAATATCTGTTATACAATCGTATAAAATCTTAGAATCATAGTTGCCCGGATTGAAATTTTTCGCATATTTAGCATTCTCTTTTAATTCAGGTGCTTTGAAATCAGCATAAGGATTTACGGTTTGAGAATACCCCAAGTTATTGATTATCAATAGAAAGGTAACAAACAGAAAGGATAGCTTTTTTATCATAATAATAATATTTAATATACTGAAAATTAATTTACAATAATAATAAAAATTCTTTTAGGTTCGCCAAAGAAAAACATGTAATTTTGCAAACAGAAAAATTTTTTTTATGGATACAGTTTTAAGCGGAATCAGACCAACAGGATTTTTACATTTAGGCAACTATTTTGGAGCTCTAAAAAATTTTATAAGAATGCAGGAAGAGAACAATTGTTATTTCTTTATTGCTGATTATCATTCACTTACAACACATCCTGATACTAAAGCATTACACAATCATATTAAAAATGTATTGATCGATTATATTGCAGCAGGTTTAGATCCTGAAAAAGCAGTAATATATGTACAGAGTGATGTTCCTGAAGTTTGTGAACTTAATTTATTACTTTCGATGCACGTTTATGTTGGAGAACTTCAAAGAGTAAGCTCATTTAAAGAGAAAGTAAGAAAACAACCTGACAATGTTAATGCTGGTTTATTGGGCTATCCCATTTTAATGGCGTCAGATATTTTATTGCATCGGGCTGATAAAGTACCTGTCGGAAAAGATCAGGAGCAACATTTAGAGATGACCCGTGATTTTGCTCAAAGATTCAACAGTTTTTATAAAGTTGACTACTTTAAACTTCCTTTAGCTTATAATTTTGGAGAACAATTAGTTAAAATTCCTGGATTAGATGGTTCCACCAAAATGTCAAAATCTGATAATGAAAATTCCTGTATTTTTCTTTCAGATCCACCTGAATTAATTCGCAAAAAAGTGATGAAAGCAGTATCAGATTCCGGTCCAACAGTTCCCAATCAGGAGAAACCTCAATCCGTTGAAAATCTATTTTCTTTAATGCAAGCTGTTTCAACACCTGATACCTTAGCATTTTTTGAATCACAATATGCTCAATGTCAAATCAGATATGGAGATATGAAGAAACAATTGGCAGAAGATATCATCAGCTTCACGGCTCCTATTTATGATAAAATTAAATTTTTACAAAACGACCATGACTATTTGTCCAAAATCGCAAAAATTGGTGCAGAAAAGGCTCGTGAAAATGCTCAAAAAACGATAAAGGATGTAAGAGAAATTATTGGTTTAAAAAAATTATAAGCATTAAAATGGCAATTACACACAAGCAAAAAAGAATAATCTGGATTCTTGGTTTTATTATAATTGGATCGTTTGTTTTTTTTAATATTTCATGTAAACATAAAAATACTAACATCATTAGCGAAAGAGAACAAATTCAAAGAACTAATGATTCATTGGATTTAATTTCCAGAGATACGGTTTGGATAAAAATCGGAAAAAACAATCAAAAAATTAAAATTGCATGGAGTAGAAATACGACCAAATTGCAACGGAAAGAGCTTACTTCTTTATTGTCCCAACTCGTATTAGTAGATGGTGGTACTTTTCAAATGGGTTCAAATCCTATGATTGATAGCATGTGTACGAAATATGAAGAACCTAGGCATTCCGTACAATTGTCTTCATTTTACATTTCAAAATATGAAGTAACACAGATTTTATTTCATGAAGTGATGGGGTACAATCCTAACTCTTTTCGACATAATTATTATCCTACCGCAAATATAAGCTGGGTTGAAGCCAATCAATTTATTCAAAATATAAATCATATAACAAGTTTACATTTTGAATTACCCACAGAAGCTCAATGGGAATTTGCAGCCAGAGGGGGAAATAAATCTAAGCAAACCCAATTCTCAGGGAATAAGGATATCAATAAAGTTGCCTGGTATAAAAACAATTCTTCCGGAATGTTTAGAAAAGTGGGAACCTTAGGACCTAATGAATTGGATTTATTCGATATGAGTGGCAATGTTTGGGAATGGTGTAGAGATTTTTATGCTCCCTATACACCTGAGAGTCAAGTAAATCCTACAGGCCCTTCTACAGGAACAACACGGGTTTACCGGGGTGGAAGCTGGATCGATAATGTGAACTATAGTAGAATCACTTACAGAAACTCAGGGAATCCTGATTTAAAAATGAATTGTTTAGGATTTAGAGTTGTTTTAATACCTTAACTATGAAAGGATTAGTAACCAAATCCACCGGACTTTGGTATGAAGTGATTGATGAAAATCGTCAAGTGATCTCTTGTAGACTTAGAGGAAAGTTTAGAATTGAAGGGATTAAAAACACCAATCCTGTAGTTGTTGGAGATCATGTTGACTTTGATCTTATGGAAGATGGAACAGGTTATATTACACAAATTGGCAAAAGAAAAAACTATATTGATCGGAAATCTACAAAACTTTCCAAAATCAGTCATTTAATTGCTTCCAATATTGATCGTGCATTTTTAGTGGTTACTTTAAATGAACCGAGAACATCTCTGGGATTTATTGATCGTTTTCTAGTCGCAGCAGAAGGATTCAGAATACCGGTTACTTTATTATTTAACAAAATAGATCTTTATGATGATGAAAACCGCGATATAATAAAACATGTTGCTCAGTTGTATGAATCTATTGGTTATCAGACCATTCTCACTTCGACTGTAACATTGGAGGGGATAGAACAACTTAAAATTTTGATGTCGGGACAAGTCAGTATGTTCAGTGGACACTCTGGTGTTGGAAAATCAGCACTTATTAATGCTGTTTTTCCCAATTTGAATCTTAAAGTGGGAGAGATTTCCGACTATCATAAAAAAGGGAAACATACTACTACGTTTGCCCAAATGTTTCCGATTGACCATCACAGTTATATTGTTGATACTCCGGGGATCAAAGAGTTTGGTCTTATTGAATATTCTAAAGAGGAGATTCGGGATTATTTTCCTGAAATTAGAAAATACAACAATTGTTGCAAGTTTTCCAATTGTTCCCATGTTCATGAACCGGGATGTGCTGTTATAAAAGCAGTAGAGGAGGGTTTGATTCCCTCCTCCAGATATTTGAATTATGTTGCCATCATTAATGATGATGACATGAATATTGCGGATTGGCAACTACTTTGATGGAGTTGGTTGCACTTCAGCATTAATATTGATCGTTTTTAAAGGATTTTTGGGATCGTTGCTTACAATATCAAGAGTAGCAACATGTGAACCGGTCAGATTTCTGGGATTAAATGTAATTATTAACTTTGCAGATTCACCAGGATTGATGGTCATACTTTCCATTTTTACAGTATATGAGCTACGGCTTGGAATTAATTGTCTGATTACCAAAGGTGTTTTTCCTTTATTTGTAATTACCAACACTTTTTCAGATTGTTGATGTGTAAATTGAGTTCCAAAATCGACTGCATCGTTATCACAAACAATGACAGGTGCTTCTTTAAGTTGTTTAGGAGTATATTTTGAGAAATCCTCTTTTACATCCATATCCAGTTGAAGAGCAATTTTCTTTTCTAAAGAGTCATTACAAGTAACAATAATAACTTCTTTAAACTGCCCAACCTGATTTTTCATTCCTGCATCAAAAATAACAGTAACAGTTCCTTCTTGATCCGGTTTTAGAACTTTTCCAAAAGAAGTTTCAACGGTTATATGTTTTGGAAGATTGATAAAGTCAATAGGTGAAGATTCTGTACTGAAATTTTTAATCAAGAATTGATATTTTGCTTTTTGAGCATTGGTAGTTGTGATTCTACCCATTCTTTCTTTAAAACGAATTTTACCATTTCCTTCTTTATAACCAGCTAATTCATATACTGTAGGAGGTCTTTTTTCAACATTTCCTTTAATAAAAATCATAAGGGGTGCTCCTCCGTTCAAAGCACTATCCACAGGTTGGTTGGTGAAAATTTTAATATGTTTATGAAAAGAACCTGGTCTTCCCATCGGATCATAAGTGGCATCAATAAAACCTCTTCCACCGGGAGGGATTGGTTCGCGTGTATAATTTGCAGCTGTACAGCCACATCCTGGCTGGACTCTGTCCAATTTTAAATCTTGGTTTCCCACATTGCTGAATTCGAATCGGCCGGTAACTTTTCCACCTTCCTCTTTAATGGATCCGAAATCGTAAGTTGTATTGTCAAACTTAATCTGTGGTTGTGCATAAAGAACAGCCATCACAAAAAATAACAAAACACTTAAATTAATTTTTTTCATAGTACATAAAATTTGAGTTATACTTTGGTTTTTTTAAGGTCGCAAATGTACAATTTTTTTTGATAAATCTTTGAAATTAATTCCATTAAAATTTCCTGATGACATCAACAGAAAAACACTATTCCGGGTATCAAAAGACAATAGTTTAGACTCCAGTTCTTTTGAATTGTTTAAAACTAAAAGATCTTTTCTTTGAAAAGCATCAATAATCATGGGAATATCGAAAGGAGGCAATTTTTTATGGGTAATCACTTCAGGATTATAAAAAACGATAGCAGTATCAGCTGCATCCATGCAACCACTGTATTCGCTTAGAAATTGCTTATTTAAACTGCTAAAAGTGTGCAGTTCCATACATGCGATAAGTTTGCGATCTGCAAACTGTTCCCTAACAGCCTCAATTGTTGCTTTTAATTTTGAAGGTGAATGGGCAAAATCCTTATAAACTGAACAATCTTCATTTTTTTCCATCAGTTCCAGTCTATTACTGGCACCTTTAAATGTTGAAATGGCATTATAAAAATCTTTTTCTTCCATTCCAATTGCTAAACAGGCATTTTTAGCCGCATTGATATTGGAAAGATTGTGTTTTCCAAAAATTTGCAGAGGAATATCCCCATAAGATGTTGTCAAATAGGTAATTCCATTTTTAATAAGATATGGATGAACAGAATATCCGATTTTATTGGGTTTAAGGATAGATTGACTTACTTGATTCAATTCCGTATCATCCTGGCAGTATATAAAAGTGCCTTGCTCGGGAATCATATCGGCAAAAATTTTAAATTGCTCTACGTAAATATCAAAAGTTGGAAATACATTGATATGATCCCAGGCAATTCCACTGATAATTCCGATATTGGGTTGATACAAATGAAATTTTGGTCTTCGATCGATAGGTGAAGTAAGATATTCATCTCCTTCAATTACCATAATTTTGGCTTCATCGGATAACTTTACCATCACTTCAAATCCTGCTAATTGGGCTCCAACCATGTAATCACAAGCAATATGACAACTTTGAAGTACATGAATAATCATGGAGGTAATGGTAGTTTTTCCGTGACTACCACCCACAACAATTCTTAATTTATCTTTACTTTGTTCGTACAGAAATTCGGGATAGGAATATATTTTCAATCCCAGCTCTTTGGCTTTTATCAGCTCCGGATTATCGATTAAAGCATGCATTCCCAGAATAACAGCATCCAGTTCAGGAGTGATTAGATCTGGATTCCATCCGATTTGGGAAGGTAATATACCGTATTTTTCCAGGCGAGACTTGGCAGGATCGAAAATTTCATCATCTGAACCGCTAATTTGGTACCCTTTTAAATGAAGTGCAATAGCTAAATTGTGCATCGCACTTCCGCCAATGGCTATAAAATGTATTCTCATCTTTTTTTAAATTTAAATACAAAATTAACAAAATTAAAAATTCAAAAAAACACTGTTTTTGAAAACTATAAACAATCGGGTGAGGATTATTTATTTATGAAAAGGGTGTAAAAAACGGATTCTAAATCAAAAAAAAACTATTGTTTCATCAATTTTGAAACATACTTTTTTTGATCAATAATAGAGTGAACCAAATAAAATCCGGAAGATAAATGAGCTATCTTAATCATTTGTGTATCAGTATATCCAGATTGCACTAATTTCCCATTCATATCAAAAATCTGATATGAAATTCTATGGTTCAAGTCTGAAGGATAATTTACAATATCATAAGCCGGATTAGGATATAAATGGATCGGTTCGCTATCAATCAGATTGTTTTCTGCAATGGAAACATTGTTTTCAGCAGTAGTCATAATCATTCCATTATAGCCACACACATATAAATCTCCTGATGGAGTTTTGGTTACCTCTCTCACATTAACGGAAGTAAATCTTTTAAAATCAGCCCAGTTTAATCCTTTGTTTATGGAATAGAAACAATTTCCGCTTGTAGTAAAAGTTAAGATAGTATCAGAATTTGTTTTAATAATTGATCTGATTTCACGATTTATGGGTAAGGAGATGGAGGTCCAATTAATTCCTCCGTTGACAGATCTTAAAATTTTCCCATTAACAGTACCTGCTAGAATGGTATCGGCACTCAGATAGATAAAAGTATTGATAATATTGGTGATTCCTGAAGTTAGTTGAGTCCAAGAATCTCCTCCATTAATGGTTTTGAGTATCACCCCATTATTACCCATAGCGAGTCCATTTTGTAGATCAAAGAATCCGATCTTATTTAAATTTTGAGTTGTAGGAGTTGTAATTTCAGTCCAAGTTTCACCATCTATAGATTTATAAATCTTTCCCATTGTTGCAGACATCCAAAGGTGGGTTGGATCACCAATATGAATATCAGTGATGCCGTAAAAAGTTCCTGTATTGTATCCTGTCCAGGTTAATCCGGCATCTACTGTTTTTTGAGCATATCCCACTGATCCGACTAACCAACCTAACTGATCATCATAAAATTTGATTCTCTTAAATGAAGAGATGGCGGGTAATGTGATTAAATTCCATGACAATCCCTTGTTAATAGTTCTCATTAAAAAGCCATCATCTCCTGAAATAAATCCAATATCATCAGTTGGAAAACATATTGTACTATATTTCTTATAATCATTAACATAGGTTTGATAGTTGCTAAAATTCATCCCTCCATCAGTTGATTTCCAAATTCCGCCAAACTCACCAACAGTAATTATTATACTTGCATTTAATGCATATAGTGCATTTAAATCATCATAATCTCCAATGATAACATGATCCCAGCTGGATCCACCGTTATTAGTACGCATTAAGCCATAATCATCCGTAGCAATAAATCCAATACTACTTGTTAGAAACTGCAGTTTATTGATTATTGAAGTAGTGTTTAGATTAATTGGTGTCCAGGATGTTCCACCATTTTCAGTTTTCAATAAAGTGCCCCAGGTACCACCCACATACCCTACTTGATCATTTAAAAACCAGGTACAATACAGATCTTCATCAACACCGGTATAAATGGGATTCCAGTTAGCTCCTCCATTGATTGTTTTGACTATATATCCATTAGTTGTAGAAATAAAACCGGTTTGATCTGAAACAAAAAATATTTCGTACAAATCTTCGGTCGTACCAGAAGAAATGAGAGTCCAGGAAACCCCACCATCAATGGAATGGTACAATTCTCCGTAATCACTGGTCATAAATCCTTCCAAGTAAGAAATAAAAAATATATCATGATAACTTTTAGTAGATGAAACCGAAGCACATGGGATCCAAGTACTTCCACCATCATAAGTTCTGGATGCTACTCCATATCCACACACCCATCCGGAATCCTGATTCAGAAAAAAAACCGATTCAACATCGTTTACAGCAATATTTCCTGCATAATCCCAAGTTAAACCACCATCAATTGTCGAGATCAACACTCCACTATATCCCACGGCAAATCCTTTTGTATCTGTTACAAATGTAATATCTGTCAGTGTATTTCCTTGTGGTAAAGGGTTTAACCATCTCCATTGTGAATATCCTGTTAAAAGGGATATTAAAAAAACTAATAAAAGTGCTATTTTTTTCATGGCTATTACATTTATTTTATTTTTAGATATTCTTTGAGTTTATTTTCATTTTTGGCAGTTATCAATTTTTTCATTTCCCCTTTGATGATAACCCCATTATCGGGATTTTCGCAATATTGAATAAAAATCAAAATCCCATTATAGTTAATATCATTTGCTGAAGGCTTATCATTTTTATGTTCTATAGCATATTTTAAAGAAGCTGCCATATAAACACTTGATAATAAGGACTGTTTTTTACATATTTTTGTAATTTTATCTTCAATCGTAAATGAATAATCGGGAGTTCCGGTCATCCAGTTAATCATAAATAAAAAAGCATTTAAATTATCTATGTTTGAACTATTAGTTTCATAATTATTTTGAAGAATAAAATCGGCACACTGCAGTGCTAAAGATTCATATTCAGCATAATTGGTATTAGAATCAAATTTTATATCTGATACTTTTGGTGCTTTTTGAGCAATAGCAACAACGGTTATTGCCAAAAAAAACAGATGAAATAATAACGTTTTTTTCATATTTTTTATATTTAAAGGTTTTTAATTTTGGAAAAGCAAACAATAGCCACAAATTCTTTCCATGAGATTAGAGTTGCAAATATAAAAAAAAATATAATAACTTATTAATTCAATGAAAAATGAAGAAAGGCGAAGGGCGAAAGGCGAATGATAAATGAATAATGAATAATGAATAATTGAGCACATGAGCATTTGAACACATGAGCACATCGAGCATTCGAGATCTATTTATTCAATAAAACCTTTTGAAAAAAGAGCTCCTCTTTTTGTTTGATTTTTAGGATATAAAATCCATTAGAAAAATAGGAAAGATCAATGGTAAAAGGATTTTGATCAATATCTGTATATTGTTTTAGTTTAATACCTGTTAATGAATAAATGGTAATTTCATCCGGTATAATTGATGCAGATTTGATGTGAATTTTACCGCTTGTTGGATTTGGATTAATCTGATAGGG
>JACCEE012541924.1_pt1 | contig 10486 bp, 9 predicted proteins | sample 7449931 | NCBI WGS metagenome assembly JACCEE01 (sample SAMN15323457, study PRJNA562643) | freshwater metagenome | isolation source: river surface water | place: USA:Blue River Watershed | collected 2017-08-19 | reverse complement strand
CTTCTTTTCGGAATTTCCAATACACGCTAGGGTGAATGGCGGTATACTCACGTTGTATCACCGCTTCGACCTGATGCAAAATATCGGTATTGTGACGTTCTATAGTGTCGACTAGATAAGGAATAATCAAATCGAGTTTTTCGGCATTGAGGCTGTTGAGCACTCTAGCCGTTGGTGCCACGAGTTCAATTACACCTAGCAACACATTGTTTTTGATGACAGGCGAAAACACGGCACTTTTGATGCCTTGCGAAAGCAAATGTTCGCACAAGGCTTTATTTTCTGTTTGCAGTAAATATTGGTCTACATCAGCAATGATAAGCGATTTTTTTTCTGCGATGGCTTCTTCGAAACAACAGCTAAACAGCGAGTCGGAACAACTCAATTCTTGCTCGTTAAAAAGCAAATAGCTCGACAAGGTTTCATCAGAATAAGGTGGTTTGACAAAGGTGTTTTCTTCTTGATTGTACAAAATGAAACCCACTCTAAGCTCAGGAATTCGAAACACGGAACGAAAAATGGTTTCAAATTCATCAACATATTCAGCCTTTTCGATTTCGGATTTCAAAAGGTTACTTTTTAAATTCGAAATGGCGCTTTCGGTCGTGGCATCATACAAAGAGACAATCCCAAAGCCTTTGAGAATCCAGCTTTCTTTAGGGAATTTGGCTTTCCAAAGGTCGATATTGTCATAATTGTCGAGCAATTCATGCACTTCTTCTTGGGTTAAAGTCAAGGATTTCTCGGTAGGAATGATTTCGACAAAATCGGCATTGTACAAAATGCGATAATGATTCATAATACCGTTTTGGTCTTGGATATCAAAAAACAAGGGTTTGTTGAAGTTGATTTTTTGACCGTAGAATTCATTCAGAATCAAGGCGCAATTCATAATATACAATTGGTCATCGTCTACATCTCTTATTGAGAATTCTGGCGTAAATCCTTGGTGCTGAAGTATTTTTTTGAAACGTTCGGTATAATTGAAGGTCAGATTTTGAAAAGGAATAGCCACCGCTTTGATTTCGTTGTGGGTTAAAGCGGTAGGAAACAAGTCGGCGAGTAAATTTCGGACTAAGGCTTCGTTGTTTTCGATTAAGCTTAAATCCTCGATTCCGTCTCTAAATTCAGGAAAAGCTTCGATTTCTTTGAGTAAGGCTTTGGCATAGTTGGAACGGTAGTCCACACTGGATTTTGCAATTTCTTCTAAAGATTCGATGAGTTTATGAAACGAAATGAGCGTTTTGAAAGGACTTTCTTTGAGTGTAATGCTTTTCATCTGCGTAGGATTAAGAATTCAAATTTACGCAATCTTTGTGTGCTATGGCTCAAAAAAAATCCTCAACTGCAAAGGGCAATTGAGGATAGTATTTTTGAAGTCTGAAAAAAATCTAATTTTTCTCTTCTTTGTTGAAATATACTAGGTAGTAATACATTTGTTTTTCTTCGTCCCAGCCTTTTTCTACAAATTTTTCGGCACTTTCTGGATTGATAAAATCCATTTTGATTTGGATATGTGTGTCCAGATTAATCACGTTTTTGATGGATTTTCTTGCATCCGAAACGGCAGCATTGGCAATAGGGAAGGAGGTCACATCTTCGATGCTGTATTTCTCTCCTTTGTCAACTTTATAGTTTTTGAATTCAGGAATCAAATCGGGATTATCAATAACCTCGTTCAAGAAATTCGATTCTTCAAATTGGTCATTTTTAGCAAAATAATTCACCGAGCGGTTCATGAACATCACTTCTTCTTTTTTGTCCTCGGCAGGAAAAACAACATCTTTGGCAAAGTTTTGACAAAATTTCAAATACTTTTTGGTGATGAAGTTTTCGTCCTCAAAAGCATCTACAGATAAGAAATGCTCCAACCAGTAGCGCGCATCATAACGATTGCTGTCTACGGTTAATATTTTGTAACCTTCTTCTTTTTTGTGGTTAAAGATTAAACAACCTTTGTCGAGTTTGTTCAAGCTCACGCCATGTTGAAGAATCATCTCTAAGTGCGTTTCCTTTTCCTCAAATTGTAAAAAGTCGGATTGGATTTCGCTTTTAAAAATACCAATAGCGTCTACTATGTTATTGTCTATCGAAACATTCGTCAAGTGCGCCACATACACCTCGCCATTCTTGATGTGCGGATGATTGGATTGCTCGAACAAGTGCTGTGTGATTTGTTTAGAAACTTCGTGTAGATTGTTTGGATTATCAAAAATTTGAGTGGCAAATTTGAACATATCGTTGTAATCCAAATCTACTTCATGTGCAAATTGAAAGTAATTTTCTTCTTTTTCTCTAAAAGGTTTCAAGAAGAATTCTTTAATCAACGGAACAATTTCATCGTTGAGGTTAAAAGGTTGTTCTGATAAGAAGATCGCTTCATTACGACTCTTGTTTCCAACACGATGTATGGAAAGCGTTTCGATGTGGGTGTTGAATAAGTTGATCATTAAGGAAGTATGAAGGTTTAAGGTTGTTTAAAAGTTTGAAATTGTTTAATGTTGTTTAACGTTTAAAGTTGTTTAATAGTTTAAAGTTTATTGTGGTTTTGGGAATGTTCGTCTATGAATTTTGTTCCCTTAAAGTCTTTTTTGTTAAGGTATGTGATGAAATTATGGATTTTAACACTCAATTTTTCATATTCAATGACTAAATAGTTTAATTTTTCTTCATTAATATAATCATTGTCAAATACTCTATACAATTGTGAGCGAGTCTCTCCAGCAGATCCTTTTGCTATTGACAGAAATTGACGGAATTCTATATTTCCATTTCTTTCAAATCCTTCAGCAATGTTATCCATAACAGATCCCGAGGAATCTTTTATTTGAGCATTAAATTTAAAATCTTTGTTTAAATCGGTGTTTTTAGATATAAAAATGATTTCTTTTGAAAGTCTTCTAGCGTCTTGCCAAATTTCTAAATCTTCAAATCTTTTTATAGTAGCCATACCAGATAGTTTTAACTTTTAAACAATCTTAAACAACATTAAACCTTTACAGAACAATTAAACTCTTAGTTCCAATTCTCCTCGAAACCGTAGTCTTCGAAGCTATCGTCACCACTAAACATGTCTAGGTCGTCTTCGTCAAGATCGTCTTCGAATTCGCCGTAGATGTCATCATTCATATCGGCTTCAAAGTTTTTTTCACCGGCTTCTGCGGGCATAATACCGTGAGAGAATAAGGTTTCTGGATAGGTACCACCAGCAACTGGTTCTTCTATAGCGGCTAATTCAACCAAGAACGTCCACATGTTGATGAAATCGTACACATAGATGATTTTGGTATTGGCTTCATCAAGGATATCCGATAAAGCGTAATCGCTCATGGTACGTTGTTCGCCAGGAACATCTCCCGTATCAAACAAAGGAATTTCATCTTCTTGATTCCAAGTTTCATCACAGGTATAAAAGGAAGCTACCTCCATACCATCAAAGCCAAATGCATTAAAAATAGCGTTGTGTAAATCTTCTAAAGTATCGTCAGAAAGTATTGCTATGTCTCTAAAAATGTCTTCTTCGGCATCTAGAATAACCCTAAATTTATAAACCATAATTTTTGTTTTTGTTGAAACGTCAAAGGTAAAATTTAATTTTAGAAAACTCTTTTGCAATCTTATTTTGTTGAAAAGATTTTATTTTCAAAAGCTGCGTAAACAAAAAAAGCTGTCCGTAACAGACAGCTTTTACTATGATTAATTGTGAAGTTTTAGTGTTTCTCTTCAGAACACAAACCTACGATTTCATGGAATACATCGTGCAAAGCAGTCAATGATTTTAGGGTAGCTTCGTCTGAACCTTTGGCTTTTACTAGTTTGTCCAAACCTTTGGCACCTTCTTGTAATTTTTTGATGGAAGCTAAGATGGCTGGTGTTTTGAATTCGGCTGGGATAGCTTCTTTTGACAACGCATCAGCTTTTTGAACCATTTCTTCAGAACGTGTTTTAATAGGATTCAAATCACCTTCTTCTGCAGGATGAAAAGTTTGTGACATTACCCCATGGAAGGTTTTGATAGCAGGCCATTTTTCAAAAGTAGTTTGTGCAGACACATTGGAAACCACCAAAAAGAAGAACAATACAGCTAAGAATTTTAAAGATTTCATGGTTATTGTTTAAAAGTTATTGGTTCAAAGGTATAAATTAATTTACTGTTATAAAACGCTCTTTTTTGATTTAATTCACACGAGTCACTCGCCCCGTATGAATGTCATAAAGCATAGGAATGACTTGAATTTCTTTTTGGTCAATCCAAGTGTTTTTTAAGATTTGATGGGTAGAATGTTTGATATTGGCCACAATGCATTCATTAAGATGCGTTTTGTAAGGTCTTGGAACTTGTTTTTCTTCGTCCTCTTTTTTGAGTGTATTGATGATGTCTTCGATGTGGTCGTGTTTAGGCTCTAATTTTTTTGTGTCTGCATTTTCAACAAAAGCTTTGATAGCGCCACATTCGCTATGTCCTAGCACGATAATCAGTTTTGTTTTTAAGTGTTCAACGGCATATTCCACACTTCCCATATCGATATCAGTGATAAGATTTCCTGCATTTCTAATCACGAATAAATCACCAATTCCTTGGTCAAAAACAATTTCAGGACTTACGCGACTGTCGGAGCAAGTAATAACAACAGCAAACGGATGCTGTGCTTTTTCGTTGGCCAAGACTGCCGCTTTGTTCTGATGAGGATGTATGGATTGGTTGTTTAAAAAACGTTGGTTTCCCAGAGTGAGTTGTTCTATGGTAGAAAGAGCTGGGGTTTCTTTTAGTGCGTCATTACAGCTTGAAGCTACAAGAACAAGTAGCAAAAAGCCAAGAGAATAAAGTTTCATTTTTTCAAGTATTAAATATCCAATAAATGTAAGAAATTCAACGGGTAAAAGCCATTTTTGACAAGGCTTTTTGACTGTTTTTAGCATATTTAAAATCGGTCTCGATTGAATAAAATGCAGTGTTATTTTGTCGAAATCGATTAAGAAAATCGCTATTTTAAATGATTTTACAATTCAACCTCGTTTTTCTACAATTCAGTCATAACTTTTTAGAGAATCCATAATCCCGAAAGATATTTGCTTCATCAAAAAACAAACAGTATAATGAAAACAAGTATCAAAAAAATCGCACACAAATTCTTTTTAGCAACCCTATTGGTTTTGATGAGTAGTATAGCTCTTGCTCAAAATACCATTTCAGGAAAAGTTATCGATCCAAAAGGTAAGCCCGTCGTTAGCGCCAATATTTATATCGAAGGCACTTATGATGGCGCCACAAGCGATGAGAAAGGACTTTTCTCATTCGAAACCACAGTCAAAGGAAATGCGACCCTAATCATAAGCTCTTTGATACACGAAACGGCAACTCTCGTTATAGATGTAGCCAATTACAAAGACAAAACGATAACGCTCAAAGAGAATGTCAACACCTTAGACGCGGTGGTGATTACGGCTGGAACTTTAGAGTCGGGAGACAAAGCTCGTGTTTCGGTGTTGAAGCCTTTAGATATTGTAACCACAGCAGGTTCTGCGGGAAATATTATTGCTGCGCTACAAACTTTGCCGGGTACTCAAAACGTGGGTGAAGACGGTCGTTTGTTCGTTCGTGGAGGCGAGGCCAATGAAACACAAACTTTTGTCGACGGTATCCGAGTGGCACAGCCTTATGGCGCTAGCACGAATAATTTGCCTACTCGCGGACGCTTTTCTCCGTTTTTGTTTAGCGGAATTTCTTTTTCTACTGGAGGTTATTCTGCCGAGTATGGCGAGGCTTTGTCAAGTGTGTTATTATTGAATACCCAAGACGAACCCGACCAAAACAAAACCGAAATTGCCTTAATGACCGTAGGTTTAGGGGTTGGAAATACACAAAAATGGAAAAAAAGCTCGTTGAGTGTCAATGCCGCTTACATCAACTTGGCGCCGTATCAAAAAGTGGTGCCTCAAAATATCGAATGGAACAATCCTTTTCAATCCCTTTCTGGAGAAACGGTTTATCGCTACAACTTCAATAACGGAATCCTAAAACTATATGCTGCTTTCGATTCTTCCAAATTCGATTTGAATCAAGAAAGCGTCAATTCGCCTAACAAAGTCAGAGTCGATTTGAATAATAACAACTTTTACTTAAATACTTCTTACAAAGGTGGTTTTGGAAACAATTGGCAAGTGACAACGGGATTGAGTTATGGCTATTCCAAAAACAAATTGGGATTGGATTTGGATAAACTAAACAATGACGAAAACGCCTCACATCTTAAATTCAAACTCCGTAAAAGCATTTCACAACACGTTAAATTAGCTTTCGGTACGGATTATTTCATTACTCGTTTCAACGAAGATTTTACGCCAAATTCTGGATTTGGTGGTACTAGCGGATACAATTCCTCAATAGCAGCAGCTTTTGCCGAAGGCGATATTTTATTCACCAAAAACTTTGCTGCCAAAGTAGGGGTTCGTGCTTCATACAATGATTTGTTGGACGAAACCGCCGTTGCTCCTCGTGTTTCCTTGGCGTACAAACTGAATAAAACCAGCCAGTTTTCTTTCGCTTATGGCCATTTCACTCAGGCGCCAAGTGTTGATTTTATCAAATATTCCAAAATGCACCAATTCGAAAGCGAAAAAGCTTCGCATTACATTTTAAATTTTCAATACAACAACGACCGTCAAACGTTTAGAGCTGAGGCTTATTACAAAGACTACAGCAATTTGGTGAAATTCAATACAACAACGCCAATGTTTAATTCAGTGTACAATAACAATGGTTCTGGCTACGCCAAAGGACTCGATTTGTTCTGGAGAGATGGCAGCTCGATTAAGAATTTAGAATATTGGATTTCCTATTCTTACATCGATACCGAGCGCGATTATCGCAATTTCCCTAAACAAGTTACGCCAAGTTTCGTAGCGGACCATACAGCGTCTTTGGTGACCAAATATTTCATCACCGACTGGAAATCACAAATCGGTTTCACCCATTCTTTCGCCACAGGTCGTCCGTACAACAATCCTAACGAAACCCAATTTATGAACGGAAAAACCAAAGCTTTCAATAATTTGAGTTTCAATTGGGCGTATTTAGTGTCGCAACAAAAAATCCTGTATTTCTCCGTGTCCAATATTTTACAAACTCAAAATGTCTTTGGTTACGAGTACGCCAATACTCCAGATGCAGCGGGCGTGTACAACCGCAGAGCCATCACACCAACTGCCGATAGTTTCTTTTTTGTAGGTTTCTTCTGGACCATCAGCGACAACAAAAACGACAATCAGTTAAAGAATTTGTAACCTGTTGGATGAAATTATTTTTGACCACACTTCGATACCTCAGTTCAGGCTAGAATCATAGTATTTATAGTTTAACGATTGTCCGTAACTCGTACTAAAAATCAAAGCGTTAAATATAAACTTTGCGGCTCTGCGCCTTTGCGTGAAATTGAACTCGCAAAGACGCAAAGACGCAGAGAAAAGAAAAGATAAAGTTTTTGAATTTGCCTCTAAGGTTTGTTTATAAGTCAGGCTGGGAGCAGTAAGCATAGGGCATTTCCAGCAGGCATCGTCCCGTGATCCGCTATATCTTTCCTGCCGAACCCCGTCAGCAAAGGATGCCGCTCCTCCCGGGGCTAAGAGGCAAGATAAGGTGTTTTTGGAAAGAAAAGTGTTTTTACAATTCATCCAAGGTATTTGCTTTTAAAAATATCCACCACGACCCGAGCGATAGCGAATAGGCGAAGCAATTCACTAATGAATCACGAATAAAAATGTGTTTTAATGACACGAATTATTACTATTGATGGAATTCGTGACATTCAATTTCAGTTTCGATGAAAATTAGTGACAAGTCGTGTAATTAGTGGCTAACTTTTTTTAAAAGCGAATGCACTACAATTCATCCTCCAAAAACAACAGTTCAGTTACAATCAATTTTAGTTTCGATTGGTCCAAACTACTTTTACATCAGCATAATAAAAGCAACAACCTTTAAAAAAATAAACTATGAAAACATCAGTTCTTATCCTGTTCTTAGCCATAAGTGCAATGGCAACCGCTCAAGTCGCTATCAAAGTAGACATCGTTGGTCTAAAAAACAACAAAGGTCAAGTCCTAATCGGATTGTACAATTCCGAAAATCATTTTCTAAAAAAAGTCTACAAAGGCAATGTCGCTTTAATCAAAAACGCAAAAGCAACGGTCACTTTTGAAAACCTTCCTGCTGGTGAGTATGCGATTAGTGTTTTTCACGATGAAAACAGCAACGGAAAATTAGACACCAACTTTATGGGAATTCCAAAAGAAGCTTATACCGCTTCAAACGATGCCAAAGGGTTTATGGGGCCTCCAAAATACAAAGACGCTAAGTTTCAAGCCACCCAAAACAAGCACATCGTATTGAAAGTATAAGCAGTTTACAATTCATCCTCAAAAAACGACAGTTCAGTCACAATCAATTTCAAAAGTAGCATATCAGCAATACTTTTACATCATCAAAATAACAACAACCATTTAAAAGAAATTAACAACTAAAAAAATAGAAATTATGATTAAAGTTTTAACCGCCACCGCTTTATTTATTTGCAGTTTATTAGCTGCCCAAGGACAATACGAACAAGGAATGGGAAAAGCGTTCCAATTGTGGGGAGAAGGCAAAAACACCGAAGCTGCCGCTTTATTCGAAAGAATTGCAGCAGTCGAAAAAAACAACTGGTTGCCTAACTATTATGTGGCTTTAGTAAACACCACAACCGCTTTTAGAACCAAAGGCAAAGACGAAGTAACCGCTTTGTTGACTAAAGCACAAAACGCTTTGGATGTAGAATTAATCAAAAACGAAAACAATCCCGAATTATTAGTAATGCAAGCTATGATTCACACCGCTTGGATTGCTTATGACCCAATGACCAACGGACAAAAGTTGTCTGGAAAAGTAATGGAACTCTATGGTAAAGCACAGGCCATTGCTCCAGAAAACCCAAGAGTGGTATTCTGTAAAGCCGAATTCGAAATTGGTGGAGCTAAGTTCTGGGGAACAGATACAACACCTATGTGTGCACAAATTGATAAAGCTATCGGACTTTTTGCTACTTTTAAACCAGAAACAGCTTTCTCACCAAAATGGGGATTAGATCGCGCTCAAGAAGCTCAAAAGAATTGTAAAAAATAGTACTGAACTTTGAATGAGTTGAAAAGCCAATAGCAAAAACCAATAGCCAATAGCCAATAGCCAAAAGCCAATAAAAAATGGAAAAACAGAAATACAGTACACTAGAAGGAATCAAAAAAGGCTTTATAGATTGTTTGAAGATTACACTAGTATTTACGCTTGTTTTTTCGTTGTTGCAAGGGGATTTCAGTCCTCAAAGTCTACTCACTACTTTTTTAGTTAGTGCTCTATATTCTTACGGAATTGGTTTTGGAAACGGACTCATCAATGATATTTTGGACCGCAGATGGAATTGGTTAGAGCAAACCAATTTGAGAGTGTATTTTGGAATTTTTTGCACCATTTTGTACACCGTTCCTGTAGTTTTAGGAATCGATTATTTGACTTTCGTAGTGTTTCAAAAACTAGAAGTTTCGGAGTTTTTCAACAACAGAATGGTTTGGGTGCATATGTTTTATATCATTCTTTCTTTGGGAGTTTCTACCTTTATGCACGCGCGTAGTTTTATGCTCAACTGGAAACAAGCTTCTAAAAAAGAAGTATTCGAACAAAAGATTATTGCAGGAACAGCTTCGGCTAAATTTGAAACCTTAAAAAATCAAATCGACCCACATTTTCTTTTCAATAGTTTGAATGTGTTGAGTTCGCTGATTGAGGAAAATCCAGATAATGCCCAACGATTCACTACTTCTTTGTCTAAAATTTACCGCTATGTGTTGGAACAAAAAGATAAAGAATTGGTATCGGTAGCAGAGGAATTGAGTTTTGCAACTACGTATATGAAATTGCTAAAGATGCGCTTTGAGAACAGTTTGTTTTATGAGGTGACTGCTGAAGTTCAAAATCCAGATGCCAAAGTAGTGCCGCTTTCACTGCAATTGTTATTAGAAAATACCGTAAAACACAATGTGGTAAGCGAGCAAAGACCTCTACACATCCGAATTTATATTGAAAATGATTATTTAGTGATTCAGAATGATTTTCAAAAGAAAGAAGTATTGCAAGACCGCCAAGGCGTTGGATTACAAAACATCATCAATCGATACGCAATCATTACCAAACGAAAAGTACTGATTGAACAAAACGAACAAACTTTTACCGTTAAAATACCCATTTTAACCCAACAAATAACTGTTATGGAAACGACATTAAATTACAGAGAAAACAATGCGTACTACCGCGCAAAAAAGAGAGTAGAGGAATTAAAAGGATTTTATGGCAACCTGATTTCGTATTGTGTAGTGATCCCCATTTTAATTTATGTGAATCTTACTTTTGTCCCACAATTTCATTGGTTTTGGTTCTCTGTAGGAGGCTGGGGATTTGGTT
>JACCEE011064653.1_pt1 | contig 10487 bp, 9 predicted proteins | sample 7449931 | NCBI WGS metagenome assembly JACCEE01 (sample SAMN15323457, study PRJNA562643) | freshwater metagenome | isolation source: river surface water | place: USA:Blue River Watershed | collected 2017-08-19 | reverse complement strand
TCGACGCCGGTGGTCGGCTCGTCGAGGATCAGCAGGTCGGGATCGTGGATCAGCGCGCAGCACAGACCGAGCTTCTGCTTCATGCCACCCGAGAGCTGGCCGACCGGGCGCGCCAGGAAGGGCTGCAGCCCGGTCGCGCGCGTGAGCGCGTCGATGCGCCGGCGCCGCTCGGCCGCGTCGTGGCCGAACAGGCGCGCGAAGAACTGCAGGTTCTCCTCGACCGACAGCGTAGGGTAGAGGTTGCGCCCCAGTCCCTGCGGCATGTAGGCGATGCGCGGGCAGACCGCGCGCCGGTGCACGGCATGCGCCATGTCGCCGCCGAGCACCTCGATGCGGCCCTGCTGCAAGGCGCGAGCGCCGGCCAGCAGTGCGAGCAGGCTCGACTTGCCGACGCCGTCCGGGCCGATCAGCCCGACCATGCAGCCGGCCGGGATCGCCAGGCTGATGCCGTCGAGCGCGCAGACCCTCTTGTAACGCAGCGCGACCCCTTCGAGACGCGCCACCAGGCCGCTCGGCAGCGAAAACGGCGCCTGCGCCGTCGTCACGGCAGCTCCCTGAGCGCCAGCGGTTCAGGCCAGGCCGCCTGCGGGTCCAGCCTGACCCAGGCCACGCCCGGCAGCCCGGTCTTGACCTGCTCCAGGTGGCGCAGCAGCAGCTCGCGGTCGATGCGGGCGCGCACGCGGAACATCAGCTTCTGACGCTCGCTGGCGGTCTCGACCGTCTTGGGCGTGAACTGCGCCTGGCTGGCGACGAAGGAGATCCGCGCCGGGATCGGATAGGCCGGCGCGGCGTCGAGCACGATGCGCACCTCGCTGCCCAGCGCCACCCGGCCGGCGACGGCCTCGGGCAGGAAGAAGGTCATGTAGACATCGCTCGGGTCGAGCAGCTCCAGCACCCGGGCGCCGCCGGCGACGACCTCGCCCGGCTGCGCGACCAGGATCTGCACCCGGCCGTCGCGCGGCGCCTTGAGCTCGGCGTCGGCCAGATCGACCCGGATGCGCGCAAGCGTCGCCTCCAGCGCCCGCACATTGGACCGCGCCGACGCGACCTGCGCGCGCGCGGCCGTGACGGCTGCGGCCGCCGCACGGGCCTGTGCCTGCGCTGCGGCCAGCATGGCCTGCTGGTTGCGCACCTTGGCGCGGTCGTCATCGAGCAGCTGGCCGGAAAAGAAGCCCTCGCGCGCGAGCTGTTCGGAGCGCGGCAGGCGCCGGCGCGCGCTGTCGAGTTCGCTCTCGCGCTGCACCACCAGCGCCAGTCCAGCCTGGTGACCGCTGTCGGCCTGCGCCACCTGCACCTCGGCGGCGGCGACGGCCTGCTGCGCCTGCTGCAGACGTGCCTGCGCCTCGTCCTGCTGCGCCAGCAGACTGTCGGCCTGCAGGCGCGCCAGTGGCTGGCCGGCGCGAACGAAATCGCCCTCGCCGACCAGGACTTCCTGCAGCCGGCCGGACAACCGGCTGGCGATCGCGATCTCGGTCGCCTCGATGCGGCCGTTGCCACTGACGAACCCTGCCGGCGGACCCGAGGCGCGCCAAGGCCACCAGAACCACGCGGCAACACCCAGCGCGAGCACCAGGGCGAAAACGGATCTCCACCTGCCTGTCATCTTGGCTCCAGCCTGCTTGCGGATGCGTCCGGAATGACCACCCTCCCTGACGGCATGGTAGCGCCAGATGGCGGAATCAAGTGGCGTTCATCTGACCTTAAGGATTCTGTGCTGGAATGTGAATGCTGCGGCAGGCCGGGCCAGCTCGCAGAGAGCCGCCTCGTGCTGCGCGCCATCAGTGACGAACCGGCCATCCCCGAAAACTGAAATCGTCCCGAAACGGGCATCAGGCCGACCCGCCCCTCATCGGCCCAATAACAGCAGGAGCAGACATGAGCAGCAACAAAGGCTATAAGTTCACGCTCGACGCCAGTGGCGCAGTGACCGCGGTCTACGAAATCAAGAACGGGCGATCCAAGCTCGAGAAAATCGACGCCAACGAGACCTGGATCCATGACGCCGCGACGAACAGCGTGACCAAGACCGAGTGGGAGAAAGGTCGAACGGAAACCACGATCTTCACCGATGTCGATGGAGACGGCATTTTCGCCAAGGGTTCGACGACTTACGACACGACGTCGACACCCGGTTCGACCACATCCCAGAACGGCTACCAATTCACCATCGACAGCGCGACGAACGCCGTCACCGCCGTCTACGAAATCAAGCGCGGCGTCTCCCGCCTCGACCATCTCGATACCAACGAGACCTTCAGCTACGACGCGGCCAGCAGCGCCGTCACCAAGACCGAGGTCGAGCGCGGACTGACCGAAACCGTCGTGTACTCGGACGCTGACGGGGACGGCATCTTCACCAAGGTTTCCAAGACCTACACCAGCACCAGCGGCGGCACGACGCTGACCTGGAACTCGAGCCATTACGGCAGCGATTCGGACGACCGCTACAACGGCGGCAGCGGCCACGACTATTACACCGGTGGCCTGGGCAACGACCTGCTCAACGGCAACGCAGGCGGAGACGACCTCTACGGCGGTGACGGCAACGATACCTTCTTCGGAGGCCTGGGCAAGGACTTGTTGGTCGGCGGCGATGGCAACGACATCTTCAAGTACAGCAATGTCACCGACAGCGGAATCCTCGCCACCACCCGGGACGTGATCGCCGACTTCACTGTGGGAGACAAGATCGACCTTTCGGCGATCGACGCCAAGGCTGGATTCAGCAGGAACGACAGCTTCTCGTTCATCGGCGGTACAGCCGACCTGACGCTGGCCAACGCCAACGGCGCCGTCTGGTTCGACAATGGCGTGGTCTACGTCAGCACCGACCGCGACCTGGCGGCCGAATTCCAGATCGAGCTGACGGGCGTGAGCAGCGTGACCGCCGCCGATTTCGTGCTCTGAACCCCGCCCGGGAGCGGGCGACATCGCATGCCCGGTCGACGACCGGAATCGTCGCATTCGCCAACCAGCGTCACCCTAGCGCTGCGTGATGCGCGTGAACGGCGGCAGGCCCTGCAGCAGGCGCTGGCCGTAACTGGTCTGGCTCAGGCGGCGGTCGTAGCAGGTCACATGCGCCTCGTCGTCCTCGGTGCGGATCGCGCGTCCCACCCATTGCGCCAGCCGGATCGCGGTCGCCGGCACCACCAGCTCGGTGAAGGGGTCGCGCCCGACCTGGCGCAGCCACTCGGCGCGCGCCTCGCCGACCGGATCGTCGGGCGGCGCGAACGGCAGCTTGGTGATGAACAGGTCCTCGCACAGCGGCCCCGGCAGGTCCAGCCCTTCGCCGAAGGACTGCATGCCGAAGATGACTGAAGGCTGGCCGGCAGCGACCCGCTCGCGATGGCGCGCGAGCAGCTGGAAGCGCGGCAGCGCGGTCTGCACCAGCACCGTCTCGCGCAAATCGTCGGGCAAGGATTCATCGGCCAGCCGCAGCTGCGCGCGCGAGGTGAACAGCACCAGCGCACCATGCTCGACTGCTCTCAGGTCGCGCAGCAGCGCGCGCACCATGGCCTGGTTGTAGGCATTCGCGTCCTTGGGGTCGGGCAGGTCCTCGACCAGCACGAGCCGGCCCTGGCGCGCGAAATCGAAGGGACTGGGTACCTCCAGCGCGACCATGGCCGGGTCACCGAACAGCCCCGCCTCCTTGAGGAAGAAATCGAAGCGGCCGCAGCTCGTCAGCGTCGCCGAAGTCAGCACCGCGCCGCGCACCGTGTTCCACAGCTGCTGGCGCAGCGTCGCGCCCGGCAGCGTCGGGCTGGCATGCGCCTGCAGCACGATGTAGTCGCCCTGGGTCGCGAGCGTGAACCACTTGGCCGGCGGCGCGCTCCCCTCGTCGGCATCCTGCAGCAGCAATTGCGCAGTCGATGCAACCGCCTCCAGCCTCGGCGCGATGGTGCCGAGCTGGGCATAGAGCTGCGACAGGCGCCTGGCCTCGTCGGGCTGGGACTTGATCTCGGCCTTGAGCGCCTTGCTGACCAGGCGCAGCAGGTCGAGGAAAGCGGTGGCGAAATGCGAGACCAGCGCCAGCGGCTCGATCAGCTCCGGGTGCAGCTGGCCGCGCGGCACGCGGTAGCGTCCCGGCTGGCTGTTGTTACCCTGCCCGCCCGCGCCGAAGCTGCGCCGTGCCCCCCAGGCCGGCATGTCCTCGCCCTTGAGCGCAGTGCCATGGTGGTGCATCACGAGGCGTTCGAGATCGTGCAGATGCTGGCGCAGCTGGGCCGAGATGCGCGGGATCTCGGCGACCTCCGACACCGCCAGCAGGCCGCCGGTACGTACCGCCTGGCTGGCGAGCTTGTCGATCCACTTCAGGCGGCTCAAGTCCATGCTGCTGGCGAACTGGTCGAGCGCGATGCCCGGCAGGTGATGCGCCTCGTCGAGCACCAGCAGGCAGTTGTCGAGCTCGGGCAGCATGCGCGACCCGAGCGACGACAGCAGCAGGTCGTGGTTGACGACGATGACCTGCGCGCCGACCAGGGTCTTGCGCGCCGCGTAGTAGCTGCACTGGTCGTAGGCCGGGCAGTGGCGCGCGGTGCAGCTGCTGCTCTCGGCCGCGACCGCCGCCCACCAGGCGGCCTCGGGCGGCTGTGCGAGCTGGTCGCGGTCGCCATCCCAGCGGCCACGCCCGAGCTGCTGTGCCAGATCCTGGTAGAAGGCGCGCCGCTCGACCTGTTCCTGCGCCGGGCTCAGGTCCCGGCCAGCGTTTGGCCGGGACTCGTCGGCGAACAGGTCGTCCTCGGCGTCCCAGGCCGAGTCGCCGTCGGCATGCGACCAGCGGTCGAGCTTGAGCTTGCAGACATAGCGCCCGCGTCCCTTGGCCAGCGCGAAGCGGAAGGGCTGCGGCAGGCTGGCGGCCAGCGCCGGCAGATCCTTGGCGACGAGCTGCTCCTGGAGCGCGACGGTGGCGGTCGAGATCATCACGCGCGTGTTGCGCGCCAGCGCCAGCGCGACCGCCGGCACGCTGTAGGCCATCGACTTGCCCACCCCCGTGCCGGCCTGGATCACGGCGATGGATCGCTGCGGCTCCAGCTCCTCGATCGGGCCATCCTCGTCCTCGGGCGGCTTGCCGAGGTCGGCATCGGCCAGGGTCAGCGCGACCTGCTCGGCCATCAGGCGCTGGCCCGCGCGCTCGCGCAAGCCGCTGGCGGCCACCACCTCATCGAATACCTGCAGCGCCGCACGCGCCATTTCTGCCTTGGACATGGGGCGCAAGTGTGGCACGAAAACCGCTGCGGCTGGGCGTACAATGAGCGCTGCAACGCTTGCAGCCTGTGGCAGCCTTGCACAGGGAAACGTGGCCGAGTGGTTTAAGGCAGCAGTCTTGAAAACTGCCGAGGGCTGATACCCCTCCGTGAGTTCGAATCTCACCGTTTCCGCCATCCGGACAGCGGCATTGTCAAAAGCGCCGCGCATCAGCTGCCGGTCTTTGGCGGCACAATCCCGGTCATGATATCCATCCCCGAAGCGGACTCCCCGCTCCCTGCGCCGCAGCCACGCAACCCGCTGCACGGCATGACGCTCGAAGCCATCGTCACCGCGCTGCAGGCGCACTACGGCTGGGCCGGCCTGGGCGAGCGCATCCCCGTTCGCTGCTTCAACCTGGACCCCAGCATCGGCTCCAGCCTGCGCTTTCTGCGCAAGACGCCCTGGGCGCGCGAGAAGGTCGAGAGCCTCTACCTCTACATGCTGCGCGAACAGCGCCGGAGCCAGCGGTGAACGACGACCTGGAAGTGCCGGCAAGCGGAGCCGGCCACGCCCATCCGCGCACCGCAGCCGCGCTGCAGCGCCTGCGCCAGGCGATGGCGACGATCGAGTCCGAGATCGAGGCCCATGGCGGCTACCCCTACAACCACGGCCGCATGAACCAGTCCGAGCTGTGCCGGCGCGCCGACGTCAAGAAGGCGACGCTGCAGAACCCGGTGCACAAGGACACGACCCGGGTCGAGGTGATGGATTGGTGCGACGCGATCAATGCGCGGTTGATGCAGAGGAAAGACGCAGCCCGGGTCGAAACCGGCCCCGTGGCGGTACGGGACGAGGCCAGCACCACCCTGCAGCAGGAGTGCGACGAACTGCGCCGACAGCTCGGTGCCGCCCTGCGGCACAACGCCGAACTCGCGCAGGAAAACGCTGCGCTGCGCGAACGACTGGCCGCCGGCTGAGCGTCGTCGCACCGAGCCTGCAGGCCAGCCGCGACGTGAAACCCTGGTGACCAGGCTCAGGCGGCGGACGCAGCGTCGGCGAGCCACTGCGCGACGGCAGCCGACTCGGTCGGCCGCACCAGGCGCGCGACCTCCTGCCCGTCACGCAGCAGGATCAGCGTCGGCCAGAGCTTGACCTTGAACGAGCGCCCGAGCGGGCGGCCCGGGCCGTCCTCGAGCAGCAGATGGCGCAACGGCGGCGCGGACGCCAGCGCGTCGGCAATGGCCGGCGCGGCTGCCTGGCAGTGGCCGCACCAGTCGGCGCCGAACTGCAGCAGCGTCAGACCGGTCCAGGCATCGACTTGTTCGCGCGTGGGTGCGTCGCTTGAATAAGGGGGAAGTGACATGGCAGGCTATCAGGGTCGAACAGGCTGCCAGCATAGCCCAGACCGGCTCGAACGCCAAAAACAAAAAACCCTTGCAAATCATCTTGCAAGGGTTTTGATTTTGGCGGAGTGGACGGGACTCGAACCCGCGACCCCCGGCGTGACAGGCCGGTATTCTAACCAACTGAACTACCACTCCTGGCAGGCAGCTTTCGCAGATCGGCTTTGCCGACTTGCCAAGCACTGCAACTTGGCGACCCTACGGGGATTCGAACCCCGGTACTCACCGTGAAAGGGTGATGTCCTAGGCCTCTAGACGATAGGGTCAAAACCTAGAAATTTGGTGGAGGTAAACGGGATCGAACCGATGACCTCTTGCATGCCATGCAAGCGCTCTCCCAGCTGAGCTATACCCCCGAATTGTTGGCGGAGTGGACGGGACTCGAACCCGCGACCCCCGGCGTGACAGGCCGGTATTCTAACCAACTGAACTACCACTCCTGATGACTTTGCCAGCTGACCTTTCGATCAACCAGCCAAGCGTCAAAAAGCTTGGCGACCCTACGGGGATTCGAACCCCGGTACTCACCGTGAAAGGGTGATGTCCTAGGCCTCTAGACGATAGGGTCAAAACCTGGACTACTGACTCGTTGCAACCAACTGGTGGAGGTAAGCGGGATCGAACCGCTGACCTCTTGCATGCCATGCAAGCGCTCTCCCAGCTGAGCTATACCCCCGTTGTTTGCAACGTCGCAGATTGTAACACAACTTTTGGCTTTATCGACTGGCGTCTTTATCGCGTCTTGTCTTGTTGATCTGCATCAGCAAGACTCGCATTGTATAGCGGTTTTCAGGCGCGACGCAAGTTGGTCAAAACTTTTTCGCGCCCCTGCAGGAACAGCACCGCATCGACCGAAGGCGTCTGCGGCGTACCCATCACCAGCACGCGCACCGGCATGGCGAGCGCGGGCATCTTGAGGCCGAACTCGGCCAGCGTGGCCTTGAGCGCGGCGGCGATCGCCTCCTTGCTCCACTCGCACTGCCCGAGCTGGTCGGCGAAGGCGGCAATGGCCGGCTTGACGGCGTCGGTCAGGTGCCTGTCGAGATCGGCCTGCTGCGGCGTCACATCGGTGTAGAAGGCCGCTGCCCAGTCGGCCAGCGCCACGGTGGTGTCGCAGCGGTCCTTGAACAGCGCGCAGATGGCTTCGAGCCGCTCGTCGGCACCGATGCCGCGCTTTTTCAGCTGCTCGGCAACGAGTCGGGCGAGCTCGGCGTCGGGCGTGGTCTTCATGTGCTGGGCGTTGACCCAGCGCAGCTTGGCCTCGTCGAACTGCGCGGCGCTGCGGCCCAGGTGGTCGAGGTCGAACCACTGCAGGAACTGCTCGCGGCTGAAGATCTCGTCGTCGCCGTGGCTCCAGCCCAGGCGCGCCAGGTAGTTCACCATGGCGTCGGGCAGGTAGCCCTCTGCGCGGTACTGCGTCACGGCCTTGGCACCGTTGCGCTTGCTCATCTTCTCGCCCTGCTCGTTGAGCACGGTCGGCAGGTGGGCGTAGACCGGGTGTTCCTTGCCCAGCGCCCTGAAGATGTTGATCTGGCGCGGCGTGTTGTTGATGTGGTCGTCGCCGCGGATCACATGCGTGATCGCCATGTCGAGGTCATCGACGACGACGCAGAAGTTGTACGTCGGCACGCCGACCGGCTCGCCGGGCGCGGCCGGCCGCGCGATCACCAGGTCGTCGAGCTCGGCATTGGCGATCTCGATGCGGCCCTTGACCTTGTCGTCCCAGGCCACCACGCCTTCCCAGGGGTTCCTGAAGCGCAGCACCGGCGCCACGCCCTCGGGAATGGCGGGCAGCACCTTGCCCGGCTCGGGGCGCCAGGTGCCGTCGTAGCGCGGCTTTTCCTTAGCTGCCATCTGGCGCTCGCGCAGCGCGTCGAGCTCGGCCATGCTCATGTAGCAGGGATAGACATGGCCGGCGTCGATCAGCTGCTGCAGCACTTCCTTGTAGCGCTCCATGCGCTGCATCTGGTAGAACGGGCCTTCGTCGTGGTCAAGGCCGAGCCAGGCCATGCCCTCGATGATGACATCGACCGCGGCCTGCGTCGAGCGTTCCTGGTCGGTGTCCTCGATGCGCAGGATGAAGTCACCGCCATTGGCGCGCGCGAACGCCCAGGGGTAGAGCGCGGAGCGGATGTTGCCGAGGTGGATGAAGCCGGTCGGCGAAGGGGCGAAGCGGGTGCGGACGCGTTGGGTCATGGCAGATCGATGGTGTTGAGGCCGCGTGCGAGGTCGTCCTGCACGTCCTGGAGATGTTCGAGGCCGACGGCGACGCGGATCAGGCCCTGGCTGATGCCGGCGGCCTGGCGCTGCGCCTTCGACAGCTTGCCGTGCGAGGTGCTGGCCGGGTGTGCGCACAGCGTCTTGGTGTCGCCGAGGTTGGTCGAGAGCGAGAGCACGCGCATCGAATCGAGCACGTGGAAGGCACGCGCGCGCGCCTGCTCCGGGCTGGCGGCCTTGACGTCGAACGAGACCACCGCGCCGCCGCAGCCATTCATCTGCCTCATCGCCAGCGCGTGCTGCGGGTGGCTGGGCAGGCCGGGGTAATGGACGCGGGAGACGGCCGGGTGCGATTCGAGCCAGTGCGCGAGCTCGATCGCCTGCGCGCTCTGCGCCTTCATGCGCAACTCCAGCGTCTCCAGGCCCTTGAGCACGACCCAGGCGTTGAAGGGCGACAGCACCATGCCCGAGTTCTTCTGCACCGGCAGGAACTTCTCCATCACCAGGGATTCGCTCGCGCACAGCGCGCCGGCGAGCACGCGCCCCTGGCCGTCGAGGTACTTGGTTCCCGAGTGCATGACGATGTCGGCGCCGAGCTCGATCGGGCGCTGCAGCGCCGGCGTGGCGAAGCAGTTGTCCACCGCCAGCAAGGTGCCTGCGTCATGCGCCAGATCGGCCAGCGCAGCGATGTCGCAGACCTCGCCGAGCGGGTTGGTCGGCGTCTCGGCGAACAGCAAGCGGGTGGCGCCGGGGCGCAGCGCCGCCTTCCAGGCCGCCAGATCGGTCTGCGGCACGATGGAGGTCTCGACGCCGAAGCGCGCGAACTCGGAGCCGATCAGCTTGAGCGTCGAGCCGAACATCGACTGCGAGATGATCACATGGTCGCCGGCCTTGAGCAGGCTGAAGCACATCAGCATGACGGCCGACATGCCCGAGGCGGTCGCCAGGCAGGCCTGCGCGCCTTCGAGCGCGGCCAGGCGCTGCTCGAAGCTGGTGACGGTCGGGTTGCTGGAGCGGCCGTAGGTGTAGCCCTCCTCCTCGCCGGCGAAGCGGCGCGCCGAGGTCTCGGCGCTGGGCTGGACATAGCCGCTGGTCAGGTAGAGCGCCTCGGAGTTCTCGCCGTACTGGCTGCGCTCGACGGCCATGCGCACGGCCAGCGTCTCGCGTCGCAGGCCGTCCCATTTCGGATCGGCCATGTCAGCCCTCCTGCGACGAATTGGGCAGCGCCAGGCGCGAGGTAGCGCCGTCATCCTCCTCGGTGCCGCCGACGCGCTGCTCGTTCATGCGCACCGCGTCCTCCGAGCTGACGTCGCCGGTGCAGTAGATGCCGTCGAAGCAGGAAGCCTCGAAGCCGTTGAGGTCGGCGCGCAGCTTGCCCACCGCCTGCTTCATCGCATCGACGTCCTGGTAGATCAGCGCATCGCAGCCGATGATCTGGCGGATCTCCTCGAGGCTGCGGCCATGCGCGACCAGCTCGCCCTTGGTCGGCATGTCGATGCCATAGACGTTGGGGTAGATCACCGGCGGCGCGGCGCTGGCCATGTACACCTTGTTGGCACCGGCGTCGCGCGCCATCTGCACGATCTCCTTCGAGGTCGTGCCGCGCACGATCGAGTCATCGACCAGCAGCACGTTGCGGCCCTTGAACTCGCTGCCGATCACGTTGAGCTTCTGGCGCAC
>JACCEE011126114.1_pt1 | contig 10490 bp, 8 predicted proteins | sample 7449931 | NCBI WGS metagenome assembly JACCEE01 (sample SAMN15323457, study PRJNA562643) | freshwater metagenome | isolation source: river surface water | place: USA:Blue River Watershed | collected 2017-08-19 | reverse complement strand
AGCACGCGCAGCCGCATCGCCTGCTCGCGCTCGTCGCCCTTGCCGGCGTGGAAGGGCGAGGCGTTGATGACGGCCAGCAGCTCGGCGCCGGCGGCCTTGGCATCGGCGGCAGGCGCCTCGAACCAGGCGTCCTCGCAGATCAGCAGGCCGACCTTGACCCGGGCGCCGTTGCCGTTGTCGACCTCGAACACGCAGGGCGCGTCACCCGGAACGAAGTAGCGCCGCTCGTCGAAGACCTGGTAGTTGGGCAGCTCGCGCTTGGCGTAGCGCTGCGTGATGCGGCCGTCGCGGATCACGCTGGCCGCGTTGTGGCAGGGTGCGCGGTGCACGCTGCGGCTGCGCCCGGGTGCGGCCTCGAGCGGAGCCGGATGGCCGACGACCAGGGTCAGGCCGCAAAGCCCTGCCGTCTCGCGGGCCACGGTTTGCAGGGCATCATCGCAGGCGGCGACAAAGGCCGGGCGCAGGTAGAGGTCCTCGGCCGCGTAACCGCACAGCGCGAGCTCGGGCGTTAGCAACAGGCAGGCGCCATCGGCGTGCGCCTGGCGCGCGGCAGCGACGATTTTTTGCGCGTTGCCGGCCAGGTCGCCGACGACATGGTTGAGCTGCGCGACGCAGATCTTGAGGGTCATGGAGATACGGGTATGGAGAACGGAAAGGTTGGCGGCGATTATGTCACCCGGGTACTGGATCGGCCATCGCAGCTCGACGCCGGCGCCTGGGACGCGCTGCTGGCGCGCCAGCCTGGCGGGCCTGGCGGCCCGTTCATGCGCCACGACTACCACGCGGCGCTGAGCGACAGCGGCTGTGCGGCGGCGGCGACCGGCTGGGGACTGCAATGGATCACGCTCTGGCGCGGCGATGAGCTGCAAGCCGCCGCCCCGCTCTGCCTGAAAAGCCATTCGAGGGGCGAGTACGTGTTCGACTGGGCCTGGGCCGAAGCCTACGAGCGCCACGGCCTGGCCTACTACCCCAAGGGCCTGGTGGCGGTACCGTTCACGCCGGTGCCGGGCCCCAGGCTGCTGGCCGTTGACGACCAGACCCGCACGGCGCTGGTGGCGGCGCTGGTGCAGCACTGCAAGCAGCTCGGGCTGTCGTCGCTGCACCTGCTGTTCGCGGCTGAACAGGACATCGCCGCCTGCCGCGCGGCCGGGCTGCTGCTGCGCCAGACCGTGCAGTTCCACTGGGAGAACCGGCCGCCTTCAGGCCATGCCGATTTCGAGGATTTCCTGGCCACGCTCAGGCAGGACAAGCGCAAGAAGATCCGGCAGGAGCGGCGCAAGGTGGCGGACGCCGGCGTGCAGTTCGAGTGGCGGCGCGGCAGCGACATATCAGCTGATGACTGGGACTTCTTCTACCGCTGCTACGAGCGCAACTACCTCGAACATGGCAGCCGGCCCTACCTGAACCGGGACTTCTTCGCGCGCATTGCCGCCAGCCAGCCCGGGCTCTGGCTGCTGTTCATCGCGCGCAACGCGGCGGGTGAGCGCATCGCGGCCAGCCTGGTCGCGCTCAGTGACGAGGGCGAGCGCCCGCGGGTTGCCTACGGCCGCTACTGGGGCGCGATCGAGCGCGTCGATTGCCTGCACTTCGAGGCCTGCTACTACCAGCCGCTGGCCTGGTGCATCGCGCACGGCGTGCAGCGCTTCGAGGGCGGCGCGCAGGGCGAGCACAAGATGGCGCGCGCGCTGCTGCCGGTGACCACGCACAGCGCGCACTGGCTGGCACACCCGGCGTTTGCCGACGCCGTCGGACGCTACCTCGAGCGCGAGGACGAACAGGTCGGGCTTTACCTGGAGCAGCTGGGGAGCAGAAGCCCGCTGAATGCGGAGCGTTACGCTGCCGGCACCAGCGGAACGATCTTGCGCACCCTGTAGTTGTAGCCGTCGGTCATGTAAATGGCGCCGTCACGACCCACGGCCAAGGCGGCGCTGAAGCCGCCGTTGAACCTGGCTTCGGCCCCGGAGCCGTCCGCATAACCGGAACGGCTGCCGCCGGCCAAGGTCAACGACAGCTTCCAGCGTTTGCTGCCATCCCAGACGTCGAACAGATGGTAGAGGCTGCTGCCGTCGGTCACATAGAGGTGACCCTCGGCATCGATGGCCACATCCGAGACCAGGCACGAGGCGTAGTTGGCGCTCAGACGCAGTGGATTGACAGAGTCGGCTGCGGCCTGGGTGCCTGCCATGACCACCGGCTGCAGGGAAACCACTGCGCCGGCCGTCGAGATCTTCCGGATCATGCCGTTGAACATGTCAGCGACATACACGTCGCCACCCTGGCTGACTGTCACACCCATGGGCGTGTTGAAGGACGCTGTCCTGCCAGTTCCGTCAGCCCAACCGGCAGCCCCAGAGCCCGCAAGGGTCGTGACCACCCCTTCGGGGCTCACCTTGCGGATGCGATGGTTGCCGGTATCGGCCACATAGAGATTGCCGCGGGCGTCGAGCGCCAGGCCATTGGGGGTCTTGAAGGAGGCTGCGGAACCGGTGCCGTCGGCAAAGCCGGCATGGCCGGAGCCTGCCAGTGTCGAGACCTGGCCCGCTGACGTGATCTTGCGGATGCTGTGGTTGCCCCGGTCGGCGACGTAGATGTTGCCCTTCTCATCCACGGCCACGCCCGACGGACTGTTGAAGCGGGCGTCCGATGCGGCGCCGTCTCGATAGCCGGCAACGCCGTTCCTGCCCGCCTGGGTGGTCACCACGCCGGCAGCAGTGATCCTGCGAATGGTGTGACTGAGGGAATCGGAGACGATCAGCGCGCCGTTGACGTCAATCGCCACACGCTCAGCCATGCCAAAGGTGGCTGCGGCGCCGCTGCCGTCGTTGGCGACATGACTCGTCCGATCGGCATTGACCGCATAGGGACGACCTGCCAGGGTGCTGACCGTGGCGCCTTGCAGCGCGCATTGGACATGGATGTCCTTCACGTCGTCCGTGGCAAGGGATTCGCCCCTGCGGACGGTACACCAGTGCCACTTGGGCTGGCGCGCGACTGTCACGGCGTAGCGCGAGTCCGCCGGGACGGCGCCTGGAAAGCGAAAACGCCCGGAACCGACGGTGATCACCCGCCCCCCGTGGTCTTGCAGCGACAAGGTGACACCCTCGATCATCAGGCCCGTCACCTGCCCTTCCAGCGTGAAGGCAGACTCATGCGACACCGGCACTTGCGGATGGCTCCTGCCGAGACAGGCGGCAAGGACCAGGCACAGGGCAGCAATGGCAACTTTTCGCAATAGATTGGGGGATTTCATCGGAAAGTTTTCTTGCAGTTTGACGAATGGTAGATAATTTCTTTATCAAACAACAGGCAAAAATTCCGACAGATTCCGACAGATTCCGACATTCGATGACATTTTTATCATCTCATTCGGCTGCGCGAGAAACACATGGTGCTGACTGGCCCTCGCCGGGTACACAGGTTCAGCGTGATGGGACAATGGCGTGCTCGCGCGGCAGCCAGAGGCAGAACTCGCTGCCCACGCCCAGCGCGCTGCGCAGTTCGACGCGGCCGCCATGCAGCCGCGCGACCTGCTCGACGATCGACAGCCCGAGGCCGATGCCGCGCACGCTGCCCTCGGGCGCGACGCGGAAATAGGCCTGCAGCACCAGTGCCTGGTGCTCGGGTGCGATGCCTATGCCGTGGTCGATCACCGCGATGCCGACCTGACCCGGCACGATGCGGGTCTCGATGCGCACCGGGGATTGCGGCGCCGAATACTTGCAGGCGTTGCCGACCAGGTTGGCCAGCGCCAGCTTGAGCAACTCGGGGTCGGCATCGATCTCGATCGCCTCGCCACGCAGCTCGACCGGGTTCTGCACGGTGATGTCGCCATGGGCCGCGAGCCACTGCCGCAACCAGTGCGCCAGCTGCAGCCGCCTCGGGCTGGCCCGCTGCAGCGATTGGAAGCGGTCGCCCGCCAGCCAGGTGTCGAACATGCCGTTGAGCCGCCGCACCGCGCCGGCAATGGCGGCGGTACGCTTGTCGAGCTGGGTGATGCCGTGCTCGGACTCCTTGCGCAAGGTCTTGACCTGGCTGTCGATGACGCCGAGCGCGTTGCGGAACTCGTGCGAAATCAGCGAGCCGAAGCGCTCGTACTGCTGCCGCGTCGCCTGCTCGCGCTCGAGCAGCGTCGCCAGCTCGCTGCGTTGCAGCGTGTCGATCTGGCAGCGCAGGAAGGCGCGGCGGCGCTGCAGCGACAGCAGCCAGGAGCCGCCCAGGCCATAGGCCAGCATCGGCAGGTAGGCAGTGGCGAAGACGCCGAGCATGGCCAGACTGCGCCCGAACAGCCAGTAGGCCGCTCCCAGCGTGACCGCGGCATTGGCCAGCAGGATGGGCAATGTCGCCATGAAGCTCACCTGCGCCGAGACGCAGGCAATGAAGGTGAATATGATGCCCGCGTACTGGTAGGCCTGCACATTGGGCGAGGCGCTGTGCGCCAGCAGCAGGCTCCACAGGATGTTGGCGATCAGCACGGCCAGCGGCAGCAGCAGGTCGAGCAGCGCCATGTCGCGCACCCGCTGGTACAGCGTCAGCAGCGTCGGCAGCACGATGGCGAAGAAGACCAGCCGCATCAGGATCGACTCCGGGCCGACATCGGGCACGACGATCCAGTCGGCCAGCCCGTAGGACAGGAAGGACAGCGTCGAGACCAGGATGATCAGGCGCAGCAGCCACAGGTGGTGCATGCGCAGGTAGTCGTTGAAGGCGTCGCGCAGCTCAGGCGGCATGGGAGAGCCGCGCTGGTGCAACAGGGCGTCGAGCCTGAGTATGTCTTGATCGGGCATGCGCCGGGGGCCGGGAACTCAGACCAGCGTGATCGGCGCCGCGAAGGCATAACCCTGGCCGTGCACGGTCTCCAGCGGCAGGGCGCAGCCCAGCGCGTCGCCGACCTTGCCGCGCAACCGGCGCACCAGCACCTCGAGCCGGCGCGGATCGTAGAGCTCGGGGGCGTGACCCAGCGCTGCCGCCAGCTCGTGGCGCGACACCGCCGCACCCACATGCCGCGCGAGCGCAGACAGGATCACGAGCTCGGAGTGCGTGAGCTTGACCAGTTTGGCACCCGGCGCCTGCAGCGTCCACTTGACGGCATCGAGCAGCCAGGCCTGCGGTTCCTCGTGCCGCAGGCGCCGCAGCAGGTTGCGCACCACGGCGACGAGCTCGTCGAGATCGACCGGCTTGACCAGATAGCAGTCGGCGCCGGCCTGCACGCCCGCGATGCGGTCGCCGCGCTGGCCGCGCGCGGTCGCCATGATGATGCCCTTGTCGAGCAGGTCCTCGCGCTGCTCGAGCCAGCAACGTGCGTCGCCGTCGGGCAGGCCGAGGTCGAGCACCAGCAGATCGAATTTGTGCACCGCCAGCAGCCGCTCGGCAGCCGCCAGGCTGCCAACGCCGACCGCATTCAGACCCTCGAGCTGCAGATACGCCACGGTGGCCTCGCGCAGGTCGTCCTCGTCCTCTATCACCAGCAAATTGTTTTTCATCATTTCAGTCAACATGAGCGACGCCCACCCGGGACGCCTGGGCACCGTCCGGCAACCAGATGCAGAAGCAGCAACCCTGGCCCGGTTCGCTCTCCAGCGTGAGCCCGCCGCCATGCGCCTGCGCGATGCGCTGCACGATGGACAGGCCCAGCCCCATGCCATGCACGCCGGCGTCGGGTTGCAGACGACGGAAATCCTGGAACACCTGCGACTGCTGCTCGGGCGCAATGCCGGGCCCCTGGTCGATCACGGCGATGCCGGCCTGACCGGGCCGCTGGCAAGTCCGCAGCGTGATCAGGCTGCCGGCGGGGGCGTACTTGCTCGCGTTCTCGATCAGGTTGACCAGCGCGATCTCGAGCAGGTGGTCGTCGGCGTAAACCTGCCCGAGCGCCGGATCGAACTGCAATTCAAGCCGGTGCTCGCCCAGGCAGTACAGGCCTTCGACCAGGTGCTCGATCCAGGGCCGCAGCGGAATCGGGTGTGGCGCGATGTCCTGCAGCGACTGGCCCAGGCGATCGCTCTTGAGCCACTGCTCGAACAGCGATGCGAGCCGCTCGACCGCCCGCGCGACGACAGGCAGGCGGCGCTCGGTGGCGTCTATGCCCTGCCCGCGTTCCTTGCGCAGCAGCTTGACCTGGCTGTCGATGACGGCGAGCGGATTGCGGAACTCGTGCGAGATCATCGAGCCGAAGCGCATGTATTGCGCCAGCACCTGCTGCTCGGTCGCCAGCGAGCGCGCGAGTTGCTCGGCCTGGACGCGCAGGTCCTCGGTGCGCGCCTTGACTGCGGCCTCCAGCCTTTCCTCGCTGCGGCGCGACGCCTCCAGCGCCTGCGACTGCGCCGCCTCGCGCGCGCGGCGCTCGACATGGATGATGTCGGCCAGCGCCAGCGACAGCAGCAGCATCTCGGCGACCGACGACAGCTGGATCGCGTAGGCGGTCAGCGTGTTGGTCGGCAGCAGGCCGAAGGCGCGCAGCGCGGCCGTCAGCACGCCCAGCCAGAGCACCGACCAGCTCAGCAGGAAAAACCGCAGGCCCACCTGACCGCGTCGGTATTCACGCCAGCTCGCCCCCAGAATCGAGGCTCCCATCAGCAGGGCGGTGAAGAACATCCACTGGTTCAGCCACATGACGGACAGCGGCCACCAGAGGCTCGCGAGCAGCAGACCCACGAGCAGCAGGAACAGCAAGGCGATGCCGGCAAACAGGCGGTCGATCCAGCGCAGACGTGATCGCGTCTGCAGGAACTCGCGCGCGAACAGCAGCGCCATGCTGCCCGCCAGCCCAAGCAGACAGGACTGCGCAATCTCGTCGAAGGCGTAGGAGTCTGGCCACAGCAGCACGCGCCCGAGCCCGTTGCCCGCCAGCATGCCCAGACCCAGCGGCAGCGCGTAGAACGCATACAGGAAGAAGCGCCGGTCGCGCAACGAGAAACCCAGCAGCAGGTGATACAGCAGCAGCGCGAGCAGACCGCCGTAATAGAGGTGTTGCAACAGCAGCGCGTTGCCCTCGCTCCGGGCACGCGCTTGCGGGTTCCAGACCCGCAGCGGGATCGTCACGGGATAGTGCGACTGGACACGCAGGTAGAAGAATTCTGGCGTCGTCGCCAGCCTGAGCGGAAAGACGAAAAAACGCTCGCGAAACGGCCGGCTGCTCATCGGCCGGTGGGTGCCGGTCAGCAGCGGTGCCTGGCCTGGCAGGTAGGCATCGACATAATCCAGTGTGGCGTAGGGGATCTCGAGCAGCCAGTCCTGCGCTGCGTCAGCGGTGCGCTGCAGCGGAATCCGCAGCCAGAACGCCGATGCGGAGAAGCCCAGGTTGATGATCTGCCCCGAATGCAGCGCGGGGCGAAACCGGTCCGCCAGCGCCGCGCTGCTGACCGTCCCGAAATCGAGCCACCCGCCGGGGTCCTCCAGCAGTTCGACCTCGGCGGACGGATCGACGCGCAGGTCGGCACGCTGCAGCGTGAGAGCGCCGGCACCCCCTGCCCAGCAGGCGGCCAGCAGACACAGCCACAGCCTGAACCAGCAGCTTTTCACGCGGCATCGCACGAGGGCGCCATCAATCCAGCAAGAGGCTGGGCCGTGCAATGTCGCTCAACGGCGACGCGCGCCAGGGGAAATGCGGTATTGAAGTCAGTCTCATCGGGGCTCTGCCTCGGCTCTACGGCCATGCGACCTATCCTCCCAGCAGCGCCGCCGGAATGCCAGCCCTGAAAGCCGACAAATTCCGACAAATTCCGACATTGGCCGATCGGATGCCTGCCGTGCGGCTGGCGCAGCGGAAAAAGCAAAACCCCCCGGCTTGGCGCAATGCGCAAACCGGGGGGCCGGAATCGAGGACGGGAAGAGCCCGCGCCGGATCAGCCCTGTGCCTTGTCGTAGGCTGCGATGCCGTCGGTGATTTCCTGGTGGGCGGCGTCCTTGCCTTCCCAGCCCAGCACCTTGACCCACTTGCCGGCGTCGAGGTCCTTGTAGTGCTCGAAGAAATGCTTGATCTGCATCAGCTGGATCTCGGGCAGGTCGTCGAGCGACTCGATCTTGGCGTACAGCGGCAGGATCTTGGCGGTCGGCACAGCGATGACCTTGCCATCGACGCCGCCTTCGTCTTCCATCTTCAGGATGCCGAGTGCGCGGCAGGGCACGACCACGCCCGGGGGCAGCGGCACCGGGGTGATGACCAGCACGTCGACCGGATCGCCATCACCGGCGATGGTCTTGGGCACGTAACCGTAGTTGGTCGGGTAGTGCATCGCGGTGTTCATGAAGCGGTCAACGAAGACGCAGCCGGATTCCTTGTCGACTTCGTACTTGATCGGGTCGCCGTTCATCGGGATCTCGATGATGACGTTGAACGCTTCGGGCACCTTGCTGCCGGGGGTGACGTGGTCGAGGGACATCTTTGTCTCAGTGGAATGGGGTTGAGGAAATCCGGGCGCGCCGCGCGCACCTGCGCCAACATTCTAGCCTTTCAGCGCCTCATCCTTACGGCTGATATCGCTCGCGGGCGCGATGGTGTAACCTCGCCGCCATGGTTGAACGCGTGATTCCCCTGGTTCTGCGCCCAGCGGCGCTGCAAGCGCCCCGCCCCGCCCGTCCCTGGACAGCCAGCGCCAGGCTGACCGACCAGCTCGGACGCCCGCTGCGCGACCTGCGCATCAGCGTCACCGACCGCTGCAACTTCCGCTGCAGCTACTGCATGCCCAAGGACCGGTTCGGCCGCGATCACGCCTTCCTGCCGCAGTCCGAGCTGCTGAGCTTCGAGGAGATCACGCGGCTGGCGCGCCTCTTCATCGCCCACGGCGTGCGCAAGATCCGGCTCACTGGCGGCGAGCCGCTGCTGCGCAAGGGGATCGAGTCGCTCATCGAACAGCTCGCGTCGCTGCGCACGCCAGACGGACAGCCGCTCGACCTGACGCTGACCACCAACGGCAGCCTGCTGGCGCGCAAGGCGCGCGCGCTCAAGGACGCCGGCCTCAATCGCGTGACGGTCAGCCTCGACGCGCTCGACGACGTCATCTTCCGGCGCATGAACGATGTCGATTTTCCGGTCGCCGACGTGCTCGCCGGGCTCGAAGCCGCGCAAGCCGCCGGACTGGGCCCGATCAAGGTCAACATGGTCGTCAAGCGCGGCACCAACGAGCACGAGATCCTGCCCATGGCGCGCCATTTCCGTGGCAGCGGCATCACGCTGCGCTTCATCGAGTACATGGATGTCGGCGCGACCAATGGCTGGCGCATGGACGAGGTGCTGCCCAGCGCCGAGGTGCTCGAACTTCTGCGGCGCGAATTGCCTCTGCTGCAGCTGGACCAGAGCGCGCCGGGCGAGACCGCCGAGCGCTGGGGCTACGCCGGGCCCGACGGCCTCCATGACCCCGGCCTGGGCGAGATCGGCGTCATCAGCAGCGTGACACAGGCTTTCTGTGGCGACTGCAACCGCGCCCGGCTCTCGACCGAGGGCCGGCTGTTCCTCTGCCTGTTCGCGGGCCAGGGCTACGACCTGAGATCGCTGCTGCGCGGACCGGCGACTGACGCCGAGATCGCTGGCGCCATCGGCGCGATCTGGCAGCAGCGCGCCGACCGCTACTCCGAGCTGCGCGCCAGCCTGCCGGCCGACGCGGGCGCGGCCAGGCCGCGGGTCGAGATGAGCTACATCGGGGGCTGAATGGAAATCGGAAAAGTCGATGCGCTGGTGCTCGCCGGCGGTCGCGGCTCGCGCATGGGCGGGGTGGACAAGGGGCTGCAGCCTCTCAACGGCCGGCCGCTGGTCGCGCACGCCATCGAGCGGCTCCAGCGCCAGGGCGAACGGCTGGGCCAGATCATGGTCAATGCCAACCGCAATCTGGATGCCTACCGCGCGCTCGGGCTTGCCGTCTGGCCCGACGCCATGGGTGACTTCCCAGGCCCGCTGGCGGGATTCCTCGCCGGGCTGGAGCACAGCCAGTCACCCTGGCTGCTGACCGTGCCCTGCGACACGCCGCGCTTCCCGCTCGACCTGCTGGAGCGCCTGGCACAGGCGGCGGAGCGCGAAGGCGCCGATCTCGCGCTGCCGCTGGGCCGCGAGGAGACCGGCCGCCTGCGCCGCCAGCCGGTGTTCTGCCTGCTGCGGCGCGAACTGGCAGGCAGCCTGCGCGCCTGTCTGCAGCAGGGCGGGCGCAAGATCGACGACTGGATCGCCTCGCAGCGCCATGTGGCGGTCGCCTTTGATGCGCCCGGCAACGAGCACGCGTTCTACAACGCCAACACGCCGGCCGAACTGCAAGCGCTGGAAACCGGACTCTGACCCCGATCATGAAGATGAAGACAATCGAACAGATCGCCGCCGAACTGCAGGGCTACGACCCGGGCGCGCTGCGCGCCGACGCGGTGAACGAATTCCTGGCACGCCTGGTCGAGCCGCTGCGCGAAACCGAGCGCGTCGGCGTATTCGAGGCGCTCGGGCGCGTGCTCGCCGCCGACCTGGTCTCGCCGCTCAGCGTGCCGCCGCACGACAACTCGGCGATGGACGGCTT
>JACCEE010777483.1_pt1 | contig 10490 bp, 10 predicted proteins | sample 7449931 | NCBI WGS metagenome assembly JACCEE01 (sample SAMN15323457, study PRJNA562643) | freshwater metagenome | isolation source: river surface water | place: USA:Blue River Watershed | collected 2017-08-19 | reverse complement strand
GAATAATATTGGCAAGTGAAATGTAACCGCCGTAATTAATAAAGAGTTTAAAAATCAACTCATTCACCTTAGATGTTTTGTAACAAACAACTGTGGGAAGTTCAAAGAGAGCGCAGGCCAAAGTGACGGTCCCACTAGCGGCTATGCAAAAATCAGAATGAAGTAAAGCTTCTGAAAGCTCATCACTTGAATAAATTTTATCAAACTGAGAAAGATAAGAATTAAAATGTTCTTTTTTTACGGATGGAGAACGAACAAGCGAAAGCTCCAGAGAAAATTTCGTTTTGAGTAGTTCAGCCGCCTTCATAAATTCAGGAAGAAGTGAGGAGACTTCAAAATTACGGCTTCCCGGTAAAATCAGTAGACGAATTTTGGAGGAGCTTTGGAGTTCGGTAAAATTTTTGCGTGGTCTTCGATTTTGAATTTTAAAGGAGTAGTGACGCCAAAGAGGATGGTCCACACCTCTCACATGCTCCACTCCCCTTGCTTTAAACCAAGCTTTCTCAAAAGGGATAATGGTAAAAAGGGTATGAACACAGTGGCTTAAGGTTTTTGCTCTATAGGATTTCCAAGCCCAGGCTTGAGGGGCCACATAATAGAGAACCTTGATGCCTTTTTTCTTAAGGCGTTTAGCCAGTTTCAAATTAAAGGTTTGAAAATCGACAAGAATGGCCACCTTGGTTTGGCGCTCTTCACAAAGCTTTTCCAAATTCTTCATGGCCTTCAGGTAAAAAGGAATCTGGGAGATCACTTCACTGATCCCCCAACTAGAAAATTCTTTGAGGTGATAAACAAGATCCATGCCCTGAGCCTTAAGCTCGTCGCCTCCCACACCCCAAAATTTATAATCAGGACAAAGCTTCATAAGCTCCGGAAGGAAGCTCATGGCGTGCTCTTCACCTGATTTTTCACCGGCAATGAGGAGACAGTTTGAGCCTAGCATCTAATCGATTTTAATCGCTTCTTTTTTCTCAAGGCTAAGCATCACGAGATCGAGAAGCTTAATGGCCTTAAGTCCATCTTCTACAGTAACCATTGGAGTAGTTTTGTTCAAGATGGATTTATAGAAAGCCTCTTGTTCAAGAAGGAGATGATCGCGTTTGCCGTAAGTCATCTTCTTCACGAAATCATCTGGTCCTTGAGCTTTACCTTCAGCAACAATAATTTCGTTTCTGAAGAGGTCAACCATGAGGCAACCAGCATCGTTTGTGACTTCAAGGTGACGAACCTCTTCTACGTGGTTTCTTCCCACAGTAATAATCACGCGACGACCTGAGGGATAAGAGAATTCAGCGCAGGCATAGTCGTATTTGGGAGTACGAATTTTGTAGCCAGTCGCTTCGACTTTATTTGGCATTTCAGGGAAGAGATAGAGCATGAGATCGATATCATGAATCATCAAATCCTGAACCACATCCACGTCAGTCGCTCTGCCTTTAAAAGGAGCAAGACGATTAAGGCGAGCTGTTCCAGCTTTTTCAAAGAAAGCCTTGAACTCTCCTCTTCTTTCCCAAGCTTCATGGCAGCGCTCACTGTGACCGACTTGAATCACAAGTCCTAGATGCTCTTTAGCAAGTTTTTGGATGTGCTTGGCCTGCTCGTAAGTAGCAGTTAAAGGCTTCTCACAGAAAACGTGCTTATTATTTTTAATAAGAAGTTCAACAACTTCAAAATGAAGTGAGGTCGGAGTTACAACCACGGCCGCATCAATCTCGTTCATGACTTCTTTAACATCGGCCACGACTTTGACTTGAGGGTGAGCTTCTTTAGCTTTCTTTTGATTTTCAGCAAAAGGCTCAACGATGGCCACGCACTGAGCGTCAGCTAAACCACAGGCTTTCTGGGCATGCCAGCGACCAAGGTGACCATAACCAATAACTGCAACTCTGACCTTATTCATAAAAACTCCGAATTACTCAGCGAATGTGGCGATACCAATTTCAGTTGTCTTAATATGCTCAACCATTTCTTGAACGATGCTGTTATGCTTAAACTCGGCCATATACTCTTCATGATCGATGAAAGATCTTGGGTTGAGTCCTGAAGCTTCCATATTTCTTAAGAAGTCGACAACTTCACTGATCGTCTGACGATCGTAGCCCTGACGGCGCATACCGATGATGTTGATACCTCTGATTTTCACTCTGTTGCCGTAAGCAGTACAGAAAGGAGGAATATCCTTATCAATCCCTGAAGCGCCACCAATGTAAGCGCCACGGCCCAAAGTCACGAATTGAGCGATAGAAGTGCTACCACCGATGATCACACGATCACCGATCTTCACGTGACCAGCGAGGTTACAAGAGTTCACAAGAGTACACTTGTTACCAATTACGTCGTCGTGAGCGATATGGACGTAAGCCATAAGTAAGTTATTATCGCCAATTTTTGTAACATAGTTTTCTTTGGTTGTTGCACGGTGAACAGTCACACCTTCACGGAAAGTGTTGCCATCGCCGATGACAGTTTTTGTAGGCTCGCCCTTATAAGAGTTATCTTGAGGAGCAGCACCAATAGAACAGAAATGGAAAAATTGGTTATTTTGACCAATTGTAGTGTGGCCATCAATCACAACATGTGAGTGAAGAACACAACCATCACCGATTTCAACATTGGGGCCAACAATACAGAAAGGGCCAATTTTGACATCTTTCCCAATTTTGGCATTAGGATCGATGATAGAGGAAGGGTGAATCTGACTCATATTTATCTCCTTGTCGTACGACAAATTAGTGTTTTACAGACGCAAGTACTGAAGCTTCACTCATGAGGGTTCCCTCATGAAGAATTTGACAATCAAAGCTCATCACAGGGCCTCTAAGTTTTTTACAAACAGCTTTAATTTCTAAATTCATGCCAGGAAGCACAGGACGGCGGAACTTCGCCTCAGACACTCCCATAAAAGCCACCTGGATATTGAGATTATAAGGATCGGCTTCTTTTGGAATAAGGATGAAGCAAGAAGCTTGGGCCATCATTTCCACTTGAATTACACCCGGAAGAACAGGATTGCCAGGGAAATGCCCAGCAAAAAGTGGAAGCTTGGGGTCTGTGAAAAAACTTGCAGTAATTTCCACATCGATGAGGTCCTTGGCATCAAGAACATCAGTCTCCTTTAATTCCTGTTCGCCTTTTTTAATAGTCTGAACAGAATCAATAAATAAAAATGGGTCGCGGTGAGGAAGAAGCTTCATCACCTTTTCTTTGTTAAGCAACATTGTTTACTCCTTTTTTTTCAAGGACTCGCGGCGAAGGTAGGCAACTCCCCTCATCCATTCATTGAGAGGGCGAGCTGGGTGTCCGGCAAGAACACTCTTAGCCGGCCAATCATTAGTCACCATGGCATTTCCTGCAATCTGACAGGCCATTCCTAGTTCTAAATCAGGGCCCATTCCAGCTTTTCCACCCATGACTGAAAAATCACCCACGGTAGCGCTGCCAGCAAGACCAACCTGACCACAGAGAATCACTCCTCTGCCTAACTTGCCATTATGTCCAACTTGTACATGATTATCGATTTTAGTTCCGGCACCAATAATGGTGGGAACAAAAGTTCCACTATCAATGGCGCTGCAAGCACCAATTTCTACATGATCTTCAATGATCACTCCGCCCATATGCCAAATTTTTTGGTGGGCGCCGTTATGAAATTCATAACCGAAACCATCAGCTCCAATCACAGTGGAAGCATGAAGGCGACAATTCTTTCCAATTTTAACATTGCGATAAATTGTGACATTAGGAAAAAGAATCGTATTTTCGTTGATGCTCGAATGAGCAAGAACACTTGAATGAGAGTGAATGATCACTCCAGCCCCGATCTCTACATGCTGTCCAATGAAAACATGGGGAGCAATCTTTGCAGTGGGATGAATTTTGGCCGTGCCATCGCTACGTCCATCTATAGTATCGTCAGCTTTCGCCTGTAAAAGATCATAGAAAGGGCGAGAAAGCTGGGTTAAGCACATTTTGACATTGTCGCAGAGTAAAACTGCGGCAAGGGAATTTTGCAAAGTCGAAACGTCAGGATTGGAGTTATAAAATTTCTTCTCCACCACAGCAGAAACTTGCTTGAAGGCGGTTGGATTCTTTTCGATTTCTTTGATGAGTTGATCGTAGAAGCGCTTATCTTTGACGAAGACGAGATGCTGAGGTCGAGGAAACTGTGGACTCGTGAGTCCACAGAAATCCTCTTCCCAGTTTTTTGGAAATTCAAGTTGAAGAGAGGGGTCGTAATTCTTAAGTTCTTCGAGTTTCAACGCTTCCTCACTTCTTTAAAGCTTACTTCTTAGGATATTTCTTGTTGTAAGCGTCGATAACATCTTGAGTAAGGTCTTTTTCTTCCTTAGCGTAAATAACAGGAGCTGTGCTTGCTTCAAAAGTTACATCGACATCAGCTTTCTTAGAAACTTCATCAACGATAGCTTTTACTTTTTCAAGGATAGGGCCTTTGGCCTTATTTTCCATGTCAGTAATTTCTTTTTGATATTCCATCGTTTGCTTTTGAATACCATCGATCAAACCTTGGATGTCTCTTTCTTTAGCTTCACGAGCTTTATCATTTAATACAGATTTTTGCTTTTCGTAGTCTTGTTGAGCTTTACGAATTTTTTCTTCTTCTTTCTTAAGAAGTTCTTGTTTGCTATCAAAAACCTTCTTGAGCTTTGAACGAACTTCAATACCATCGTTCACGTTCAAAAGAACTTTTTGTACATCTACTTTACCAACGAGAACTTTGGCGTAAGCAGGAACAACAAGCGCAGAAAGGGCAAGTACCATAAGTAGTTTTTTCATCTAAGACTCCTTGTATAAAAGGGCTAAAAAATTAGAATAATTGTCCTATATCAAAATGGAATTGGCTACCGGCATCTGCTGGGCCTGGGTTGATTGGTTTACCCCATTCAAAGCGGAGCACACCGATCGGAGAAAACCAACGGAAACCAAATCCGTAGTCCATTTTCATGTCGTAATTCTGGTCTTCACCAATGTATTTATGGAAGACGTTACCAGCATCAAAGAAAAGCACCCACTTAAGACCGGCTTCACGGGCCAAAGGATGTTCAAATTCAAGCTGAGTGAAAGTCGTAAACATACCACCTTCATTGAAGATGCGGTTATAACCATTTTTGTCTACTACTGAACGTTTTGGTCCAATCGCTTCATAAGTAAAACCACGAAGGTTGCGTGAACCACCGAGAGTAAACTTCTCAGTGCGTGGAACTTTATGGCCATCAACTTTTTCAAGTTTGGCACCATAGACACGTGAACGGAAAACAAGATCACCAATCACGTTGTAATACCAACGGCCATCAGCTTCAGAACGGTACCAGCGCTTATCTCCACCAAGACCAGCATATTCACCGGCGACACTGGCGTAGACACCCTTTGTAGGTTCGTATTTGTTGTCACGCTTATCAAGAACAAGGTTGGTATTGACTGAGCTTGTAAGACCATTTTCAGTAGCTTCATCCAAGGTAGGATCGTTAAGATCTTTAATCTTGGTGTCTTCATACTTGTAGGTCACGAAAAGTCTGGTGTAATCCCAAACAGGATGTCCCACTCTCACATCAAAACCGCGGCTCTCGTAACTATAAGAGTCACTGGAAGAGTTTTGAGTTCTGAAGATATCTGCACCAGCTGTCCACTGAGTATCGAAAAGATAAGGCTCAGTGAAGCCGAGGTTGAAAGTCTTTTGAGTATTAGCAAGGGTTAAGCCGAAAGAAAGAGTCTGGCCCAAACCTTGGAAGTTGTTTTGAGAAATCGAAGCGTTGAGGAAAGCACCTGTTGCAGTGGAGTAACCAGCGCCAAGAGAAATCTGACCAGTGTTACGTTCCTTAACAGAGATTTCTACATCAAGGACATCGTCTTTGCCTTTTGGAGAAACAGTGTTGAACACAACAGAGTTAGGCTCAAAAAAACCAAGGCGGTTTACGTTTTCTTTAGAAATGCGAAGAGCAGAACCGGAGAAACGCACACCCTCTTTAATTTGAAGTTCACGACGAATCACTTTATCGCGAGTCTTAGTGTTGCCCTTAATATGAATTTTTCCGAAATAAGCAATTTTGCCTTTTTCGAAAGAATACTCAACATCAACCTTGTTTTCGCCAGGAACAACGTGAAGGGTACGAAGCACGTTAGCAAAAGCGTAACCTTCGTCCTGATACATTTCGGTCAAGGCTTGAATGTCGTTACGAAGAAGTTCTTCGGAGTAAGTGGCTTCTTTTTTCAGAGTTAACTTCTCATTGAGTTTTTCTTCAGGGAAGAGAAGCTCACCTTGAAAAGTGATGTCGTTAACAGTGAACTTAGGACCTTCTTGAACTTTAACAGTGATGAAAACCCATTTTTTATCTTCAGAGACAGTAATCTCTGGAGTGGCCACGTTAACTTGCAAGTAACCTTTAGTCTTATAAAAATACTTCAAACGCTCAATGTCGGTTTGAAAGTTGAATTCTTTGAAATTTCCAGAATTGTTAATAAAAGCAAAGAGGGCGTCTTCGCGAGTTTCCATGATGTCTTTGAGCTGCTCATCATTGAAAGCATTGTTCCCTAAAAAGTTCACTTTCTTCACGCGAACTTTATCAAACTCTTTTACGCGATAAATGAGTTCGATATTTTCGTCACTAATAGGCTTGAGCTCATAATCGATCGAAGCTAGATAATACCCCTTGTCTTCGTAATACTTTTGCAAAGATGCAACGTCAGACTTGACGGTATTTACGTCAAGAATAGCAAATTCTTTAGTTTTAATCTGACCTTTCAAATCATCAAAATCGATATCGTTGTTACCTTGGATCTTAAGCTTAGTAACAATAGGCTTTTCCTTAACAACAAAAATAAGGTTGTCGCCTTCTTGCTGGGCTTCTACCCAGTCGAAGTACTTCATGCCATAAATTTTCTGGATATCTTTGCGAAGGACGTAGTTATCAACTTCCATCCCTTCGCGTAAGCCGATCTTTTCAATAACAGCTTCAGGCTCAACTTTTTTGAGTCCACGAACTTCGATTTTTTTGAGCTTAAAATAATTAGTCTTAGGACCTAAATCATCGACGGCACAAACGCTAAGTGAAAGTAAACCTAAGGCAACTGCTGTTACCAACTGAGGGACAAAAGTCTGTCGCTTAAGGGACATTCCCTTCTCCTAAGGCTAAGTCTTAATCTAAGCTAAAAGCTCAGACAAAGAAAATAGCAGTAGTTTTATGATCTTACAAAGAGAAAATGGAGCAAAACTTACAAGATTTTGCCGTCTTGCATCATAACGTGACGATCAAAATGTGAAGCAACTTTTTCGTCATGGGTCACCACAATCAAGGTCGCGCCGAACTCACGGGCCACAGATTTAATCAAAGTTGTCACGCGTTCGCCATTATGACTATCAAGGTTACCAGTGGGCTCGTCACAAAGAAGAAGTTTGGGTTTAAGGGAAAGGGCCCTGATGATATTAATGCGTTGCTGCTCCCCTCCAGATAATTCAAAAGGAAATTTTGAAAGGCAATGAGAGACATCCAGATGTTTGGAAAGAGTGATCATCTGGTCTTTGAGCGCCTGAGAATAATTTCCCCCAATACGAGAAGGCAAAAGAATGTTGTCCATGCAGCTCATAGTCGGGAGCAAAAAGTGAAATTGAAAAACAAATCCCACAAAGCGATTGCGATAAGCTGCTAGTTCTTCGTCGTTAAGTTTACTTAAATCTTTTCCATCAACAAAAATCGTTCCCGTACTGGGACGATCCAGCCCCCCTAAAAGATAAAGCAAAGTTGATTTTCCAGATCCTGAGGCCCCACGAATAACATAGTGACCGCCCTTCTCGAATTCAAAATCGACGGAATCGAGGGCACGAACTTGTCCAAACTCACGGCTTAGCTTGTTGACTTTAACGAGTGACATAACTAAGCAAACTCCTTCCTGAGACCTTGAAGAATGGGGCGATTCTTCATTCGGCGCAGGCCAATCCAAGAAATAAAAATCAACCAAAAGAGGGTTGCCAAAAAGACGATGACGTACTCTTGGAGACTAATCACGAGCTGCAAACGGCCCATGTAATAAATATCGGCAGGAAGTTGCAAAAACGAAAGATTTTGCAAAGCCCAATCGACAATGCGAACAAAAAGAAGGGAGACGAGGCAAGATAGAATCCAAACTCCGGTTACCATCATAAACCAAATCCGCTCAAGACCTTTTTGTGAAAGGCCCATGGCTTTAAATAGAAAAAGAGAACGAGAATGGCGTTCATTGAGAAAAATAACAAAAGCCAAAACGTTAAAAATAGCGATTACGACAATCGTCTGAAGCGTCAGACTGATGGCCTTTTTTTCAATTTGCACGGCTTCAATCAGGGCACTGAACTCACTCCAGAAAGGACGGATAGAATACTGACTCCCCAGAAGCGAACGGAGACGGAACTGATAATCAGAAACTGCTTCCATTGGATCATTCCCTGAAGAAATTGCTTTGGGGATATTAAGGGAAATCACATTAAAAAGATCACCTACCCCTAAAATATCTTGAAGCTCGTGGCGACTCATATAAACAAGGCGCAGGTCTTTTTGATAAATCCCATGCTTCACAATAGAGCCCACACGGAAGCGCTTTAACGTAGGAAGCCCATTCATGTCATTATCGCCCGAGACAAAAGTTAAAACGACTTCGTCGCCAACTTTCAAATTCATAATTTGGGCCAGCTCAATTCCAATGGCGACCTCCCCTGCATTGAGAGGGAAGTGCAGTGAAGTCACCTGAGCAAAACTTTGGGGATCAATCCCTCGAAGAATCACACCCTTCGTTTCTTCATTGGCAATAAGAAAGCTTTCGCTTTGAACTAAGGGAGAAAATTCGGTGATTTTAAGAGCTGAAAAACTTTCTTGCAAACGCTTGTCCATAGGGAAAAAACCTTGGCGTCCAGAAGAGTAGATATAAATATCCCCTACGGCTTGGCGCAAAGCTTTTTTAAAAGTGGAATCAAAACCATCCATGATTCCGACAGTCGATAAAATAATACAAATGGAAAAAGCTAAACCGAGCACAATCCCTACAGCAAAACGCATCGAAGACCGATCTTTTAAAAAGATCTCAATAAGAGGTCTTAAAATGCGCATGAGATTTTTCATTAAACGCCTTGATCCCCTGAACTCACCTGCTTTTTCTCAACATTCCAGCGTAGAAAAGAATCCATAAAATTATCGAGATCTCCATCGAGGACACGATCAGGCATTGCTGTTTCACAATCTGTGCGGTGGTCTTTCACCATTTTGTAAGGGTGAAGAACATAAGAACGAATCTGTGAGCCCCAACCAATTTCCATTTTAGAGGCTTCAATAGCAGCCTCCTTGGCACGACGCTCTTCCATAACCTTTTCATAGAGACGGGCACGAAGAATTTTCATCGCTTGGGCACGGTTTTGAATTTGTGATCTTTCGTTTTGGCAGACAACAACGATTCCTGAGGGATGGTGGGTAATACGAACAGCAGAGTCAGTGGTGTTTACTCCCTGACCTCCGGCACCACCAGCGCGGAACACATCTACGCGTATGTCTTTATCTTGAATTTCAATAACGACGTTATCGTCAATTTCAGGCCCCACATAAATGGAAGCAAAAGAAGTGTGTCGTCGAGCATTGGAATCAAAGGGAGAAATACGCACCAAACGATGAACTCCGGATTCACTTTTTAAAAGTCCGTAGGCGTAATTTCCATTGATCATCAGAGTAGCAGACTTAAGGCCTGCGGTATCACCAGGCTGATGATCCATGACCGCAACCTTGAAGCCTTTCTTTTCGGCCCACTTGTTGATCATCCTAAAAAGCATATAACACCAGTCACAGGATTCTGTTCCTCCGGCGCCGGCGTTGAAAGTCACGATAGCATTATTAGGATCGAATTCATCTGAGAGAAGAACCTTACGTTCAGCCTCTAAGAAGGAGGCGAGAAAACGCTCGTAAACAGAGAGGGCTTCTTTAGCAGAATCCTCGTCTCCATCTGCAGCGTAATCGCAGAGGATATCAAATTCATCAGAGAGGTCTTTAATGGTTTTATAGGTATTAACAATTTCTTCGAGAACAGATTTTTCTTTTTGAAGTTTAGAGGCATTCTCGGTATCTTCCCAAAAGCCATCAAGGGCTTCCATCTCGGCAATGGTCTATAGACGATCGATTTTTTTATCGATGTCAAAGCGCCCTCCGCAAAGAATCTAACTTAGGCTTATATTCTTTGATTTCAGATTTTTTTTCGTTGAGAGAAATCTCGAGAGTTTGATCCATTGTACTTCCTATTTCTTTTTTAAATTCTTTGAAATCTTTTTAACTAACTTTTCTTCCAAACCGCGCATCAACTTATCTTCTTTGGCGGATAATTCATGATCGAAACCTAAAAGGTGCAAAAAACCATGAGCGAGAAGATGAACAATTTCGTCTTCGTATGTTAGCTCAAAACTCTTGGCCTGTCTTCTCGCCACCTCGTGGCAGATAAAAATATCACCTAAAGAAAGAAAGGGGTCT
>JACCEE010321976.1_pt1 | contig 10490 bp, 9 predicted proteins | sample 7449931 | NCBI WGS metagenome assembly JACCEE01 (sample SAMN15323457, study PRJNA562643) | freshwater metagenome | isolation source: river surface water | place: USA:Blue River Watershed | collected 2017-08-19 | reverse complement strand
GCGCGGTCGCCGAGGCGATCGTCATCGCCAGCGCGTCCGATGCCGTCGCCAGCCAGGGCCGGACCAGATCCTCGTAGGAGGGTTCGGCGATCGCGTCGTCGTGGATCAGCTGCGGATCGTGGCCGGCAGCGATCAGCGCCTGCTCGAGCTGCCAGCCCGAGGCCTTCTCGAGCAGTTGCGCCGGCGCACCGGGCCCCGCCATGCCGAGCGGCAGCGATCCGATCGCACCGGCATTGCCGCGCTCGCCCGGCAGCAGATGGCCCGACAGCACCAGGCCACCGCCGACGAAGGTGCCGACGAAGACGTAGAGAAAGCTGCGCAGTTGCTGGCCATGGCCCTGCAGCAGTTCGGCGGTGCAGGCAGCCATGGTGTCCTTGGCGAAGGTCACCGACAGCTCGGTCAGCGCCTGCACGCGCTCGCGCAGATCGACGCCTTCCCACTTGGCCATCGCGGGCGCGGCCTCGGGCCCGAGCAGGTCGGCCCACTGGTGCATGAACAGCGGCGCCGACAGGCCCAGGCCGACGACGCGCGACCAGCGCTCGCGCATCTGGCGACGCAGGCGCTTGAGTGCTTCGGCGATCTGCGTCAGTACCTCGTCCGGGTCGGGATACTCGTAGTGGAACACATGCTGGTGACAGATCCGGCCGGTGAAGTCGAGCACCAGCACCTCCAGGCTGCGGCGACCGACCTGCACGCCGATGCTGAAGGCGCCCTCCGGGTTGAGCGACAGCGGCACCGAGGGCTGGCCGATGCGCCCGCGCACGCGCTCCTGCTTGAGGAGCAGGCCGTCGTCGAGCAGGCTCTCGACGATGACCGAGACGGTCTGGCTGGAGAGCTGGGTCAGACGGGCCAGGTCAGCCTTGGGGATGGCGCCGTGCAGGCGGATCGCCTGCAGCACGGTGCGCTCGTTGAACTGGCGCATGCCGCGCTGGTTGGAGCCCCGCATCGAGCGCGTCATGTCTGCAGCGGGTGCCGCATGGCTGGCAAGGGAGGGGGTGGCGTGGGACATGGGCGGTTGGCGGTGCAGTCGATCAGGGCAGGATGACGCCCTTGCAAAGTATCGCATTGCCGAAGGCCGTGACCTCGCCGCTCTGCACGATCAGGCTCGCGTTGCGCACGCGGTCGTAGAAGGCGTAGCGCTCGATCGCCTCGACCTGGCTGGCTTGCAGCCCTTCGGCCTCGCCCGCCAGCCGGACGAAGGCGGCTTGCGCGTCGGTCGTCTGGCCGGCCGGCAGACCGCTGTGCTGCATGTAGCCGGCGGGGTATTCGACGTCGGTCGCCAGCGGGAATACCGACAGCACGGCCTGCGCGACGCGCTCCAGGCTGTGGCCGGGCAGCCGCACGACCGGCTTGCCGCCAGCGAGCCAGTCGGCGGTGAAGTTGGCATCCACCACCGCCACCCATTCGCCATGGCCCATGGCGCACAGGTGCTTGAGCAGGTCGGGGGTGAGCAGCGGGTCGATTCCCTTGAGCATCTGAAATCCTCCTGTGTGGTCCAGCGCTCACGCGAGCGCCTGATGCGGCAGTTCGGCGGCGGATTTCGCGCCCGTCATGACGGCGACGGTATCGCTCATGCTGATGTGCTTGGGATCGACCACTGCGGCGCGCTTGCCCAGGCGGGCGATGTGGATGCGGTCGGCGATCTCGAACACATGCGGCATGTTGTGGCTGATCAGGATCACCGACAGCCCCTTGTCGCGCACGCGCCGGATCAGCTCGAGCACCATGTTGCCCTCCTTGACGCCGAGCGCAGCGGTCGGCTCGTCGAGGATGACGACATGCTCGGCAAACGCCGCCGCGCGCGCCACTGCCACGCACTGGCGCTGGCCGCCCGAGAGGGTCTCGACCGCCTGCGTCATCGAGCGGATGCCGACCTTGAGGTCGTTCATGCGCGCGATGCTCTCTTCCAGCATCCGCTTCTTGTCGATCATCTGGAACCAGCTGCCCAGGATGCCGGGACGGCGCAGCTCGCGGCCGAGGAACAGGTTCTCGGCGATCGTCATCGCGGGTGCCACGGCCAGGTCCTGGTAGACGGTCTCGATGCCGGCGCGGCGCGCGTCGATCGGGCTCTTGAAGTGGATCGGCTCGCCGTCGAGATAGACCTCGCCCTCGTCGGGGATGGTCGCGCCCGACAGCGCCTTGATCAGGCTGGACTTGCCGGCGCCGTTGTCGCCGATGACGGCCAGGATCTCGCCGGCGCGCAGCTCGAAGTCGGCGCCGTCGAGCGCGGTGACCTGGCCATAGCGCTTCACCAGGCCCTTGGCCTGCATCACGATCGGGGCGTTGGAGTGGACAGTCATTTCAGCGGGCTCCCTTGCGCGAGAGTTGGTCGGTGGCCACGGCCAGGATCACCAGGATGCCGGTCACCAGGATTTGATAGACGGAGGACACGCCCATCAGCGTGAGACCGTTGCGGAACACGCCGACGATCAGCGCGCCGACCAGGGTGCCGAGCACGATGCCGCGGCCACCGAACAGGCTGGTGCCGCCGAGCACGACGGCGGTGATGGCGTCGAGGTTCTCGGTCTGGCCGGCGTTGGGGTCGCCGGCGCCGGTGCGCGCCACGCTCAGCAGCGAGGCGATGCCGTAGAACACGCCGGCGACGACATAGACCGCCAGCAGCACCTTGTCGGTGGCGATGCCGGTCAGACGGGTGGCTTCCGGGTTGTTGCCGACCGCATAGACATGGCGGCCCGGCTTGGTCTCGCGCAGCGCGAACCAGGTCAGCAGGTAGAGCGCGAGCATCAGCACGGCACCGTAGACGATCGCGGTGTCACCGATGCGGAAGGTGTTGCCCAGCAGGATCATGCCTTCGGGGATGTCGGTGACGGTCTGCGACCTGGAGTAGAGCTGGGTGGCCGCAAAGGCGATGTTGAGCGTGCCCAGCGTGACGATGAAGGGCGGCAGCTTGACCTTGGTCACCAGCAGGCCGTTGATCAGGCCGAACAGCGTGGTCACGGCAATGCCGCAGGCGATCGCCGCCGGTGCCGGCAGGCTGTAGTCGGCGGCGATCTTGGTCATGACGACGCTGCCCAGCGCCATCACCATGCCGCAGCTCAGGTCGATGCCGGCGGTCAGGATGATCAGGCTCTGGCCGATGGCGATCACGCCGACCACCATGACCTGCTGCAGGATGAGCGAGAAGTTCTGCGCCGAGAGGAAGCGTTCGCTCTGGGTCGCAAAGAAGATGCAGGCCAGCAGCAACGCAATGAATGGCCCCAGGGTGGCGATGGGCGGTAGCTGGATGGACGTCTTATTCATGTCGGTGCATGGCGGGTCAGGAAAATGAAAAGGCGACGCGCGTCGCATCGGGTGCAGGGACGCGCGCCGCCCGAAACGGTTCAGTCTTACTTGGCGCCCCAGCACATGTCGGTGCCGGTCTTGACGTCCTTGCTGTCGACGCCGGCCAGCGGCTTGCCGGCGATCAGGGTCACGCCGGTGTCGGTGTAGCCGCTGACCTTCTTGCCGGTCTTGGCGTACTCGACGCCAGCGGCCACGCCCATGGCGGCCATGCGCAGCGGGTACTGCTGGCTGGTGGCGGCGATCACGCCCTTGCCCACGTCGGCCACGCCGGCACAGCCGCCGTCAACCGAGACGATCACCACGTCCTTGTCCTTGCCGGCGGCCTTGAGCGCGTTGTAGGCGCCTGCGGCAGCGGGTTCGTTGATGGTGTAGACCAGGTTGATGCCGGGGTTCTTCTGCAGGCAGTTCTCCATGCCGGTCTGGCCCTTGGCGCGGTCGCCGTAGCTGTCGGCCATGCAGACCACTTCGGCCGGCTTGGCCAGCTCGTTGCTCTTGGCGTCGAGCGCCTGCAGGCCGTAGCCCTTGAGGAAGCCGTTGTGACGCTGTGCGCCCACCGGGTGGCCGGGGAACAGGTCGAGCGTGGCGATGACGGGCTTCTTGCCGGCCAGCGCGGCCTTGGCGTAGGCGCCGATCAGCTCGCCGGCCTTGTAGTTGTTGGTCGCGAACAGCGCGTCGGTGGCATCCTGCGGATCGGTCGGGCTGTCGAGCGCGATCACCATCACGCCCTGGGCACGTGCCTTCTTGATCGCCGGCACGATGGCCTTCGAGTCGCTCGGGGTGATCAGGATGGTCTTGGCGCCGGCGGCAATCATGTTCTCCATGGCGGTGACCTGGCCGGCGTTGTCGCCGTCGCTCTTGCCGGCGGCGCTCAGCAGCTTGGCACCCAGCTTCCTGGCCTCGGCGTCAGCGCCTTCCTTCATCTTGACGAAGAAGGGGTTGGTCTCGGTCTTGGTGATCAGGCCGATCACGGGCTCGGCCGCCTGGGCCGCGCAGGCAGCGGCGACGGAAGCGGCGATCAGGCCCAGACGGATGGTGGATTGAAAAGACATTCTTGCTCCTCTTGAATTGGGTGACCGAGCAGACCGGGAATCGGACCCGCACCGGACGGCCAGCTTGCTTGCATCGCCTGCCGTGCCGCAAGTGTGCAGCAGCACAAAGACTAAATCAACATGATTTAATTAGTGGTTTCCCTAATAAACCTGTGGCGCCGTTGCGGCGACACTCGCAGCCAACCGGGCCACCAGGGCCCGGACTGCAAGGAAACACATGACAGCACCAATCGTGATCCTGGGCGAAGCGCTCATGGACTGCATCATGCAGGACGACGGCAGCCTGCTGCCGCTGATGGGAGGCAGCCCCTTCAACCTCGCGCGCGCTGCCGCTCTGCAGGGCGGCCGGGTCGGCTACCTGTCACCCTTCTCGACCGACAGCTTCGGCCAGCAGCTCAAGGCGCTGTGCCTGGCAGACGGCGTGCAGGCGCTCAGCCCGGACAGCGCCCATCCGACCTCGCTCGCGGTGGTGACGCTGCGCGAAGGCCAGCCCAGCTACGGCTTCTACCGCGAGGGCATCGCGGACCGCGACTACCGCGCCGACGAGGTGCTGCGCCTGCTGCAGGCCCTGCCCGCCGGCGTGCTGCACACCGGCTCGCTGATGCTGGTGCCGCCCGAGAACGAGAAGATCATGGACGTGATCGCCGGCGCGCGCCAGCTGGGCTGGACCATCAGCGTCGATGTCAACCTGCGCCCGCGCGTGGCGCAGGACCTCGGCGCCTATTGCTCCGCCGTCATGCAGGCGGTCGAGCTGGCCGACTGGGTCAAGGCCAGCGACGAGGACCTGCATATCCTGGGCTTTGCCGACGCCAGCCTGGCTTCGGCTGCCGACATGCGCCTGCGCTTTGCCCGCGGTGCCAACCGGCGCGTCGCGCTGACCTTCGGCGGCAGCGGCGCCTACCTATGGGTCGAGGGGGCTGAGGCCAGCGCTGTGGCACCCTCGATCCGGCTGGCCGACACGGTCGGCGCGGGCGACACCTTCTGGGGCAGTTGCCTGGCGGACTGGGCCGGCTCGGTCGATGCCGCCGGACATGTACAGCGCACCTTGCGGCGCGCCATGAAGGCAGCGGCGATCAACTGCGAGCGCAAGGGCTGCCAGCCGCCGACATGGCAGGAGCTGGAACAGGAAGAAACCAAAATGTAACCTTGTTACCTGAATAAATCCAAAAAACAAGTAACATAATTACAAACACATCCAGGTCTCACAATGCAAGCTGCCCCTTCTACCCTCGACATCGTCATCTTCGGAGGTGCCGGTGATCTCTCCTGGCGCAAGCTCCTGCCATCGCTCTACATGGCCGACCTGCACGGCCGCCTGCCCCAGGACTGCCGGATCGTGGGCGTGGGCCGCAACGACTGGGGTCGCGAGCAGTATGTCGCCTTCATAGACGAGACTTCGCGCGCCCATGTCGATGCACAGGCGCTGGAGGAGCAAGCCTGGCAGCGCTTCCTGCAGCGGCTCGACTTCGTCTCGCTCGACGCCAACTCGGGCGCCGACTATGACCGGCTCAAGGCGGTCTGCCAGCCGGGATCGACCAAGCTGTTCTATCTCGCCACGTCGCCGACGCTGTTCAGCAACATCGCCAGCCACCTCGACCGCGCGCAGCTGATCGACGCCAGCAGCCGGGTCGTGCTGGAAAAGCCGCTCGGGCATGACCTGCCCTCGGCACAGGCGATCAACCAGGCGGTGGCGTGCCATTTCCGCGAAAGCCAGATCTACCGCATCGACCACTATCTCGGCAAGGAGACGGTGCAGAACCTGATGGTGCTGCGCTTCGGCAACGCCATCCTCGAGCCGCTGTGGCGCGCGCCCTACATCAGGAGCGTGCAGATCACCGCAGCCGAGACGGTGGGCGTCGGCTCGCGTGCGAGCTTCTACGACCAGACCGGCGCGATGCGCGACATGGTGCAGAACCACCTGCTGCAGCTGCTGTGCATCGTCGCGATGGAGGCGCCGATCTCGCTCGACCCCGACGACGTGCGCAACGAGAAGCTCAAGGTGCTGCGCTCGCTGCACAAGATGACGCTGGCTGACATCCAGCGCGACACGGTGCGCGGCCAGTACACCGCCGGCGTGGTCGAGGGCCAGCAGGTCCGGGGTTACCTGGACGAGGCTGACGTGCCGGAAGCGAGCGACACCGAGACCTTCGTCGCCATCCGCGCACAGGTCAACAACGCGCGCTGGGCCGGCGTGCCCTTCTTCCTGCGCACCGGCAAGCGCATGCAGACGCGGCATTCAGAGATCATCATCGAGTTCTCCGCGCCGCCGTTCTCGATCTTCGCCGACCAGCCGGCGGCCTCGCACCCCAACCGCCTGATCATCACGCTGCAGCCCGAGGAATCGGTCAAGCTGCAGATGATGGCCAAGGAGCCGGGATCGGGCATGAAGATGCGCCCGGTGCACCTGAACCTCGACCTGCAATCGGCCTTCACCGAGCGCCGCGCCGAAGCCTACGAGCGCCTGCTGATCGACGTCATCAAGGGACGGCTGACGCATTTCATGCGCCGCGACGAGCTCGAGGCGGCCTGGAAATGGGCCGATCCCATCCTGGAAGGCTGGAAGCAGCTGGCCGACAAGCCCAAGCCCTATCCGGCGGGCAGCTGGGGGCCTGCCGCCTCGTCGGCGCTGGTGGCGCGCGAGGGCGCGGTCTGGGCGGAGGCGCAGTAAGGCCATGGCAGACAACTGGTCCTTGCACGAATGCGACGATGCACAGCAGCAGGCCAAGGGGCTGGCCGCAGAGATCGCCACCAGGCTCAGGCAGGCGTTGCAGGCGCGCGGCCAGGCGCTGCTCGCCGTCTCGGGCGGCAAGTCGCCGCTGCAGCTGTTTGCTGCACTGCGCGAGCAGGATCTCGACTGGGAGCGCGTGACCGTGCTGCTGGCCGACGAGCGTTGCGTGCCGCAGCATCACCCTGACAGCAACACCGCGCTGGTGCGCGGCCAGCTGCTGCAGGGCAAGGCCGGCTGCGCACGCTGGCAGCCCTTCTTCGAGCAGCTGCCGGCCGGCGACAGCGCGAGCTGGCCCGATGCCGAACTCGACGCACTGGCCGCTGGCGCCAACGAGCGCCTCGCTCCCCTGCCCTGGCCGCTCGACGTGCTCGTGCTCGGCATGGGCGAGGACGCGCACACCGCCTCGCTGTTCCCGGGCGCGCCCGGACTGGATCGGGCGCTGGCGTCCCCCAAGCCGGCGGCCTGGGTCAGACCGGCGACCGCGCCGCATGCGCGCCTGACGCTGACGCTGCCGAGGCTGCTGGCGGCGGGCACCGTCTGCCTGCCGCTGGCTGGAGCGCGCAAGCGCCAGGTGTTCGAGCGGGCCTGCCGGCAGGCCCGCGTCGAGGAGCCGGTCTCGCTCGTGCTGCACCAATCCCTCAACCCGGTCCAGGTCTGGCTCGCCCCCTGATACCCTGAACCCCTTTCGAGAACAAGCCCATGCCCACCCTCCATCCCGTGCTCGATCGCGTCACCGATCGCATCGTCGAGCGCAGCCGAACCAGCCGCGCCGCCTACCTCGCGACCATGGCGTCGTTGCGCAAGCCCGGTCCCTACCGGGCCGGAATGGGTTGTGCCAACGCCGCGCACGCCTTCGCTGCCATGCCGGAGCACGACAAGCTGGTGCTGCGCCAGGAGCGCGCGCCCAACCTCGGCATCCTGAGCGCCTACAACGACATGCTGTCGGCGCACCAGCCCTATGAGCGCTACCCCGACCAGATCCGCGCCACGGCGCGTGCGCTCGGTGCAACCGCCCAGGTCGCCGGCGGCGTGCCCGCGATGTGCGACGGCGTCACCCAGGGCTACGAAGGCATGGAGCTGTCGCTGTTCTCGCGCGACGTGATCGCCATGGCGGCGACGGTCGCGCTGTCGCACAACGTGTTCGACGGTGTGCTGTGCCTGGGCATCTGCGACAAGATCGTGCCGGGGCTGGTGATCGGCGCGCTGCAGTTCGGCCACCTGCCGGCGGTGTTCGTTCCGGCCGGCCCGATGACCTCGGGCCTGTCGAACGACGACAAGGCACGGGTGCGCCAGCAGTACGCGCAGGGCCAGGTCGATCGCCAGGCACTGCTCGCGGCCGAGGAGGCCGCCTACCACGGCGCCGGCACCTGCACCTTCTATGGCACGGCCAACTCCAACCAGATGCTGATGGAGGTCATGGGCCTGCAGCTGCCGGGCTCGTCCTTCGTCAACCCCGGCACGCCGCTGCGTGCCGCGCTGACCGACTTCGCGGTCGAGCGCGCGCTGCGCATGCGCGCCGGCGGCCCCGAGCCGCTGGCCATGGCCGAGATCGTCGACGAGAAGGCCATCGTCAACGGCATCGTCGGCCTGCTCGCCACCGGCGGCTCGACCAACCACACGCTGCACCTGGTCGCGATAGCGCGCGCCGCCGGCATCCGCATCGACTGGGACGACTTCGCCGAGCTGTCCGAAGCGGTACCGCTGCTGGCGCGCGTCTATCCGAACGGCAAGGCCGACGTCAACCATTTCCACGCCGCCGGCGGCATGGGCTTCCTGATCGCGCAGCTGCTGCAGGCCGGCCTGCTGCACGGCGACGTCAACACCATCCTCGGCCATGGCCTGCAGCGCTTCGCGGTCGAGCCCTGGCTGGACAACGGCCGGCTGGCCTGGCGCGCCGCACCGGCAGCCTCGGCCGACGAGAACGTGCTGCGCCCGGCGGCGCGCCCGTTCAGCGCCGACGGCGGCCTGAAGCGCCTGCGCGGCAACCTGGGTCGCGCCGTCGTCAAGACCTCGGCCGTCAAGCCCGAGCACCGCCGGGTGCACGCGCCGGCTGTCGTGGTCGAGAGCCAGCAGGCGCTGTCCGAGCTGTTCCAGCAGGGAGCGCTCGAGCGCGACTTCGTCGCCGTGGTGCGCTTCCAGGGCCCGCAGGCCAACGGCATGCCCGAGCTGCACAAGCTCACCCCGGTCCTGGGCATCCTGCAGGACAAGGGTTTCAAGGTCGCGCTGGTCACCGACGGCCGCATGTCGGGCGCTTCCGGCAAGGTGCCGGCCGCCATCCATGTCAGCCCCGAGGCCGTCAGCGGTGGCGCGATTGCGCGCGTGCAGGACGGCGACATGATCCTGCTCGACTGCGACGCCGGCCGGCTCGAGCTCGAAGTCGATGCCACCGAACTCGCGCGCCGCGACCCCAGCGCGCCCGATCTGTCGGCCAACGGCCATGGCTATGGCCGCGAGCTGTTCGCCCTGTTCCGCCGCCATGCCGGCATGGCCGAACGCGGCGCCTCGGCGCTGTTCGGCAACGAATGACCCGACCGATCCGAATTTCCCAATGGACCCTGAAATGAACCCGCCCAGCCCCCTGCCCCAGTTCCAGTCCCGCGTGGTCCCGGTCGTCGTCGTCTCCGACGCGGCGCAGGCCGTTCCGATGGCCGAAGCCCTGCTCGCCGGCGGAATCGACGTGATGGAGATCACGCTGCGCAGCGATGCCGCGCTCGCCGCGATCGAGGCCGTCGCGCGCGCCGTGCCCGCGATGCAGGTCGGCGCCGGCACCGTGACGCGCGCGTCCGAGGTGGCCAGCGTCCAGTCCGCCGGCGCCCGCTTCGGCCTCTCGCCCGGCGCCACGCCCGGGCTGCTGGCCGCCGTGCGCGCCGCTGGCCTGCCCTTCGTGCCCGGCGTCGCCACGCCGGGCGAGGCGATGGCCGCGCGCGACGCCGGCTTCACGCTGCTCAAGTGCTTCCCCGCCGCGCAGCTCGGCGGTGTCGAGGTGCTCAAGGCCTGGGGCGGCCCTCTGCCCGACCTGCGCTTCTGCCCGACCGGCGGCGTCTCGCTGGCCAACATGGCCAGCTTCCTGAGCCTGCCCAACGTCGCCATGGTCGGCGGCTCCTGGCTGACGCCGGCCGCTGCCGTCCTGGCCGGTGACTGGGCGCGCGTCACCCAGCTCGCGCGCGAAGCGGTCGCCGCAGTACCCGCGCGCGTCTGAGCCCCCAAGGAGACAAGACAATGAACCCGTTCACCCCGCCGCAGCAGCGCGCCGCCTGGCAGCGCCTGCAAGCCCTGGCGCAAGCCCTGCCCCACCTGCGCGAGCTGCTCGCCGACCCCGATGCACGCGCCGCCAGCCTGCAGCTCGAGGCCGCCGGCCTGCGCCTGGACGCCAGCCACCAGCAGGTCACCCCGGAGGTCCTGGACGCGCT
>JACCEE010670146.1_pt1 | contig 10491 bp, 7 predicted proteins | sample 7449931 | NCBI WGS metagenome assembly JACCEE01 (sample SAMN15323457, study PRJNA562643) | freshwater metagenome | isolation source: river surface water | place: USA:Blue River Watershed | collected 2017-08-19 | reverse complement strand
ATTTGGTAGCGACCCTCCACGTTTAGAGTATGGGTTGTTACACCCGAAATTTGAGCTGAATTGGAAAGATTAACCCAATTTTGGCCGTAGCCTTGGTTCATCTGCCACTGAAACGAGCTAGCAGAATCTACCTGAACCGCAAAGGTGGTCGTTTGCCCTTGGGCCACCGACTTGTTTTGCGGTTGTGCCGTAAACGTGGGCTTGGCACAAGCACCCAAATACAACTGCTGCACTTCGGAAGCGCTTAAAGCACGGTTGTAGATGGCGATGTCGTCGAGGAGGCCTTTGAAATTTGCACCACCAGTTGGATACCCAGCATTTTCTGCACCAAAACGCAAATTAGCAATTTGATTTCCTGTATTAATACTTGAAGTAAAATTATTAATCAATATTCCATCATAAAATATACTCCAACTATTTTGATTACTCTGATTGTCTTTTACCCAAATCAAATTGTGCCAAATTTTGAAATTTTGTGGCGTACTCAAAATTTGACCATTGTCCGGCCACATAATATTCCATCCTCCAGAAAGCCCATTTCCCAAACCAAACGAAATAGAATATGGAGGGTTTGAATTAGAACTAGAATAATGAAAAGCGCAATTTTCTAAAGTATGCGGATTTGTATTAAAAATAGTTTGATTGGTTTTAGTTGAGTCATTTGTTTTCCACCATATTGAGATGGAATGAGGTAATTCAGTCTGTAAAAAAGAAGAATTTGTTTCAATCCAATCATCAATTCCATCTAATTGAAAAGCTGAATTCGAATTATTGAATCTATCAAATGTCAATGTAGCTCCATTAAAAATAGTACAGTTCCTGCCGTTTCCGCTTTCGTCGTTGGCGTTGCCGTTGAACGGCCACCAGCCTACCAGTCCGTTGGTAGGGACGTAACTCGGGATTTGGGCTTGGGCCATCAGGCCGAAGCAAAGGATAGTGAGGGTGAAGAGGTGTTTCATCGGTTTGTATTTGAAACCACAAAAATGCAAGCAAATATAAACACGTTTTAACGTTTAAAAATCATTCATTAAAAATGAAATAGCAAATTTTTTTTACAAAAACAACGAGCAAGAATTTCTGCCTAAAAAGGATATTTTGTCAGCTCAATCAATTGAAATCTTTCCAAATGTTCCACCACGGAAACAAACAACTTTTCGTGACCCCTGGAATTGGGATGAAGTCCATCGTCCAAATCACTCATATCCAATAAATCCAAGGTTGGAATAAATGGAACATTACAAGACTCAACCACCGTTTGAATGGCGTTGTTGTATTCCACCAAGGTATCGTTGTGGTAAATCTTATGTTTTTCAACGGAAAAAATCGGATTAATCCGCTCTTCATCAATTTGAGTTAATCCAACCACCACAACCTGAGGCGTAAATTTCTTCGCCATCCCAATGAGCGACTCAAAGTTTCGAACCGTTTCATCCTTCTCAACCCGCATTTTTTGCGAATCCAACAAAAATTGAGAATCGTTGCATCCAATCGAAATCAAAATAAGATCAGGTTTTCGGGTAATGCACTCTCCTTCCATCCTGTGTAATAAATCTGTGCTTGATTCCCCAATGATCCCCAAATTGCTAACGAGATAGCCTTGAGGCATTAAAAACTTTTTCATGCGCTCGCACCATCCTGCCTCCTCAAAATCATTCAAACCACTCGTTATACTCGCTCCAAAAACACAAATACTTTTCATGAATTAATATCATTGATGATGGACAAACAAAGGATGAAAAACCCCTTTTTAAAACCGTAAACAAAGGTAATTCCAAAAACGGATTTCCTTTTGCCAATTAATAGGCGGATAAGAAAAGGTCGATACGTAGATCGGTCTCTCCTATTTACCTTTGTGGCATGAAAAACCTGATATTCCTTTTCATCATCGGAGCAACTTTTGCCGCCTGCGAAAGAAAAACTTCGGCCTCTTCAACAGAAAACAACCCCTTCCCCCAAGGAAAATGGATCGACCTCACCTACACCATCGATTCTACAACCTTGTACTGGCCGAATAACGCCACCGGATTTGAGCACATCGTCGATTTTCAAGGAATAACGCCCAAAGGATTTTATTACACCTCGTACAAAATGTGTACACCTGAACACGGTGGAACCCACATCGATGCTCCCATCCACTTCGCGGAAGGGAAATGGACGGTAGACGAAATTCCATTGTCTCAAACAACCGGAGAAGGCGTGGTGATCGATGTGTCTCAAAAAGCGTTGCAAAATCGCGATTACCAAATCATTTCGGAAGATATTTTGAATTGGGAAAAGGAACATGGAAAAATTCCCACCGACGCCATCGTTTTCTTTAAAACCGGATACGGAAAATTCTACCCCAACCGAAAAGAATACTTCGGAACCGACCTCAAAGGAGAGGCCGCCATCCCCCAACTCCATTTTCCTGGAATCGCTCCAGAGGCGGCCCAATGGATCGTAGATCACCGAAAAATCAAAGCCTTCGGCCTCGATGTGGCCAGCATGGATTATGGCCAATCCACCGATTTTAAAACCCACCAAATCATGCTAGGTCATCAAATTCCCGGATTTGAAAACGTGGCTCACCTCGATCAGCTTCCCACCAAAGGATTCTACGTGGTGGCCCTTCCCATGAAAATTGGCAAAGGTTCCGGTGCCCCACTCCGACTCGCAGCGTTTGTTAAATCGTAATCCGTGAATCTTCCTTCCCACATTCAACAGCATTTTTCTCAAATTCCCGAATTTGATCTTGAAGCATTTGAATCGCTGGAAGCTGGAAATTTTCCAACAAGCATTCGATTAAATCCGGGAAAACTAAACGTCTCCCCTTACCAAGGTTTCAACATTCAGCACGAAGCATCCGCTTTCGTGTTGAACGAGCGACCGAATTTTGGGAACGATCCTCTTTGGCATGCCGGCGCGTATTACGTCCAAGAATCGGCTTCCATGCTGGCCGGAGCCATTGCACAACAGGTGCTTTCTCATCATACCCAACCGCTTGTTTTGGACCTTTGCGCAGCTCCGGGTGGGAAATCAACCCACCTCGCTTCCGCTATTCATTCGCACGGTTTTTTGGTCGCCAACGAAGTTATTCAATCTCGCCACAGCATTCTCAAAGAAAACCTGAAAAAATGGGGCTCCGATGCTGTAGCTACCACCCAACGGGATCCCGAATGGTTTGGAGAACAAACACCTCATGTGTTCGATTTCATTTTGGTAGATGCGCCTTGCTCGGGCGAAGGATTATTCCGGCGAGACCCCAAGGCGATGGAAGAGTGGAGCGAAGCCAACGTTAACCTGTGTTCTGCCCGTCAGAAACGCATCGTGATGGATGTTTGGGGAGCTTTAAAACCGGGTGGATTCTTGGTTTATTCGACCTGTACTTTCAATCGATCGGAAAACGAAGACAATGTAGCTTTTTTTGCTGAAGAAACCGGTGCGGTCGTGGTTACTTCCCAATTCGAGTTCCTTGCACCGGAGAGAATCAACGCCGAAAAAACGGGTTTTCGTTTCACCCCGTATTCCGGACCTAATGAGGGATTTTTCTTGGCTGTTTTGCAAAAACCCGAGGAATCGTTGAAAAGCAAGAAAATGGGACCGGCGAAATGGAATGAAGTGAAGTCGGAAAAATTCCCTTCATTTCTATCCCAATTCAGCCTGAACGAAAGAAAAATCATCGAAACACCGGTTGGATGGGTGTCTGTACCTGCGGAATTTCTTCCACTCATCCATCACTTAAAGCCGAGCAGCTGGGGTGGCATTTTAGGTAAAATGAAAGGAAAGGATTTTATTCCTGAAGAAACTTCGGCATTATTGCTGGGATTTCAACCCGAAAATACCCTAGAGTTGGACCTTGAATGGGCGCTGAAATTCCTTCAAGGAGAAACCCAACTCCCCTTATCGGGAACCCAAGGGTGGAAAACCATCACGTACCAAAACGTTCCCTTGGGTTGGGTTAAAGAAATCGGCAACCGAATGAACAATTACTGGCCTAAAGGCTGGAGAAAACGTTAGTTTTCCGGACCAACCATCACCAATTTATACTTCGCATCCCCCAAATATTTCTTTCCAATCGCATTCACTTGCTCAAAAGTAAGTTTCTCCAAATTGGATAAAAACAGCTTTCGTTTTTCAAATTTATAGCGCAACGGATTGTAGAAAGACAGCAAGGCAGAAGGCGTTTCCAGGCTCAATACCTGGTTTTTGAACTTCATCACGCTCGCATCAAAATCGGATTTGGAGAAACCTTTGGTGGCCACATCGTCCATCACTTGATCTACGAGGGCGGCGGTGGCCTGAGCCTCTTTGGAACGAACCTGGGTTTTGATTTGAAAAATATGACTCACCGAAGTGGCGATGTATTGCGAGCCGATTCCGTAGGTTTTCCCTCCTTTTTCGCGAACTTCCCGAAACAACATGTCCGAAAAGATGTCGTTGGCAACGGTGAAAGCCAAGGCTTCTTCCGATTCTTGAGCGGGCGCATTGCCGGTGAATAGCAACATGGTTTGGTCGGCGCCCGTACGCGTAACCTTTTTCACTTCAACCGATTTGAACGCTGGTTGAGATAGTTTAACCGTATTGCTTTGGGCATATTTCCCTTGCCAACTTCCCCAAACCGATTCTACCAAGGCTTTGGCCTGGGCCACATCAAATTTTCCGCAAAGCACCAAGGTAGACGTAGATGGTGCCACATTGAAGTCGTAAAATTCTCTCAATTTTTCGGGTGTGATTTGAGCGTATGCCTCGGCCGAAGGATAACGTCCAAAGGGATGGTCTTTCCCAAAAATCCACTCATCAGCACTTTTATCGGCTAATTCTCCTATATCCATGCGATTGGGATTATTGAACGTCGAAAGCTGATCGGTGTATTGCGATAAATACTCAGGATCGAATTTGGGTTGGGTAACGGTTTGGAAAAGGAGATCCATTCCTTGGTTCAATTCTCGAGTGAGGAATTCGGCTGTCCAAGTCGTAAAATCTGCGCCAGCGCTGGCCGAAATATTCGTTCCGAGTTTGAACAACGCTACTTTTTGATCGGTCGCCGAATACTTTACATTTCCCATCAGGGTCATGTTCGCAGCAATATCGGAGAATTCGGTTTGTTCTGGCGTTTCATTCTTTTCTCCTGAATTAACCACCAATTGAACAGCAACGGCATCAATTTTTCCGTAATTCAGAAAAACCACTTTCAACCCGTTCTTTAAGGTGTACGTTTGGTATTCGGGAATGGGTTGCTGGGCCCAGCTCCATGCGGCAATGCTCCAAAAGAGGAGGCTTATTCCTAATTTTTTCATTCTTCTTTTGGTTTATAATTGATGAACCCCATTTTTCCAGGTCCGAAATACGCAGCAGCGACCCGTTGTAAATCGGCTTTGGTGACTTTCTTTTGCATTTCAAAATTGCGGTACATGGCCATGGGATCTTTGAATTGGAATTCGGAAGCACCGATTACATTAACAACATTTCCCAAGGTGTAATACTGCTGAACCATTCCTGCTTCCACGTTCGAAAAATAATCGGCGAGTTCTTGGTCTTCGGGTCCGTTTTCAATGAAATCGTTGATTTCGCGCTGCATCACTTTCTTCACTTTTACGTTTCCTGGGCCAGCGCGCATCAACAAATCAATGGTGGTGCGGCAGTCAAAAACCTCGCCTCCGTTATCGGTATTGAAAAGCCCAAAAATCAACTTTTGTTCATCAACCAAGGTGCTTTGCACCCGAGAAGTGGGATTGTTAAAAAGCAAAGAGGCGCAAACATTGAAGGCTGCATAATCGGGATTGCTATACCCTGGCCGATTTGCGATGAAGGAATAAATCTGAAGGGGAACGTCCAAGGTTTTGGGTTCTTCAAAAACGGGCATGCTTCCCAAACCATTCGGAGTTGGAGTTGGAGCAATAACGGAAGGTTTGGCATCTTTAAACGCTTTTTCTGCTAAAAGAAAGGCTGAATCTGCAGAGATGTCGCCACCAACGATTAAAAAGGCATTGTTTGGGGCGTAATACTTTTCGTGAAACGCCTGGCATTCTTGGGTGGTAAACTTCAAAATCTCTTCCAAATAACCAATAACGTCAACTTTATAGGGGTGACCCTCCGGGTAAAGTTGCTCATGCCGATCGCTTTGGTAGCGTTGAGCCCAGCTGTTTCGCCCGTTTCTCAATTCTTCGCCCACCACTTCGCGTTCTACATCCAACACCTTTTGGTCGAGAATGAGGTTACTCATGCGATCGGCTTCCATCAAAAGCACCTTTTCGGCGTACTGTTTTGGGATTTGTTGGAAATAAACCGTGCGATCGAAGGTGGTGTAAGCATTCACCTGCCCGCCCATTTTCTCAATTTCATGGATGTACACATCGCCTTCACCTTTGAAATTTTTGGATCCTCGGAACATCATGTGTTCAAACAAGTGAGCCATGCCGCGCTGTCCGGGAACTTCGTCCTTGCTTCCAACCCGGTACCACACTTGGATGTTCACCATGGGAATGTCGCGTTTTTCAATGGAAATCACTTTTAATCCATTGGAAAGGGTTTTGGTTTTTACCGGGTAGGGAAATGTTTGCCCAAATGAGGCAAGAGCACTACCCAAAAGGGTTAAAAAAAGAAAGGTCTTCATGATTTTTTAAACACTCGTTTTAGGATTTCGGTTGTTCGTTCCAAGGGATTATTTCGGATGGCGGCTTCTTTTTCGGCTACATATACGAACAATCCCGCCATGGCTTTATCGGTAACAAATCCGGGTAAATCGGTGGTTACAGGCGTTACCAGTGGAATTTTATTGTAGATGGACGCAATATCGGTCCAGTATTTGGTGGCATTCACTTGCTGAAGGGCTTTTTCAATTTCAGGTTGAAAAGCCAATCGAAGTTCGTTGGAAGTGGTTCGTTGAAGGTAATCGGTAGCTGCGCGATCGCTTCCTCGAAGGATACCCATGGCATCTTTCACGGTCATGCTTGTGATGGCTTTGATGAAGATGGGGGCTGCTTTTTTGCAGGCTTCTTCGGCTGCTCGGTTCATGGAAAGGGTGAAATCGTCGCACAATTTATTCATGCCCATGGAACGAAGTTTGGATTCAACTTTTTTCGCATCTTCCGGCCACAACAACTTGATGGCATCATTGCGGAAAAATCCGTCGGTGGCCGAAACCTTGGCCGCTGCGGCTTCCGCACCCTTGGAAAGGGCTTCCTTGAGTCCGCGGCCAACTTCATCTTCGGTCAGCGGTTTTTCAACCGGAACCAAGGAGGAAATCTCTTTGGGTAGGGTAACTTTGGGTGGGGTAAATTTCGGTTGAGCGGTACAACCAACTGTTGTTCCAAGGAGAAGGAACCAAGCCAATTTTTTCATGTTCGAAAGTTATAGCACGAAAACGAGAAAAGCCCCCAGAAGGAGGGCTTTTCTAAAAAAAATTGAATCGTTTATTGCTTCATCCATTTGTGAATTTTCCCATTCACTTCAATCAAATACAATCCTGAAGGAAGATTTTCCATCGAAACATCCATTCGCTGAACATTTCCTGCCGAAATTTTCCTGATCATTTGCCCCGTGAGTTGATAGATTGAGATCGAGGAGATGGGTTGATCAGAAACAACGGAGAACACCTCGTTCCCGGGATTGGGGTAAATGGAAATTTGCGAGGTGAGTTCTTGTTGGGCAGAAGGGCAGGAATTCAAGGCCATGGGCGTCGGGGTTCGAGCCGAAAGAAATGGACCCGTTCCATCGGCGCAACGAGCCGTGCTGAGGTTCGCGAACATCTGACCGAAAACGGTAGAATCCAAGGTCGTATTTCCATTCACCAAAAGAATTCGTTCGCCAGCGGCATCGAGTTTGAAATTGGCGTGCAGGCCGCCTTGTTCGCTGTCTTCATCGCACCAAACCAACAGGCGGCCGTTGGCAGGGATAACTGTTTGCTTGGGGAACGACCATTTCTGGCGGTTTCCTAACGTATCGGATAAGAACAAACCCTCCATGGAAATGGGAGAAGACGTATTATTTTTCAATTCAATCCAATCTTCCAATTGTCCATCAAAATCGGTAATTCCGGTGGTGTTCCATGATAAAAATTCGTTCAGGGTAACATCTCCATTGGTAATGGTTGGAAGGGTGGCATTAATGGAGTAGAATTCATATTCAGCACGAGCAGGAGAAAATGCTCCGATATCAGAAGTCAAATCTTCTGCATATACATAATACTCCATTTTGGCTGAAGATACCGTAATGGTAGCTCCAAAAACCTTATCTCCGGCGGCACCATCATTGTGCTGACCATCGTCGTACATGGTTAATTTGGTAAACGCCTTCACTTTGTGATCACGGTAACCGAGAAAAACAAAGTTATTCGACGAAATATTGGGAATACTCGCCGTGATGGTTAATTGGGATAAAAAGGCGGGTGCAGGATTTGATGTCGCCACGGTAATGGTGGGTTTTTGACCTGTATACCAAGACTGAGTATTGAGGTAAGCCATGCGACCTGCCACCAAGGAGGTAATTCCAGATGTGCCACCACCGCCGGGTCCTGGTCCAGCCCCAGCTACACCTGCATTTAAATTGGTTCTGAAATTTGCATAAGTAAAGAATTTATTGGGATCAGCTTGTACACTAGAATCAATAATAGCCTGAATAGCAACGCCTCTTCTTCCTACATTTCCAGTCATAAATTGTTCCTCGGCCATGGTTCTAAGGTGGGCTTGAAACATTCTGCGGTAGGTCGCGTTGGTAAACATTTTAGAAATGAGTGGATGCAGGGCGGAAGTACTGTTGGAATTAAACGGAAACGTTTTGGCTGTATTGGTATCGACCCTACCTGAAGGCGTATTATTAGCTTGGGTAAATCCGGCAAAACTCATGTTTAAATCCCAAACGATGGGAGTAAACCGATTTGATTCAGAACGATAGAGGTAATAATTCTGTCGAAAAGACCCGGAATAACTATCGAGATTGACAAATAGATTGTTAAAGGCCAGCATCCAAATGGAAGCATCCAAGTCGAGAATGCGCTCAACGTTAGCGTATTGATTATTTAAAGTATCGCAGAGCGCAATCAATTCAGGAAAACCTGTTCCCCGTTTAATTTCATAGTAAGGAGTATAAGAACCGGAATTGGCACCGAGGTACCGCAAATCGGGACCAGTATTAGAACTAACATTGGTTGGATTGCATTTAACTAAGGTTCCATGAGTGGAATAAAAGTTTTTTGCCAACATGGGGTCTCCAATGTGTTCGGCATTGGAATAAAGCCCCATCCACGTCCCGTTCAAGTAAACTCTAGCATAATTACAACGGGGAGTTCTCATGTAATTGCCCAATAGTTCATAGCTTAACGCCTCACGCAAAAAACTAGGATCTGAGAAACCATTTCCTAATTTAACATCGGTAATTCCCTGGTAATTCTGCCAGGTCTTTACATAATTCAATTCGATGTGCAACGGGTTTTTTACATTGGTTGCGCGGTAAGAGCTATTCCCTTTGTACTTCACTCCAACACTATCAAAAACAACGCCATTGATGGTGCAATTTTGAGCAATGATGTATCCCTCCGATCCGGCCTTTGCGGAATCCAAACGATAATCCCAATTGGTATAACCAAAGTTGATGGAGATGTTTTGAATGGACGTGATGTCGTAGAAATTTTGTCCAATTGTTGTTGAACAAAAAAGGATCAGCCCGAGTAAACCTAAAAACCGCATAAAATTTATTTTAGATTAAAGATAGGAAATTGAAAAATGGTTGCAAATCAACCAGATGGAAAAATTATTGATTCTTCAGAAAGAAACGATCTACTGCCTTAAAAATGGAAGGATGAACGTGGGGATCCGTGCCGTTGTTGAGGTAGTGATTCAGGCCAGAAAGGTATTCCACCTTTCCTCTTGCGTTGGCCCATTCCCGAGCCATCGCAACGTCCCTATCGTTGATTTCAAAATCTTTATTTCCGTACATCGTAAGGGAAGGAACGCCGCATTTTTTATACTTGTTATCGGAATTTTGAGCCAACTGCATTAACCCTTTCCAGTACTTCGGGAATTGCCCGGCCACCAATTCACCCGAGCTAATTTTATTTTTCTCCACGTCAGAAAGCGTAGATTTCATGGATTTCAAGGCCTCTTCCATGGCCTCAGGATCTTTATCGCCACAATGCTGAAAGGTAAATCGAATTTTACTTTCCAACGATTCCTCCAACGAACGAAATGGCATTCCATACGTAATCACGTAATCGATATCACTTCGTTTTTCCGACACCAGGTAGGATAACCAACCTCCCGATCCAAATCCCCATAAGACGATCACATTGGAATCCACCCCGTCTTGGGATTTACAAAATTCAATGCCCTCGTGAATGGCCTTTAACTCGTCGGTGGGAAGCTTGTTGGTTTGATCTTCTTCTACAAAATTCGCGGCATTTCGATCGTACCGAAACACCGCAATTCCTTTTTCAGTGTAGTAATCGCTAATTTCTTTGGAAATGCGAATGCGTTTACCTTCCAAGTCGGGATACAAGCACACCAATTCGGGATCTTT
>JACCEE010605529.1_pt1 | contig 10492 bp, 6 predicted proteins | sample 7449931 | NCBI WGS metagenome assembly JACCEE01 (sample SAMN15323457, study PRJNA562643) | freshwater metagenome | isolation source: river surface water | place: USA:Blue River Watershed | collected 2017-08-19 | reverse complement strand
TTGGTGTAAATTCTTTAGCAGGCAACACTCAATCTAATCTTGTAGCAGTTGGTTATAATACATTAATGGTAAATACTGGAACTAGAAATACTGCATTAGGTTTTCAAGCGTTAACTTTAAATAATGCTGGGCAAGAAAACACTGCAGTTGGATTTAATTCATTGACTAATAATGTAGGTAGTTCAAATAATGTTGCAGTTGGAACAGAATCATTAAAAAATGGAGGGAGTGGGTATAATACTGCAATTGGTAGTTACTCTATGGGAAATAATTCAAATGGCGGTTCAAATGTGGCAGTTGGATATAATACATTGAATGGAAATACTACAGGAAGTAATAATATTGCAATTGGTTATAATTCCTTAATCGGAAATGCAATAGGAAATAATAATACAGCAATTGGTTATCAATCTTTAAAAAATAGTTCTGTATCTAATAATAATGCATTTGGTGCAAATTCGTTATTCACAAATGTAAGTGGATTAGAAAATTGTGCTTTTGGTGCTAGTTCACTTTATTACAATGTATCTGACCGAAATAATGCATTCGGAAATTATTCACTTTTTAACAATACAAGTGGTCAACAAAATTCAGCATTTGGTGATTTATCTTTATATTCAAATACTTCAGGTAATTTCAATAGTGCATTTGGTGCAAGTTCTCTCTACTCTAATAAATATGGAAATAACAATAATGCATTCGGAAATAAATCTTTATTGTCCAATCAATATGGTAATAATAATGTAGCAATTGGCAATGGTGCATTATATTCAAATATATCCAGTAATAATACTGCAATTGGACATAACTCACTTTATTCAAATACAACGGGGCAATTTAATGTTGCAGTTGGAGCAAGTTCATTATATGCAAATACTTACGGATTTTATAATAATGCGTTTGGTGTAAGTTCGTTATGTTCTAATAATACAGGAAATAGTAATAATGCATTTGGCTTTCAATCGTTAGCTTCTAATAATACTGGAAATTATAATAGTGCATTTGGCGAATCTTCGTTATATTCAAATTCAGGTGGCTCAGGAAATAATGCATTTGGTTATCAAGCATTAAATAAAAATTCTACTGGAGCAAATAATAACGCATTTGGAACCTCTGCGTTATTGAATAATACTGGTTCAAATAATAATGCGTTTGGTTATCAAGCTCTATCAGGAAATGCAGGAGGAACTAATAATAATGCATTCGGTAATTCAGCGTTAACAAGTAATAATGGAGGAATTAATAATAGTGCTTTTGGTGATAGTGCTTTAAATTTAAATAGTGGAGGAAGTAATAATACCGCGATAGGTTATCAATCCCTTGGAAGAAATACTAACGGTAATCATAATATTGCGATTGGATACAATGCAAATAATAATACTCAAACCAACAGTAGTACTATTACCATTGGAATTAATACTGCACCTACTACAGATAATCAAATCGTAATAGGAAATGGTGGGTATGATGCTTATATGAATGTGTCTAGCTTTTATATTGGTAAAAATACTTATCTTCCAAATTCAGCTTATATTGCACAAATAAATGGTGCATTGAATGTTACAAATGGTATTTTTTCAAATGGCACTGATATCAGTACAATTTATTTACGTTCTTCTAATTTTACAAATCTAAACTCTTCCTTCACTACAGTAAATGCTTCTGTAAATAACATTTGTACTGTTTTGTATAATCTCAGTAATAACGTGAATAATAATTACGTTCTTAAATCTTATATTACAAATATAAATACTTCCTTTACTACTGTAAATGCATCGGTAAATAATATTTGTACTGTTTTATATGACCTCAGTAGTAACGTAAATAATAATTACACACCTAAATCTTATATCACTAATCTAAACTCTTCCTTTACTACTGTAAATGCATCTGTAAATAATATATGTACTGTTTTGTATAATCTAAGTAATAACGTGAGTAATTACACTCCTAAATCTTATATCACTAATCTAAATACTTCCTTTACTACAGTAAATGCATCGGTAAATAACATATGTACTGTTTTATATGACCTTAGTAGTAACGTGAATAATAATTACGTTCTTAAATCTTATATCACTAATCTAAATACTTCCTTCACTACTGTAAATGCTTCTGTAAATAATATATGTACGGTTTTGTATAATCTCAGTAATAACGTGAATAATAATTACGCGCCTATTTCTTATATCACCAATCTAAATACTTCCTTTACTACAGTAAATGCTTCTGTAAATAACATATGCACTGTTTTGTATAATCTCAGTAGTAATTTAACCACAAATTACGCTCCATTAAACGCTCCATCTTTTTCTGGAATTGTCGCACTATCCAATAATGTAGTCGCCTCATCGACAAATACAAAAGCTTATTTGTATAATACACAAACTACTGGCGGTGATATTTATATAGGAAGTTCAACTGCAAATGTAAACATTAGTGCTGCAACATTTACTGTGAATGGTACTACTACAATTGGAACGGGTGGCGGAGGAAGCGGTACAGTAAATAAAGACCTTAATTTATCCACTTTATGTGTTGGTAATGATGTTCGAAATTTCAGTTCACAATTCGCAATGAATATTTCTGGTGGATTAAGAATTTATGAGGCAACTGGTACAGGGGATTTAGTAAATTCAGGAGTAAATGGAAGTGGTTCAATCGGTTCATTAGTTATTTCTCACGGAAATTCTGGTGGTTCTTCTTCTATTTTATTTCCATCTAAGTATGATTCTGGTTCAGATTATGGATATATTTGTTATCGTGACAGTAATACAGATGTAAATTCCGACCAACAAGGTAGATTAGAAATTGGTACTGAAAATGATAAAGGAGCGTCTGGAGGAAATAATGATTCATTGATTTTACAGAAAAATGGCGGATTTATTGGTGTTGGAATAAAAACACCAGCCTATACATTAGATGTTAGTGGAACGTGTAGTGCTAGTTTTTTACGTTCGAATAGTACATTAACTGCGAATGGAACAATATTTTTAACTTCAGCAACCCCTACATTTGATGTTTCAAATAAAGGAAATATTTTAAAATTATTTGTAAATCAATTATCAGGAGGTCATATTTTATTAGGTTCAACAAATGCAAATGTAAGTATAAACTCTTCTATGTTTTTATCCAATTCTAGTAGTTTTAATATAAATGCTTCAACATTTTATTCAAATACTTCATTATTTTCTATAAATTCATCTAATCTTATTTTAAATGGCGTGGATTTTAATGATGTTAATACATCGATAACAAATATTAGTTCTGTTTTATATAATCTTAGTAATAGTGTTTCAACTACCGCTTTGAAATCATCTTTTATGAACATAAATTCATCATTCAGCGATATTAATTCATCTATAACCAATATTAGTTCGGTTTTATACAATCTAAGTTCTAATACAAATTCTGGTCTAAACAATATCAATAATTATCTAAATGATTTTACTCCTATTTCTTATCTTACTGATTTAAATTCATCTTTCAGTGATATTAATTCTTCTATAAATAATGTTAGTTCAGTTTTATATAATCTCAGCGCAAATGCATATAGTAATTTTGCACCTAAGAATGAACCATCTTTTTCTGGGACTGTTGTATTATCCAACAATGTAGTTTCTTCATCGACAAATACAAACACTTATTTGTATAATACACAAACTACCGGAGGCGATATTTACATCGGAAATTCATTAGCAAATCTAAATATTAGTGCAGCTAATTTTACAGTAAATAGTGTATTAGTTGGTTCAGGAGGAGGAGGAACTGTAAATAAAGACCTTAATTTATCTACATTATGTATTGGAAATGATGTACAAAATTTTAGTTCACAATTCGCGGTAAATATTTCTGGTGGATTAAGAATTTATGAGGCAACTGGAACTGGTGATTTAGTTGGTTCAGTAACCAATGGAACAAATTCTATTGGTTCTTTAGTTATTGCCCACGGTAATAATTCGGGATGTTCATCTATTATTTTTCCTTCTAAAAATGATTCTGGGTCTGATTATGGTTATATTATTTATCGTGATGCAGTCACAGATGGTGGTGGACAAAGAGGACGACTAGAAATTGGTACAGAAGGTGATTCAGGTATTGGAACACAAGTTCCGTATGATTGTTTGGTATTACAAAAAAATGGCGGTTATGTTGGTATTGGAACTCGAACCCCTGAGTTTCAATTAGATGTAAGTGGAAATGTGAATGTTAGTGGGAAAATATACGCAGAAACTTCAAGCGTTGGCGGAGCAATACAATTATCTCCTTTGATAAATGGAAACGAATCGAGTATTGGATTTTATCAAAATGTAGGTTCTACTGGTGGAAATTATGTATTAGGACATAATACTTTTGGTGTCGGAAGTGGAAATTTTGGTATATATAATAGTGGTGCGAATTCAAATTCTTTAACGATTTTAAGTTCAGGTAATGTTGGAATTGGTACAAATACACCTTCTCAAAAGTTAGATGTAAACGGAGTTTTTAACGCAGCAACAGATGTAAGAATTAATTCTGTTAGTGTAAAACCATCGTATTGTTATTATAAAAATAATGCTACTCAAAGTATACCAGGAGGTACAAATACAACAGTATTATTTAATACTTCAATAACTACTTCTGGTTCGAATATAATAACGAATACAAGCGGCACTTTTAAAAATACAGCATCTTATTCTGTAGTTGCTACTGTAAGTGTTACATTAAGCTTTTCTTACGATACTACTGGCGCTAGAAATGTATGGATTGCTTATAATGCGACCGATAATGTAGCAGACAAAATTGCTGAATCTAATATAATGACAGTATCCACCGCAAGTACTCTACCTACTACTATTAATTTATCCGCAACATTGTTTCTAACAGCAAATAAGACATTTTGGGTTAGAGTTTATCAAGCTTCTGGTGGCACGCTTACGTTAGGCTCTGGAAGTGGCACTTCGAATTTTAGTGGTTCTGCTATTACAATTAATTGTATTCCGGCATAGGCATTACCTTTGGAACTACCTTTGTACTTGCATAATGTTTTAATACAATTTTTTTAGAATCGTGTATATCATATATTCCATTTGGATTTACTTTTTCATAAAAAATCTGTATTTTTTGGAAATCATATTTTTCAAATTCTTTCTCTAATATTTTATATAATTGTTTACAATATAAATGGTAATCTTTTGTTAATTCATCATATGGTGTTTCATAGGCTTGTTTTAATGCTTCGTAAAGAATTGGATTTTTAGGCGTTGTTCCTATAAATCCTTGAAAAATACATTTTGAAATTGCACTTGAATTTACTGTAAAAAAATCTGTTTCAGGATGAATAAATTCATCAATCGGCATTGTTACCATTGCATCACTATCCATAAAAATTCCCCCATTTAAATATAAAAAGTAATAACGAAATAAATCAGCTCGATGTGCACCTGTAGGCATATATAAAAATTTCATAATGATATCAGGAAAATCTGACAATGGATTTTCTATAAAATATTTGATTGCATCTATATCATTAAAAAATACATAATTCCATTTTGGAAAATATGTTGATATTTTTTCTACAATATGTTTCTCTGGATTTTTATAATTTGTTTGTAAAATTATATTTGGTATTTTCATTTCTTTTTATTCTTTTATTTCTTTTGTTAAAAAATATTTAAACTCATTTATTAAATATTTTTATTACATTTTTTATCACATTTTTTTTTATTTTTTATTACATTTTTTATCACATTTTTATTACATTTTTTTATTTTTTATTACAACTAAACATTTTCTTCAGCATTATTTGCGTATTCTTTTAAATATTCATCAATCATTAATTCCGTTATTTCTATACTACCTCTGATATCAGTATCATTGATTAAATTATCTATCAATTCATCTCGTGTCGGTTCTCTCATCAAAGTCTCTTTGAAATTATCCCAAAACTTTTGTATGACATTTTGTTTGGTTTTTTCTATACTATTGACTGATGTTATGAGTTCATTTGTAATTTGTTTTACTTTCTTTTGTTCAACAATTTCCTTTGGAATTTTATAGATACTGTCTTTGACTGAAATGAGAGAATCACATATCTCTGGTTTAATGATGTCTTGAAACTTTAATCTTATATCCGATTTAGTAAATGTTCCTTCAAAGGTAGATTTGAATAAATCGAGTATTGCCTTGTCAATGGTTGGAGAAGATTCCATCAAACGGTCGTATTCTTCTGAAGAAGTTATGAAAAATTCACGTATAGGCTGTCTCTCATTTGGATTTTTAGATAATTCTATTTTTATTTTTCTATAAAATTTATCCCACGCAATCGTTGCTACGCGATGTCCTTCGTTCAATTCGTTAATATGTAAAAATTGTTGAACTGTTGTTATAATTCCTGCCATAATATTAATACATCCAATAATAATAGGAGCATAAAATATATATTTTTCTGGTAATTTCTCTTGAGCAAAATTGGCGGTTCCGGTTAAAGTTGACATTACAATCACAGGTATTGTATATAAATTATGTAAGTATTTGTATTTGGCTGCCGACTTCATATGTAACCATTTATAACAATTTGCTTTATCCGCCCATTCACTTAAAATATCCTCGTGAGCTTTGGTCCATACATTACCATAATGTTCTTCTACTATTTTTACCTCCATATTATTATAAGATAATAAATAAATAAAAGAATTATTTAAAAATATAATACATCGAATATTTAAATGGAAGAATCTTTTAAAAATATTAAAAAATTACGCGCACATATAAAAGATATGTTTTTAAATCTAACTGCCAAAAAAGATGTCGTAAGTAGTTATTATATTCAATATGTTGAAAAAAATAAGAAAAATAAAATGTTTGGATTAGATTCTTTCCATTTTCAGAGTAAATTAATTGAGTTGGAATATAAACATTTACACGATGAATATTTATTTATGGACAATCGTATTTACTGTGATTATTATAAATTATACGGAATGGTTGCTACCTTTTGCAAGCAGAATTTTAAAACTGACTATAAATTTGTTAATTATCCTGTTTATAAAGATTTAGACCCTTATCGTGCATATGACTTTGAAACCATTAATAACATTCACTACAATATTATAGACCTAATTCAGTTTATACAAACTAGTATAAAAAATGGAGAGGATGAAATTAACCGCGATAAAAACCGCCTTAAAACAGGTTTAAATCTTGAGAATTACATTCATAATTTGGAATACAGAAATAATATTTTAATTTCAAATGTTCAACTTTACGAAAATTATTTAAATTCATATCATATATACCATATGAATTTCCTTAAAAAACTCAGTGACAAAATATCTCTCTTTTGGAAACAACTCTCTAATAATATGCAGGTGAACGATGAGACTCTTTCCGAAGAATTCAGAGAAATCAAAGAGAATGATACTGAATTAAAAACTGCAGATGAATTATTAAAAAATGAAATTGTGAATCAACTCATAGAACCAGTATCAAGAACAAATTCACCAGTGATTGAATTTTATAGTGAAAATGTTGATAAATGTAGTGAATTTAAAAATAATATAAATGATGATTGTTCTAAATTATCTTTAGTTATAGAAGAAAAAACAGAGAATTTAAATAATATGATAAATGAATTGAAAGATGAATCACAAGAACAACTCGTAATGGTTCAACCGGTCAAAGAAGAAACTGAAGAAGAAAATGAAGAAAATGAAGAAAACGAAGAAGAACCTAGGCAACGATGTGTTGAGGATTCAAGAGAGACTGAAACGAAAGAAAGTAATCCAGAAGAAGAATCGGTCGTGGTATCTAGCACAATTGATGAAACCAGAGAAACCTCAGATTTCAACCTATATATAAAGAAACCTTTAGATGAACCACTTTTGTTAGAAGAAGAAATTTATGAAAAACAAATCTATGAAAAAAAAGAAATCAAGGAAGAGAATAAGGAAGAAATCAATGAAGAAATCAATGAAGAAAAAGAAGAATTAGATAATGTTCATATTACTCCTGATTTTATAAACGAAAACAAAGAAGAAGATAAACGAGATAGTGCAGTTGAAAGAGACGCAATGATTCCTGAGGTATGTGTTGAAAATATATTAAACAATGAATTTGTTGGAATCAAAGAATCTTCTGAGAATGTTGTGGTCAATAAAAAAAATAAGAAAAAAAAGAAGAGAAATTGAAAACTAGAATATAAACTAGAATATAAACTAGAAACTATAAACTATAAACTAGAAAATAAATTATTCACATATTTATAAATGACGTTTATTTATAACTCTCAATTAATAAACGCCATTAACAAATCACGACCTGATGTGATCGCAAATTATTATGTTCTTCAAAATTTTATAGAAGATATTAAAAAACGTAACACGCCGAATTTTAATAATTTATGTGATTATTTATTATTTTTTTTGAACTCATATGGAAAAGGTTGCATCGATTATCTAAATGATGAATTCAATCAATCTCTTTATATGAAAAAAAATAATGAACATTTAATGAATTGTTTATGTCGTAGCATTAATTCAATCTGTTTTAAAGAAGAAGAGATTGAATATTTAAGAGAAAATATGAAACATTTTGATTATACTTAATAATATTTATAAGTTATACTTTATGATTTAAAATATTTATAAAGTTATATCCTATGTTTGAAAAAATGAATGTGTTAATTCCAATGGCTGGTCTTGGAAGTCGTTTCTCTAAAAAAGGTTTTAAAAATATTAAACCATTAATTCCATTAAATGGTAAAACATTTATTGAATGGTCGATTGAATCTGTTGATTTTAAATCGATTGAAACACAATTTATTTTTGTTATTCTCGAACAACACATTGAAATTTTGAAAGAACATTTAAAAAAAATTAAACCAAATTGCATTATAGTCAGTATTCCAAAATTAACTAGAGGTGCGGTAGAAAGTTCTTTAGCAGCTGAGAATTATATCAATAACGATGTTCCTTTGATTATTACCAATTCTGACCAAATATTTGAATGGAATAAAGAAAAATATATTGATTATATCTCAGACACTCAAACCGAAGCAGATGTTATTGTTGTTTCATCCAATACCGATAAGTTTAGTTATATAGAATTAAATGGAAATAACATTGGAGTTAGATTAGCAGAAAAAGAAGTTATCTCTGATAATGCATTAGTTGGAATTCATTATTGGAAAAAAGGAAGTTATTTTGTAAAAAGTGGTAAAGAATTAATTGAGAGAAACATTCGAACCAATAATGAATTTTATATTTCATTGTCTTATAATATGTTAATTGAAAAAGGATTAAATGTTACTTGTTATAAATTAGATGATTCTGAAAAATATTTATCCATTGGAACACCTGAACAAGTATATGATTATTTGAATTACAAAGGATTAAATATTGATATTTTTAAATTAGAGAATTTTGTAAATGGATGGATAATAGGTGATTTTGAACCATCTATTCTTAAAAATACAGGGGTAGAATTAGCTGTGATGAATAAAAAGAAAGGAATCGGTAAAAATGATTTTCATTATCACGAAAATTGCATTGAAGTAAATGTTTTAGTAAAAGGAAAAATGATAATTAATGATAAAATAATATTGGAAAATGATGTGTTTGTGATTCATCAAAATGTTCCTTCTATTTATGAATATTTAGAAGATTGTACAATTGTTGTTTTTAAAAATAAGCCATCGAATAATGATAAAGTAATAATGTAATAAATATAATAAAGTTTAATTATAAAAAAATAATAAATAAAAATATCGTTTTATTTATTTATAATAAAATGATATATATTGCGCATCGAGGAAATTTAAAAGGTCCTAATGAAATAGATGAAAATAAACCTGAATATTTATTAGAAGCAATTAATAAAGGATATTATGTTGAGACTGATTTATGGAAAATTGGAAATGATTTATTTTTAGGACACGATAAACCAACATATAAAATTGAGATTTCATTTTTATTAAATATTAAACAATATTTATTTTGTCATTGTAAAAATATTGACGCATTATATTATATTATTCAAAATCATACAGATATTGAATGTTTTCATCATCATTCAGATGAATGTGTGTTAACATCGAAAAATCATTTGTGGAATTATCCTGGAACAAAATTAACCAATTTAAGTATTTGTGTTATGCCTGAATATGTAAAACAATTCGTAGACCCTATATGCTACGGTGTTTGTAGTGATTATGTATATGATATTCAATATAATGGGTTTTTGAAATAATTATAATTATAATGTAAATGGGTCAAAATCTAGACTATTATTTGTAATCATATAATGAATATTTGCATTTTTATATTTTTTATGTATTATACCTTGAAATTTAGATGGAGTAATATTACTTAAATGATTATAATCATTAATATATTTTTTACCATTAATAATTACAATTATTTTTTCACAAGATTCTGATATATAAACATAATTTTTAAAAAATGTACTACCATAATTTAAAATTAAAATTTTACATCCATATATTTTATTAATT
>JACCEE010897956.1_pt1 | contig 10493 bp, 2 predicted proteins | sample 7449931 | NCBI WGS metagenome assembly JACCEE01 (sample SAMN15323457, study PRJNA562643) | freshwater metagenome | isolation source: river surface water | place: USA:Blue River Watershed | collected 2017-08-19 | reverse complement strand
TTGTTTGGTTTTCTCTGCAATATCTTTGGTAGCAGTAACCATTCCAATTAAAGCTTCCATTAATTCATCGTTATTTGATCGTTTGCGTAAATCAACATTTAAGTCGCCCAAAGAAATTGATTTGGCACTAAGAGCAATACTGTTAAGCGTATCAATTAAACCATTAATATTGTTTTTTATCTTATTAAAATCACCTTTATAAGAATCGGTAATTTTTGCTGGAATATCGCCTTTTGAAATTTTATCAATATAGTCAGAAGCCATATTCAACGGAGTAATTAAAGCATCGAGTGTTTGATTTATTCCAACAATAATTTCTCTAAATTCAATATCTATATTTTCTGGATTTCCACGAACATCCAATTGTCCATCAACAGCAGCATCTGTTAGTTTTTTCGACTCAATAAGTATCGATTTGATAATTGATCGTACGATTGTTTTTCTTTGTTTTTCACGCAATCGAATAAAGCCATATATTGATATAACCAAAATGACAGCCATTAAGGAATAAAACCATGTTGTTTTATAAAAAGGTGGTACGACAATTATCATTAAAGACACCCCCTTATCGTTCCATATTCCTTCGCTGTTTGCTGCACGAACTCTGAAAATATATTTTCCACCAGGTAAATTAGTGTAAGTAGCAAAACGTTGATTAGCATCAGCACTAATCCATTCATCGTCAAATCCTTCCATCTTATATTGGAATCTATTTTTTCCGGGAGCTACATAATCGAGTGCTGCAAACTCAAACGAAAACACGTTTTGTTTATAAGATATCTCTAATGTATCGGTCAAATAGATTGGTTTATGAAGTACAACCTGACCATTTATGGTATCGTTGACCCGAACCGAAATTCCGGCAATTTTAAAATCGCTTATTACAACCGGGGGGATTATTGTTTCGGAGCCGGCGGTCTGTGGAAAAAATGATGTAAGACCTTTTTGACCGCCAAAAAATATTTTACCGTCTTTGTTTATATAACACGAACGTTCGTTGAAAGCATTACCTTGCAAACCATTTTCTTCGAAATAATTAATAATTTCTTTTGTTTCGGGATTAAAACGAGCCAAACCATTGGCAGTACTTACCCACAAATTATGTTTTCCATCTTCGATAACACCTTGAATCATATCATTTGGGAAACCATCTTTCTTTGAATATGATGTAAATTTTTCGGTTTTCCGATCAAATTTATTTAATCCACCACCACCGGTTCCAACCCATAAATTACCATCGGAAGTTTCCGTTACATACATCACAACATTGTTACTCAACGACGCAGTATTACCACGCTGATTTTCATAATATTTCTTTTCGCCGGTATTGGGATTAATTTTTAATAATCCACGTCCGTTTGTGCCAATCCATAAAATGCCCATTTTATCTTTAAATAAGCACCAACCAACGTTTTTCATAAACGCATCATCGATTGGAATATAAGTGAATTGTTTTGTTTTAACGTTAAATTTATTGATACCACCACCCCATGTGGTCATCCAAAGTTCATTATCATTTGAATAACTTAAACCGGTAATTGCATTATTGCTAATTTGATTTCCTTTGAAGGCATCGTCGTGACGATAATATTCTGATTTTCCAGACTGTGGATCGAAATAAAACAAGCCGTTACCATCAGTTCCCAACCACAATTTATTATCGGGTGCAAATTCGATTGACAACAAATTATTAAAATCATATTTCGATGATGAAGCTGCATGATATTTTGAAATGCTGCCTGTTTTCATATTCATTGAGTTCAAACTACCACCACGAGTTGCAATCCAAAGCACATCTCCCGATTGTTTCATGGCCATGACATTGTCGTTTGATAATGAATTTGAGTTACCGATTTCATTTTTATTTAACAAAAATTTACGACTTTTTTCATCATAAATATTGATACCATTATTTTCAGAACCAATCCAAATAAGCCCCGAACGATCTTTAAGAATACTTAATATCTTATCACTGTTGATACCATATTGGTTATTTTTGTTATACGAATAAGTTGTAAACTTTTTCGTAACCGGATTATAAATACAAAGCCCGCCACCACGAGTTGCCAACCACATTGTTCGATCGGTATTTTGGAAAACAGACCAAACGGTTTCGTGTGAAAGAGAATTTGGATTGTTTGGATCGTGATGGAATTGTTCTACTTTCTTGGTAATCGGATTAAATTTATTCAATCCACCATCGTATGTACCAATCCAAAAATTACCATCAACATCAATTTCGATATTCATCATGATGTCATTGGTTAATGATGTGGGATCGTTAGGAATATGTTTGTAGGCGGTAAAATCATCGGTAGCTTCATTATAAAAATCTAAACCGCCACCATCAACACCAATCCATATATTTTTTTGTTTATCTTCTACGATGGCGCGAATTGCATTTCCACTAAGCGACCGTGGGTTGGACGGATTGTTTATATATCGTTTAAATTTATCTGTTTTCCGATCAAGTATGTTCAATCCTCCACCAAAAGTACCTACCCACAATCGACCTTTACTGTCTTCAAAAATGGCAAACACATCGTTATATGCTAATGATGTTGGATCGCTCGGATTATTCAAATAGGTTTTAAACTGTTCTGTTTTCTTATCAAACCGGCTCAATCCACCTCCAGCAGTTCCCACCCAAATATAACCGGCTTTGTCTTCGTAAACGGTTTTTATTTGGTTACTATAAAGCGAGTTTTTATCTTTTGCATCGGGCTTATACACCTTGAAAGTATATCCATCATATTTGTTTAAGCCATCGTGAGTGGCAATCCAAATAAAACCTTCTTTATCTTGAATCATTTTATTGATACAACCTTCTGATAAACCTTCACGCAAGGTGATATATTTAAACCGCATATCTACCTTCTGTCCAAATAATGAAACTGATAAATATATGTAGGCTAACAAGAGTAAACATCTTTTCATAACTCTTAATTTATTATTGCACAATTCATTAACTAAGTCCTATCCGCTAATACTCCAATTTGAATTCAAGTTCAAAAAGATGTATTCAATAAGCCAAATATACTTTATTATACTAAAAAGGTTGCATTTTGTTTAGAATAAAAAACCATGTTTTTTCAACATAATTAGTATAAAAAGCATGTTTTTCCCCTTTTTATTCATTTTTTCATATCCTCAAACTAGAAGCTTTTTTTGTATGAATAAATAACTAAATTTCGTTTACTTTTTCAGATGAATTAACAATTCTGTTCTATCTTTGCAGGCATAAGAATGAAGTTTTTTGCCTACATATTATCGTTTTACGTTGTGATTCTCACAATTATGCCCTGCATTGATGTAAATCAAGAGCATGCGATTCAAAAAACGGAATTATCGACCAATCAAACAGATAACCACCACAACGGATCAGATTGTTGTACACCTTTTTGCACATGTACGTGTTGTGCCTGTTCTATCGTTTTCCAATATCACACAATCGATTTTAAATGTTATCCTACTGGGCGAGAACATTATTCTGAATATTACTCTTCGTACAATACATCTGTACACGTAAGCATTTGGCAACCACCCAAAATCTGTTAAGCCTCTTTTTTCTTGATATTTCATAACACATGCACATTGAAACCTATTGTTTTCAGGTGATTGACTGTTGTGGAAATTACTCGTAATTAATCATAAAAAAATCATAAAAGTATGATAGAACGTATCATTCATTTTTCGATAAAGCATAAATTTATCGTTGGATTGTTTGTGGCAGCACTCGTTGGTTGGGGAACATATTCATTAACCACTTTGCCCATCGATGCAATCCCAGACATAACCAATAACCAAGTACAAATCATTGCAATAGCTCCTTCGTTAGCAGTTCAAGAAGTTGAGAGTATTATTACATCACCTGTAGAAGTTGCGGTTGCCAACATTCCCGACATAATTGAACTTCGGTCGATATCGCGTTTAGGCTTATCGGTTATAACCGTTGTTTTTAAAGAAGGTGTTGACGTTTATTGGGCACGACAACAATTAAACGAACGACTTAAGGAAGCCGAAGAATCAATACCTGCAGGACTTGCCAAAATAGAATTAGCACCAATATCATCAGGTTTGGGAGAAATATATCAGTATCGTTTAGCAGTTGCGCAAGGTTACGAGAAACGCTACAACCCGATGGAACTACGAACATTACAAGATTGGGTTGTTCGCCGCGAAATGCTTGGAACAGCCGGCGTTGCCGATATAAACAGTTACGGTGGATATGTAAAACAATATGAAATAGCTCTCAATCCCGACAGATTACGTAGTTTAAATATTTCAATTACGGATATATTTCAAGCATTAGAACGTAACAACGAAAATACAGGCAGTGCATATATTGATAAAAAGCCGACAGCTTATTTTATTCGAGGAATCGGTTTAGTTAAAAGCATTGCTGATATAGAAAAAATTGTTGTAAGAACCAATACAACTGGTATACCTGTTTTGATACGTGATGTTGCCACCGTTCAATATGGCAATGCAACCCGATATGGTGCATTGGTCATCGACACTTCCGAAGCCGTTGGCGGTGTTGTTATGATGCTAAAAGGAGCAAATGCACATGAAGTCATCGAGAATGTCAAAACGAGAATCGAATCTGTACAAAAATCCTTGCCCGAAGGTGTAACGATTGAACCTTTTTTAAATCGTTCTGATCTTGTTGGTCGTGCAATTGGTACCGTTTCTCGAAATTTAATTGAAGGAGCATTAATTGTCATTTTTATTCTGGTATTATTACTTGGGAATCTTCGAGCCGGACTTATTGTGGCCTCAGTAATACCATTGGCAATGCTTTTTGCAATTTCACTCATGAATTTATTTGGTGTGTCGGGCAACTTGATGAGTCTTGGTGCAATAGACTTTGGACTTATTGTAGACGGTGCAGTTATTATTGTAGAAAGCGTTGTGCATCGAATTTCGATGAGCAAACACCATCATCAAGGAATAAAAAAACTCTCACAGGAACAAATGGACGAAAATGTTTTTGATTCGGCAAAACGCATGATGAGTTCCGCAACATTTGGACAAATCATTATTCTTATTGTGTATTTACCGATAATGGCATTAGTGGGTATAGAAGGTAAAATGTTTCGTCCCATGGCACAGGTTGTTGCATTTGCATTACTGGGCGCAGCAATACTTTCACTCACCTACGTACCATTAGCATCGGCATTATTCTTAAGCAAGAAAACAGAGCACAAAAAAACAGTTTCTGATATATTGATGAATGGGATTCATCGTGTTTTTAATCCGATTATAGAATTTACATTAGAACATAAAAAAACGGTTTCGATATCGGCCATTGTTCTTTTTCTTTTTAGCTTATTCTTATTTACCCGATTGGGAGGTGAATTTATACCTCAACTCGAAGAAGGAGACCTTGCTGCCGGAATTATGACACTGCAAGGAGGTTCGCTCAGTAACACCATCGAACAAGTTGAAAAAGCCAACCAAATATTGCTCGATAATTTTCCTGAAATAAAACACACAGTTTGCAAAATTGGTGCAGGCGAAATACCAACCGACCCCACTCCCATGGAAACCGGCGACTATATCATTACTCTAAAAGACAAACAAGAGTGGAAAACAGCCGAAACTCGTGAAGAACTGGTAGAAAAAATGGAAAAAGCACTAATCCCGCTTGCCGGTGTTAAATTTGAATTTCAACAACCAATACAAATGCGGTTCAATGAATTGCTTTCGGGTTCGAAACAAGATATTGCCATTAAAATCTTTGGCGACGATTTGAATATTCTTGCAACAAAAGCTGAAGAAATCGAACATATTATTCAGCGAATAGAAGGTGTTGAAGATATAAACGTTGAAAAAGTTACCGGCTTGGCACAAGTGCAAATTGAATATAATCGTGATCGGATGGCTCAATACGGCTTATCAATCGAAGAACTGAACCGCACCTTGCGAGCTGCTTTTGCCGGCAGTCAGGCAGGTGTTGTTTTCGACGAAGACAAACGCTTTGGTTTGGTTGTTCGTTTAGATAAAGATTACCGCCAAAGCCTCGACGATGTTAAAAATCTTCCGGTATCATTGCCCAATGGAGGACAAATACCGTTCGAACAGATTGCGAATATTGAGATAAAATCGGGACCGGCACAGGTTTCGAGAGAAAATACCAAACGAAGAATTACCATCGGATTTAATGTTCGCAACCGCGATGTGCAAACGGTCATCAACGAGGTTTCACAACGAATCGACACCAAAATTAAACTGCCAACCGGATACTTTATTTCATACGGTGGACAATTTCAAAACCTTGAAGCTGCAAAAAATCGTTTGGCAATTGCCGTTCCGGTGGCATTATTCCTAATGTTTATTCTTTTATATTTTACCTTTCATTCTATTGGTCAATCACTTCTCATATTTTCGGCCGTTCCCTTTTCGGCAATCGGAGGTGTTTTTGCTCTTTGGCTTCGTGGTATGAACTTTTCGATTTCGGCGGGTGTTGGATTTATCGCATTGTTTGGTGTTGCGGTTCTCAACGGTATTGTACTTATTGCTGAGTTTAACCGCCTCGAAAAAGACGGGCTGTCCGACATCAAAGAACGAGTAAAGAAAGGTTTACACAATCGGTTACGTCCGGTAATAATGACAGCAGCCGTTGCCTCGCTTGGTTTTTTACCGATGGCATTATCGACCTCGGCTGGAGCTGAAGTGCAAAAACCATTGGCTACCGTTGTTATTGGCGGACTTATTTCTGCAACAATTCTCACCTTAATTATTTTACCTGTGTTTTATATCGTATTCTCGAATCGTCGTTTCCGTTTTAGCAGGAAACGCACATGGAGCAAACCTGTTGCAATGATTCTTGTTATTTTTATTGCTTCTTCATTTTTCAACAAAGCAGAAGCTCAACAAAAACAAGTTATTACTCTGAAACAAGCTATTCAAACGGCATTAGACAGCAATATCGCCGTACGTTCATCGGCACAATTTGTCGATATGCAAAAAGCATTAAAAGCCGCATCGTGGGATATTCCCAAAACAACGTTTGAAGGTCAGTACGGACAGTTCAATTCTGTTACGAAAGACAATAGTATTAGTATTTCACAGTCGTTTGCATTTCCAACGGTATATGTCAACCAACAAAAACTGGCACAAGCCAATGTAAAAAGTAGCGAATGGCAATTAAAAACATCACAACTCGACATTGCAACTCAAGTCAAGCAAATCTATTGGCAACTGGCGTACTGTTATTCGAAACAAAGATTACTGTTTTATCAGGATAGTTTATTCTCCGGTATTTTCAGAGCTGCAGAACTTCGGGCAAGAATCGGTGAAACCAATCAACTTGAAATGATGTCGGCACATTCGCAAAGCTTGGAAATTCGGAATCAACAGCAGGAAATTATTGCCGATATTTCCATTTATACCCAAAAGATGCAAACACTCCTAAACACCAAAAATACGGTAACAATAGCCGATTCGGTATTGAAACGCAACGACCGTTTTGTCACAGCACAGAATGACGATATTACAACAAATCCATCGGTTGGATATATTCAGCAACAAATTGAGATTTCTCGCTGCGAAAAACAAATTGAACAAAGTTTGATGCTACCCGATTTTAGCATCGGTTATGTTAGTCAAACAATGCAAGGAGTTCAAGACATTGATGGCGTATCACAGACTTTTGGTAAAAACGATCGGTTTACGGGCATTCAAGCCGGAATAGCAATACCACTTTGGTTTGTTCCCTATAGGGCTAAAACGAAATGTGCCCGATTGAAAGAAGAACAGGCTCGTTCTAATGCCGAATATTTCAAACAGAACCTTTCGGGAAATTATCAAACACTCATTGCTGAATTTACAAAATACGAAAGGAGTGTCGATTTTTACGAAAAACAAGCAATTCCCGAAGCGAACATTATCATTGAACAAGCAGGCAAAAGCTATAAAGCCGGAGCAATGGATTATATCGATTACATACAAAGCCTGAATCGTGCTCTTGGAATAAAACAAAATTATCTCGAAGCACTTAATAATTACAACCAAACCATTATTAATATTGAATTTATTACCGGTCAAATCTTTTAATATCGAATCAAAATGACAACACATAAATGTATCGCATCACTTTTCATGTCGGGTATTTGTTTCTTGCTCATGTCGTGCAATGGAGAAAAGAAAACCGACAACGAAACTCAAAACACAGAGGTATTGCCCGACAATATTGTTGAACTTCGTGCCGATCAAATAAAACTAGCACAAATTGAAACTGCCGCTATACAAATGCGCTCGCTCAGCGAAACCATAAGCGGCAATGGCACAATTGTAGTCGCTCCACAAGATTTAGCAACAGTATGTCTCCCCTTGGGCGGTTTTATCAAAAGCACAACGATGATAGCCGGTAACCCTGTGAAAAAAGGACAAATATTGGCAATTGTCGAAAATCAGGAATTTGTTAATATCCAGCAAAATTATCTTGAGGCAAAGAGCAAACTTGAATATGCCGAGGCCGAATTTCAACGCCACAAGGAATTGTATAAAGATGATGTGTATTCACAAAAAAATCTGCAGGAAGTAACGGCAAACTATAAAAGCTTAAAGTCGCAAGTAAAAGCATTGGAACAAAAACTATTGCTTATTGGTATACAGGCTTCGAAACTCAACGAAAACAATATAAGCAGCAGCATAGCCATTGTTTCGCCCATTGCCGGATATATAAAAACGGTGAACATCAATATTGGTAAATATGTCGACCCCACCGATATATTATTTGAAATTGTGAACACAAACAAGCTATTACTCGAACTCACCCTTTTCGATAAAGACATACAAAAAGTATCGGTAGGTCAAAACATCAGGTTCTTTATCAATAACGAAACTGAAGTACACAATGCCATTATAAACCAAACCGGCAAATCGATGAATGCCGATAAAACGTATAAAATATATGCTACGGTAATGGGAACATGTAAAAATGTGATGCCGGGAATGTATGTCAATGCGACCATCGAAACAGCAAGTACAAAAGTTACCGCACTACCATCGGAAGCGATTGTAACGTTCGACGATAAAGATTATATCTTCGTGTACGAAAAAGACAAAGTAGAAGACGGAAAACCATTTACCGAATATAGGATGATTCAAATACAAAAAGGAGTCAGCAATGGTGGATTTACCGAAATCAGATTGCCACAAGACCAAAACATTTCGACTTTGAAAGTTGTTGTAAAAGGTGCATATAATTTACTTTCTGCAAAGAAAAATGCAGGAGATATGGCTTGTTAAAATTCTATGAGGTAATATAATTCTTTTTCTCTTTTGAATTCGAGACACTGTCCATAAGTCTGTTTTTTTATACATCAGCGGAGACACTTATTAAAAAAAGTGCCTCCGCTTTTTTTAAATTCCAAAAGAAAAATAATCTTACCAGATTTTTCACCCTTGTTTTTTGGATTTAGCTTAAGCATTACACTCAAAAATCAATACTTATACACTTATAACATCACAAAGTATTGGAATAAACGTCAAAATTCAGTATATTTGTATAAAAAAACAATCGAAACAAATCATATCTAAAAATTGATGCTTAATTTTGAAGGACAAGCTAAAAGGCTGTAAAGTTTTTTACTTTATTTTCGTCTGAATAGTTATTTAGATGACGAAAGAGAACAAGCTCAAAATAAATTATTATTATGACATCTCAAATAAATCAACTTTGAATATGTGGTTAAAATACTCTTATATAACGCTCGTTTTTATTACCCTAATTTCGTTTACATGTCAAGGACAAACAAGTGGAGATTATCGTTCTGCTGCTACCGGTATCTGGACAACATTGGCAACATGGCAACGATATAATGGGAGTACCTGGGTTACACCAACTGTTGCACAAGGATATCCCGGACAATATAGCGGAACAGGAGCAGTAACAATTAAAGCAGGACATACTGTAACGATTGGAGTTAGTGGAATTGCAACTCAACCGATAGGCTCATTGAAGATTGAAAATACCGGACAATTATATTTAACCGGAGCAAACTCAACCGTTACATTTACAATAAACACATCAGATATTATTATCAATTCAGGAGGATCTATATATTTCTTTAATAAATCAAAATTAGTATTATCTGCCGATGCTGCTGTTCGAATTTCGGCTACAACTGGTAGTATTATCGGCAATTGTAATAATAATAACGAAATTTGGATTGGAACAGTAAAATTTGCAGCTTGTTCCGGTGCTCCGGGTAATCTTTTTACGTTTACCCAAATAATGCAAATGGGTGGAACTTTAAATGCAATTCCAAGTTCAAATTTTCCACTATGTCAAGGAAATACGATAAATCTTACCGGAAGTTATTCTGGTACCATCGGAACAACACCAACATATAGTTGGACTATTACAGCTCCCGGAGGTGCTGTCACTAATTATACGACTCAGAATGTTTCAATCCCTTCGGCTGTTACTGGCACCTATGTAGCAAAACTTACTGTTACAACTGTCCTATCTGGTACAACAT
>JACCEE011237300.1_pt1 | contig 10495 bp, 6 predicted proteins | sample 7449931 | NCBI WGS metagenome assembly JACCEE01 (sample SAMN15323457, study PRJNA562643) | freshwater metagenome | isolation source: river surface water | place: USA:Blue River Watershed | collected 2017-08-19 | reverse complement strand
ACATTGGGGGGAACATGGCGGCCGGCCGACTGTTGCAGCGAGGTTGGGCGCCTCAACACACGCTCTGGCTGGGATTTGCCGCCATGGCTTTGGGCAGCACGCTCGCCTTTGCCTCATGGACGCAAGACGAGCCTTGGCTGCGTTATGCGGGCGTGTTGTTGTTTTCGGGATGGGGTGGTTTGGTGCCGGGCACCTTGTTCAGTTTGGCGGTGCGCTTGGCCCCGGGTGAGCAGCAAGTGGCCACCACCGTGGGCTGGGTTCAACAGTTGTCGGCATTGGGCCAATTTGCGGGGCCGCCAGCGGTGGCTGCGGTCGCTGCGCATGCCGGAGGCTGGCACCTCACGCCTTGGGTCACGGTCACGGCGTGTGCGTTAGGAGCTGCTTTTGCGGGCCTCGCCAGTCGTTTGCTGGCGCAGGCACAATCTCGCCCATGACCGATATGAACACCCTTGAAATTGCCGATACGGTGCGTTGGTTGGAGCGCGCTGTGATCGGTTTGAACCTGTGTCCTTTTGCCAAAGCCCCGCATGTGAAGGGCCAGATCCATTACGTGGTGAGCCAAGCCAAGGGGCTAGAAGGTTTGCGCGACGAACTGATTGAGCAACTGCAAGCGATGGCGGCCATGCCAGCCGAAGCGCGCGAAACCGTGCTGCTCATCGTGCCGCAGATGCTGCATGATTTTTTAGAGTTCAATGATTTTTTGGACGAGGCCGATGGCGTCTTGCAAGAGCTGGACATGGAAGGCGAGTTTCAAGTGGCCAGTTTCCATCCGCAGTTTCAGTTTGCCGACACCGAGCCGGACGACATCACCAATTACACCAACCGTTCCCCTTATCCCACGCTGCATTTGTTACGCGAAGAGAGCATTGACCGTGCGGTGGAAGCATTTCCCGAGGCCGAGACCATTTATGAAACCAATATGGCCACGTTGGAAAAGTTGGGCTTGAACGGCTGGAAGGCGCTGGGCGTGGGCCCGACCCCATGAAAAAACGCAGCGCAGTGGCCCCCTCTGTCACCGACTTGCCGCCTGAAGTGCGTGCAGGCCAGTCTGTGGAATTGCTCCAGCAGCTGCACATCCTCACGCGCGACGGCAAGCTGAACCAAGACTCACGGCGCAAACTCAAGCAGGTTTACCACCTGTTCCAGTTCATCGAAAAGCTGTTGCTCGAATTGCCCGCCACGGGCAGTGGCCCCACCTTGGCCGACCATGGCGCCGGCAAGTCGTATTTGGGCTTCATCATTTACGACTTGTTTTTCAAAAGTTTGGGCGCCGGGACGATCTACGGCATCGAAACCCGAAGCGAGTTGGTCGCATCGTCCAAGGCGCTGGCAGAGCGCTTGGGTTTTGAGCGCATGCAGTTCCTCAACCTGAGTGTGGCCGAGTCGGCGCAAAGCGATGCCTTGCCTGCACAGATTGACGTGGTCACGGCGCTGCACGCTTGCGACACGGCGACCGACGATGCCATTGCTTTTGGCTTGCAAAAGAAAGCCAAGTTCATGGTGCTGGTGCCCTGTTGTCAGGCCGAGCTGGCCCGTGCGCTCAACCAAAACAAGGCGCTCCATTTGCAGCGCACCCCCTTGGCCGAGCTTTGGCGGCACCCGCTGCACACCCGCGAAGTCGGCAGCCAACTGACCAACGTCTTGCGCTGCCTTTACCTCGAATCGCAGGGCTACTCCGTCACGGTCACCGAGTTGGTGGGTTGGGAGCACAGCATGAAAAACGAACTGATTTTGGCCAAGCACACCGGCCAGAAAAAACGCGCATCGGCTGAACGGCTCTTAGCCTTGCTCAAAGAGTTTGGCATCGAGGCCTTGATGGCCGAACGTTATCCGCTGGCCGCGCTGAATTAATCATGGCCAGTTAATCGGGGTCAGATCCCAATTAAACTTCTCCCATCTCAGGGAGATCACCCCATGGCCCGTCAGCCCCGCCTCACTGTTCCTGCCTTCCCTCACCACGTGATCCAGCGGGGCAATGACCGCCAGCACATCGTTCGCGACGATGCGGACCGCGAACGCCTGTGTGCGCTGTGGCACGAGTACGCGCAAAACTTCAAAGTGGCACTGCATGCCTATGTGCTGATGGACAACCATTTCCATTTGCTGGCAACACCCGAGACGGCCGATGGCCTGCCCAAAATGATGCAAGCCGTGGGGCGGGCTTATGTGCGGTATTTCAACTTGCGACACAAACGGTCTGGAACCTTGTGGGAAGGGCGCTACCGCAGCAATTTGATTGAAAGTGAGCGCTATCTTTTGGCCTGCATGGTCTACATCGACCTCAACCCCGTTCGGGCTGGGATGGTTGGCCAAGCGGCAGATTTCAAATGGTCCAGTCACCGGCACTGTATTGGGCAGTTCAGCGACAAATTGGTGACCCCTCACGCCCTGTTTTGGGGATTGGGCAACACCCCGTTTGCACGCGAGGCGGCGTACGCCGAGTTGGTGGCTCATGGCCTGGTTGCGAATCAAAAAGAGCAACTCACCGCCGGGGCGCTGTCCGGCTGGGCCTTGGGCTCGAAGGCCTTTGTCGACGATTTGCGGCAGTACACCCCACGCCGTTTAGAGCCGGGCAAAGCGGGTCGCCCCAGCAAAAAGACGCTGGATTGAATTGATTTAATCTGTCCCCAATTAAATTGACCGGCGAAAATTGACGCGAAAAATTGGGATCTGACCCCAATTAATGTGCTTGGCATGGTTGCTGCTGTGCACTACACTCCTCGATCAGCGTAAAAACCCTTAGGAGTGCGCCATGACCACGGCAGCCGAAAAAGAACATTTCCAATCTACCGGTCTGTACGACCCGGCCCATGAACACGATGCTTGTGGTGTCGGATTTGTCGCCCACATCAAGGGTCACAAAACCCACGCCATCGTGACGCAGGCACTCAAGATTCTTGAAAACCTGGACCACCGGGGTGCCGTGGGTGCGGATGCGCTCATGGGCGACGGTGCCGGTATCTTGATTCAGTTGCCCGACGCTTTGTACCGCGACGAAATGGCCAAGCAAGGCGTGGCTTTGCCGCCATTTGGTGAGTACGGCGTAGGCATGGTGTTCTTGCCCAAAGAGCATGCCTCGCGCATGGCCTGCGAACAAGAACTCGAGCGGGCCGTGAAGGCCGAAGGCCAAGTGGTGTTGGGTTGGCGCGATGTGCCGGTCAACCGCGAGATGCCCATGTCGCCCACCGTGCGCGAAAAAGAGCCGGTCATGCGCCAGATTTTCATTGGCCGCGGAGCCGATGTGATCGTGCAAGACGCCTTGGAGCGCAAGTTGTACGTGATCCGCAAGACCGCCAGCGCCGCGATTCAGGCCTTGCAACTCAAGCACAGCAACGAGTACTACATCCCCAGCATGTCCAGCCGCACCGCCGTCTACAAGGGCTTGCTGTTGGCCGACCAAGTGGGCACCTATTATTTGGATTTGCAAGACGAGCGTTGCGTCTCGGCCTTGGGCCTGGTGCACCAGCGTTTCTCGACCAACACCTTCCCCGAATGGCCATTGGCCCACCCTTACCGCTACGTGGCGCACAACGGTGAGATCAACACCGTCAAGGGCAACTACAACTGGATGAAGGCGCGCGAGGGCGTGATGTCCTCGCCCGTCTTGGCCGCCGATTTGCAAAAGCTTTACCCCATCAGCTTTGCCGGACAGTCGGACACCGCGACCTTCGACAACTGTTTGGAACTGTTGACGATGGCCGGTTACCCCATCAGCCAAGCCGTGATGATGATGATTCCCGAGCCCTGGGAGCAGCACACCACCATGGACGAGCGTCGCAAAGCGTTTTACGAATACCACGCCGCGATGTTGGAGCCGTGGGATGGCCCCGCGTCGATTGTTTTCACCGATGGCCGTCAGATTGGGGCCACGTTGGACCGCAACGGCCTGCGTCCTTCGCGCTACATCATCACCGACGACGACATGGTGATCATGGGCTCGGAAACCGGCGTGCTGCCGATTCCCGAAAGCAAGATCGTGCGCAAATGGCGCCTGCAACCCGGCAAGATGTTCCTGATCGATCTTGAACAAGGCCGCATGATCAACGACGAAGAGTTGAAGGCCGGCTTGGCCAGCGCCAAGCCTTACAAACAGTGGATCGAAAACCTGCGCATCAAGCTCGACGATGTCGCAGCAGCTCCAGTGGCCAAGTCCTCTGACGTGGCCTTGCTCGATTTGCAGCAGGCTTTTGGCACCACCCAAGAAGACATCAAATTCTTGTTGGCCCCTATGGCCCAAGCGGGTGAAGAGGCCATTGGCTCGATGGGCAACGACAGCCCGCTGGCCGTCTTGTCCGACAAAAACAAACCGCTGTACAACTACTTCAAGCAGTTGTTCGCGCAGGTGACCAACCCGCCGATCGACCCGATTCGCGAAGCCATCGTGATGTCCTTGGTGTCCTTCATTGGTCCCAAGCCCAACTTGCTTGATATCAACCAAGTCAACCCGCCCATGCGCCTCGAAGTCAGCCAGCCCGTGCTCGACTTTGCCGACATGGCCAAACTGCGCAACATCGAACAAGCCACCAAAGGCAAGTTCAAGAGTGCCACGCTGGACATCACTTACCCCGCCCTGTGGGGCCGTGAAGGCGTCGAGGCCAAACTGGCATCGCTGTGCGCGGAAGCGGTGGATGCCATCAAGGGCGGCCACAACATCCTGATCATCAGCGACCGCGGTGTGAACGCCACCCAAGTGGCCGTGCCTGCTTTGCTGGCGCTGTCCGCCATTCACCAACATTTGGTGAGCGAAGGCTTGCGCACCACCGCGGGTTTGGTGGTCGAGACCGGCACCGCCCGCGAAGTGCACCACTTTGCGGTGTTGGCCGGCTACGGCGCGGAAGCCGTGCACCCCTACTTGGCCATGGAAACTTTGGCCGCTTTGCACAAAGAGCTGCCCGGCGATCTGTCCGCCGAGAAAGCCATCTACAACTACGTCAAAGCGATTGGCAAGGGTCTCTCCAAGATCATGTCCAAGATGGGCGTGTCGACCTACATGTCTTACTGCGGTGCGCAGTTGTTCGAAGCCATCGGTATCAACAGCGAGACCATCAGCAAGTACTTCACCGGCACCGCCAGCCGCGTCGGCGGTATCGGCGTGTTTGAAATTGCTGAAGAAGCCATTCGCATGCACACCGCCGCGTTTGGTGATGACCCCCTGCTGGCCAATATGTTGGATGCGGGTGGCGAATACGCTTGGCGTGCGCGTGGCGAAGAGCACATGTGGACGCCCGATGCCATTGCTAAGTTGCAGCACTCCACACGTGCCAACAACTTCAGCACCTACAAAGAGTACGCGCAGATCATCAACGACCAAAGCAAGCGCCACATGACCCTGCGCGGCTTGTTTGAGTTCAAGATCGACCCGTCCAAGGCCATTCCATTGGACCAAGTCGAGCCCGCTGCTGAAATCGTCAAACGTTTCGCCACCGGCGCCATGTCTCTCGGCTCAATTTCGACCGAGGCGCATGCCACTTTGGCCGTGGCTATGAACCGGATTGGCGGCAAGAGCAACACCGGTGAGGGCGGCGAAGACGCGGCCCGTTACCGCAACGAACTCAAAGGCATCCCGATCCAACAAGGCGATTCTTTGAAGAGCGTGATTGGCGCCGAAAACGTCGAAGTCGACATGCCCTTGAACGCCGGTGACTCTTTGCGTTCGCGCATCAAGCAGGTGGCCTCGGGCCGCTTTGGGGTCACTGCCGAGTACTTGTCGAGCGCCGATCAAATTCAGATCAAGATGGCCCAAGGCGCCAAGCCCGGTGAGGGCGGTCAATTGCCCGGCGGAAAGGTCTCTGACTACATCGGCAAGTTGCGTCACTCGGTGCCGGGTGTGGGACTGATCTCGCCACCGCCGCACCACGACATTTACTCGATCGAGGACTTGGCACAGCTCATTCACGACTTGAAAAACGTGGCGCCGCACAGCGACATCAGCGTCAAGTTGGTGTCTGAGATTGGTGTGGGCACGATCGCCGCAGGCGTGGCCAAGTGCAAGAGCGACCATTTGGTGATCGCCGGCCACGACGGCGGCACGGGCGCCTCACCCTGGTCTTCGGTCAAGCATGCCGGCAGCCCATGGGAAATCGGTTTGGCCGAAACCCAGCAAACCTTGGTGCTGAATGGTTTGCGGGGTCGTATCCGCGTGCAGGCCGACGGCCAAATGAAGACCGGTCGCGATGTGGCGATTGGCGCCTTGCTGGGCGCGGACGAGTTTGGTTTTGCCACAGCACCGCTGGTGGTCGAAGGCTGCATCATGATGCGCAAATGCCATCTGAACACCTGCCCAGTGGGCGTGGCCACACAAGACCCGGCTCTGCGCAAGAAGTTCTCAGGCAAGCCTGAGCATGTTGTCAACTACTTCTTCTTCATTGCCGAAGAGGTGCGCCACATCATGGCCCAACTGGGCATCGCCAAGTTCGACGACTTGGTGGGCCGTGCCGACCTGCTGGACATGAAGGCGGGCGTGGAACACTGGAAGGCCAAGGGACTGGATTTCAGCCGCTTGTTGGCGGTGCCCCAAGTGGCCGCCAATGTGGATGTGCGCCATGTCGCCACCCAAGACCATGGCCTGGAAAAAGCTTTGGACAATGTGCTGATCGCCAAGAGCCGCGCGGCCATCGACAAGGGCGAAAAAGTGCAGTTCATGGAAGTCGCCCGCAACGTCAACCGTTCGGTCGGGGCCATGTTGTCCGGTGCCGTGACCAAGGTGCACCCCGAGGGCTTGCCTGACGACACCCTGCGCATCCAATTGGAAGGCACGGGCGGCCAATCGTTTGGCGCTTTCTTGGCCAAAGGCATCACCTTGTATTTGATTGGCGAAGCCAACGACTACACCGGCAAAGGCTTGTCCGGTGGTCGCGTGGTGGTGCGCCCGAGCCTGGAGTTCCGCGGTGTCGCGTCGCAAAACATCATCGTGGGCAACACCGTGATGTACGGTGCAACCAGTGGTGAGACCTTCTTTGCAGGCGTCGCTGGTGAGCGCTTTGCGGTGCGTTTGTCGGGCGCCACGGCGGTGGTCGAAGGTACCGGCGACCATGGTTGCGAATACATGACCGGCGGCACCGTGGCGGTGCTGGGCAAGACCGGCCGCAACTTCGGCGCCGGTATGAGCGGAGGCGTGGCCTATGTCTACGACGAGGACGGTGAATTTGCTTCACGTTGCAATACCGCCATGGTCAGCATTGAAAAAGTGTTGACGGTGGCTGAGCAAGAGGCGCAAGTCGACCGAAACATTTGGCATCGTGACCAAGCCGACGAAGCGCAATTGAAAAAATTGTTGGAAGACCACCACAAATGGACAGGCAGCCAACGTGCGCGTGAGTTGCTCGACAACTGGGCCACGGCACGCACCAAGTTCGCCAAGGTGTTCCCCAATGAATACAAGCGCGCTCTTGGCGAAATCAACGCCCGCAAATCAGCCAAGGCCCAAAAGCCTGTCGCGGCCTGAGCCGAACGTCAAGATTGAAGGAAGAAGATCATGGGAAAAATCACAGGCTTCATGGAGTTTGAGCGCATCGAAGAGGGCTACAAGCCGGTCACCGAGCGCCTGAAGCATTACAACGAGTTCGTGGTCGGTTTGACCGAAGAGCAATCCAAAAAGCAATCGGCCCGCTGCATGGACTGCGGCACGCCGTTTTGCAACAACGGTTGCCCCGTTAACAACATCATTCCAGACTTCAACGACTTGGTGTACCAAGGCGACTGGAAAAATGCCATCGAAGTGCTGCACTCGACCAACAACTTCCCCGAGTTCACGGGTCGCATCTGCCCCGCGCCTTGCGAGGCAGCTTGTGTGGTCAACGTGAACAACGACCCGGTGGGCATCAAGTCGATCGAGCACGCCATCATCGACCGCGCTTGGCAAGAGGGCTGGGTGACACCGCGTCCGGCCAAAATCAAGACCGGGAAAAAAGTCGCTGTGATCGGTGCGGGGCCTGCTGGCCTGGCGGCTGCGCAGCAACTGGCCCGCGTCGGACACGACGTGACCCTGTTCGAAAAGAACGACCGCGTGGGGGGCTTGCTGCGTTACGGCATCCCTGACTTCAAGATGGAAAAGTCCCACATTGACCGCCGCGTCGAACAGTTGAAGGCCGAAGGCGTGACCATCCGCACCAGCACCTTGGTGGGGGAGTGGCCGAAAGACTCTAAAGTCACCAACTGGGCGAAAGAAACCATCAGCGCCGAACAGCTCAAGAAAGACTTCGATGCCGTTTTGCTGACCGGTGGCTCTGAGCAGTCACGCGACCTGCCGGTGCCCGGCCGTGATTTGGACGGCATCCACTTTGCGATGGAATTTTTGCCCCAGCAAAACAAGGTCAACGCTGGCGACAAGCTCAAGGGCCAGCTGCGTGCCGATGGCAAAAACGTGATCGTGATTGGCGGCGGTGACACAGGCTCAGATTGCGTGGGCACGTCTAACCGTCACGGTGCCATCAGCGTGACCCAGTTCGAGGTGATGCCCGAGCCACCCAAAGAAGAAAATCGTCCATTGACATGGCCCTATTGGCCCATGAAGTTGCGCACATCTTCTTCTCACGAAGAAGGCTGCACCCGTGAATTTGCGATTTCAACCAAAGAGTTTTTGGGCGAAAAAGGCAAAGTGACCGGATTGAAGACCGTCCATGTGGAGTTCAAAGACGGCAAGATGGTCGAGGTGCCGGGCACCGAGAAAGAATACAAGGCCGATTTGGTCTTGTTGGCGATGGGTTTTGTGAACCCTGTGGCCACGGTCTTGGAAGCTTTTGGTGTGGCCAAAGATGCCCGCGGCAATGCCAAGGCCACGACCGATTTCACCGGCGGCTATGCCACCAATGTGGACAAAGTGTTTGCTGCGGGTGACATGCGCCGCGGCCAGTCTTTGGTCGTCTGGGCTATTCGTGAAGGCCGTCAAGCCGCCCGTGCTGTGGACGAATATTTGATGGGCAAAAGCGATTTGCCTCGTTGAAAATATTGGCCTTCTGGGTAAAATGCCTAGAATACCAAGGTTTACAGTCTGTTGACCCGCGTGTCATCACCTCTCAAGAGCCGGATTTTCCGGCTCTTGTCATTTCATGAACAGCCCTTCACTGCCACCGCTCGTCGAATTGCGTGACCTGACCTTCGGGTACGGTGATCGCGTCATTTTGAAGCACCTCAGCTTCAACGTGCCGCGTGGCCAAGTCACGGCTTTGATGGGCGTTTCAGGCGGTGGCAAAACCACGGTGCTGCGCTTGATGGGCGGTCAAATTCGGGCCAGCCAAGGCCAATTGCTGTTTGACGGCCAAGATGTCACCACCCTGCAACAAGATGCGCTTTACGCGGCGCGCCGGCGCATGGGCATGTTGTTTCAGTTTGGCGCTTTGTTCACCGACATGAGCGTTTTCGACAACGTGGCCTTTCCCTTGCGAGAGCACACCGCACTGTCTGAAGCCTTGATACGAGATATCGTCTTGATGAAACTCGATGCCGTGGGTTTGCGCGGCGCACGCGATTTGTTGCCCTCCGAAATTTCGGGCGGCATGAGCCGGCGCGTGGCATTGGCCCGCGCCATTGCCTTAGACCCCGACCTCATCATGTATGACGAGCCGTTTGCCGGACTCGACCCGATTTCACTCGGCACTGCAGCGCGATTGATCCGACGCTTGAACGACAGCTTGGGCATCACCAGCGTGGTGGTTTCGCACGATGTGAACGAGACGTTTGAAATCGCAGACCATGTGGTCATTCTGGCCAATGGAGGGGTTGCAGCGCAAGGCACCCCCGCCGAATTGCGTGCCAGTTCAGACCCCTTGATTCACCAATTTGTTCATGGTCTGAGTGACGGGCCGGTGCCCTTTCACTATCCTGCCCCTTCCGTTGCGGAAGATTACGAACGGAGGCCGGCATGAGCCCCACCCATTGGCTGGGCACTGTGGGTGCTTACACGCGGCAGGTGTTGTCGGACTGGGGTTATGCCGCGCGCTTGTTTTGGAAATTATTCAGCTTGTCGGGCGCGGTCCTGAAAAGGTTTGGTTTGGTGCGAGACCAAGTGCATTTCTTGGGCAATTATTCGTTGGCCATCATCGCCGTGTCCGGTTTGTTTGTGGGTTTTGTTTTGAGCTTGCAGGGCTACTACACCTTGCAGCGTTATGGTTCCGCCGAGGCGCTGGGTTTGCTGGTGGCGCTCAGCTTGGTGCGTGAATTGGGGCCCGTCGTCTCGGCTTTGCTTTTTGCGGGACGGGCGGGCGCATCGCTCACCGCAGAGATTGGTCTCATGCGTGCGGGGGAGCAGCTCACGGCGCTCGAGATGATGGCGGTGGATCCGATTCAACGCATCTTGGCGCCCCGTTTTTGGGGCGGCATCATCGCCTTGCCCTTGTTGGCGGCGGTCTTCAGTGCAGTGGGTATTTTGGGCGGTTATGGTGTTGGGGTCTTGCTGATTGGCGTGGACGCAGGGTCGTTCTGGAGCCAGATGCAAGGCGGCGTTGATGTGTTCAAAGATGTGGGCAACGGCATCATCAAAAGCGTGGTCTTCGCCATT
>JACCEE010349216.1_pt1 | contig 10501 bp, 6 predicted proteins | sample 7449931 | NCBI WGS metagenome assembly JACCEE01 (sample SAMN15323457, study PRJNA562643) | freshwater metagenome | isolation source: river surface water | place: USA:Blue River Watershed | collected 2017-08-19 | reverse complement strand
GTCTGGATGGACTCGAAAGGTGGATACGTCCTTGCGGCCGAGTGTTTCCTGGGATGGTCGGAACTGGCGTACGGTGGATCTCGACGCCGGACGGACCGTGCTGGAAGTCCCTCTGGCGGTGGACACGGTCCACGTGAGGGTCGAGGGATCCAAACGGATGGTGGGTGCCCTGCTGCATCGCTCCGGCCGCATCGCTTTCCGTGGAGGTCGGCCTTCGGGGGGATTGTCCCTGGACGTCCTGCATATGCCGGATTCCGTCCTGCGGGAAGGACAGGAGGATTCCGTGGTCTTCCTGGCGCGCAATGGCACATCCTCGATCCAAGACGACGTGGCGGCGACCCTGTGGCTGCCTGGAGGTTGGCAGGTTCCTCTCGATGCGACGGAGGGCTTGCGTGCAAAGTTCCGCGAGGCGGACATACGTTCTGATCGCGTGGTGATGCATTTCCGTCTCGCCGTCGGGCAGGCTCGACGGATCGTCCTCCCGGTGTTCGCCCGCAACGCGGGGAACTACCGAGGTGCGGCCCTCCATCTCGAAGCCCTCTACGACGCTTCCCTCTACGACGCCTGGGAAGGTGGGCGCGTCCGTGTGGAGACTGCGGCGCCCTGATCGACCGGCGCGGGATCGGATCAGCGCAAGTCGGGTCCGATCGGAAGCACCTGGACGGCGCCCTCGAACCGCAGGACCAGCCAGCCACCACCACCCGAGGCGGGCAGCAAGTGCGATCCTGCTGACAATTTCCGGCTCCAGATCTCGCGGCCGCGAAGGTTGACGATCCGGGCGTCGGCCGCCTCTCCGTCGGCGATCCTCACCGACAAGCCCCGTGCCGAGCGATCCAGCCTGGCGCCAAAGCGCTTTGGAATGGAGGGTGCCGCGGAATTCGCGGTCCAACCCATGGTCGACCGCAGATAGTTTGCCAATTCCTGTCCGTTCAGCGAAGCCTGGGCGAGGTTGGGGTGGTAGTCGGCCCCGTATCCCAGGTTGCCTTGCGGCGCGAGGCTCAGGTGGGTGGCCGCGATTCCTCGCCTTCCGACCTCCGCGACGACGTTGTCCAGATGCCGTTTGAGCTTGGACAGGGCGTTCACTCCCGCCGGATACCCGTCGGAGAGCATGGGACCGTCGACCAGGACGAACCTTGCCTGCGGATACCCGGCATGGAGGCTGTCAACGAAGGCTGCGTAGGTGCGGTGGAACTTCGTGGAATCCGGCGCGACATGCGAGAAGTCGTTGGTGCCCAGATCGATCACCACGACCTGAGGTGTCCAGACGGATAAGTCCCAGAGATGCTTCGCGTCGCCCGCGAGGATCCGCCTGTACAGCATGGGAAGGGTCGGGTTCAGAGTGTCGCGTCCGTAGTTCTGGACCACGCCCTTTCCCGACCAGCAGACCGTTCGGCGTTCGGCTCCGAGCGATTCGGCGGCCTGTGCCGCGAACGTGCGGGATTCGTCCTCGGTCTTCACGGAGAACGGGTTGGAAGCCGCCGAATCGAGGATGCCGTATCCGCAGGTGATGGAATTTCCGTAGAATTCGATTCGGCGAGATGGCGCCGCGGGAAGCGTGGCGGGGCTTCCCTCGATCCGGAATCCGCGGAGCCGCGATGTGCAGTTCTGCGCTTCGGTCTTTTGACGGATTTCGACGTAGTGGGTCCCGGAAGCGAGCCCGTTGGCCAGGACGTGCAGGGTGTCGGAGTTGGAGGTCAGGTCCAGAGGGGCGCGTTCGACGCCGTCGACCACGACGCGGAAGATGCCGCCGCGCCCCTGCAGGTGCACCGAGCACGAGGTGCCGGTGAAGGATACCGCGGCTCCCGATCCGGACCAGCTCCATTGCGGGGATCCAGGGCTCTCCTCGTAGGTCCGCCCGAGGATGCGCACGGAAGGTGAAGAAGGGGCGACCAGGATCGGGGCGGCGCTGGCGATTCCCGAGAGCACCAAAGACAGCGAGAGGAGGTTCCGGTGCATGGTTGGGTATCCTGTGCCTGAAGGATGGAATCGCCGCTGGTCTTTTCCGGACGCTCGGCCGGTGAAAGTTATGTCCGCCGAAGAACATGCGTCGATCGAAGGAATCGGAATCCGTGCAGTGCACTGATCGGTCGATGTGCTTGTCCCTGTGCGCGGACAACCAGGAGCATGCGGGCGGTGGGCGGTCCGGGGCTCGGCGGAGCGATCCGCAAAGGGGCTTGGCGATAGAAACCGCCACGAGGTCGTTCATGTCCGGTTCCTGAAACTCCGGATCTATGGGCGCTGCTTTGGGGTGGGGCTTCGATGGGTTTCCGGGCGTGGATGAATCGGCTTGCATCCCGCGATTTGCTATCGGAAGAATGATCCCATCCTGACGGCGCTTGCGATCGCCGTTCGGATCGAGAATTCCTCCGAGGTGCACATGCATGAAAGAACGCGCAAAGACGGAATATGTCTGATTTTGCTTGCCGTCGTTTCTGCTTCGTTCGGATTCGTCCCGCAGGCGCCGGCCGATCCGAGCGACGTGGAGGCGGCGAAGGGTGCCGAAGGAAAGGCGCTTCCTGTCGTCGCCGTGCTTCCATTCCTTGGGAAGGATGCCTCCCCCCAACAGTCGGCGAGGCTGACGCGTTGCTTCGCTCTGGGCGTTTTCGACAGCGACAGCTTCGACGTCGTCGAACAGCGCAAGATGAGCCGGGCTTCCAGGGAGCCCGGCTTCCCAAGGTTGGATTCATGTGCTGGCGAGGGATGCGTCGTTCAGGTCGGGAAAGCGCTGGGTGCGGACCAAGTGTTCAGCGGCCAGATCGAACGGAGCGGGGAGGTCTGGACCATCGCCCTGCATCGTCTGGAGGTAGGAACGGGGATGTTCGCGTCGAACCGCACCCTCGACGTCCATGGAAGATTCGACGACGTCCTCGAACTCGGGTGCAAGGAGCTCGTCGCTTTCGCGTTGGATGGATCCGGGAAGCGCGATGGACACAAGGCCGTCTCCGCCGCGCATCCGAAGGTGTGGCCGTGGGTCGTGGGTGGATTGGCCGTCGCGGGAGGCGTGGCGACGACGATTTTCGTCTTGTCCGGATCGGACAGCCACGATCGTGGACGATCCGACGCGGGGACGTCCCCGCAGATGGTGCTCAGGTGGTGACCATGAAAAACGGAAGAATCTCCTGGGTCCTTTGGGTCCTCCCGATCCTGTCCTGCGACGTGTCCCAGTCCACGAACGACGGAAACCGTCGCAAGGAAACGATCGTCGCTCCCCGGATCACGCCCGAGGGGATCAAGCTGGCTCCGGTGGACTCCGTGAGGATCACGGTGGAATCGGCGGATTCGGGCGCGAAGACATACCTGGCGAAGTCGGTTGCCTGGAACACGCATTGCGACACCATCAGAGGCATTCCCACCGGGGAGAGCTTGCTCGTGTCAATCTCCGGGATCAAGGTGCAGGCCGATTCATCCGTGGCGGTGTGGTGGTCGGGTCGGGCTGCGGCTCGATTCCCGGACGGCGGCACCGTCGATTTCCACCTGCTCGACATTCCCGTCAAAAAATGGGATACCGCCGCTCCCGCGATCGTTTCGCGAATCGGCGACACCGTGGAGGCCACCGACAGCGAGGTTCGACTGAGGTGGAAGCTTCGCGAGGACAGCGTGTTCACCGCATCGGTCGACGGCGACAGCCTCGCTCCGGTCGGAGATTCGGTCGTCTGGACGGCGAACTGGGCGAATGGTCGGAATCGGTCCGTGGTGGCATGGTTCAGGGACAAGACGGGGAACCTCCGACGAGATTCCGTCGAGCTGGTTCGAAGGAATCGGGTTTCCGCGCCTTCGGTCTCCGTCGCGGGTGGCGAGTATTTCGACACGGTCCGTGTCGCGCTCTCGGATACGACTCCTCTCGCATCCATCCTGTACAGCTTGGACGGGGGCTCGAGCTGGCTCGCCTACCGCGACCCCATTCCGCTGGGAAAGCCGGTGGCGCTTTTCGCGAAGGCGGTCAAGGATGGTTGGACATCGAGTTCCATCTCGGAGTCGGAATACGTCATCCACGCCGCCGCCCCGCGATTCGAATCCATCGTCCGAACACAGGCCCAGGACGCGCAGGTGCTCCGTCTGTCCACCACCACGCCAGGAGCGACGATCGAGTTCGCCTTGGATTCCGAGGACGCCTGGCGACCGTACGCGGATTCGATCGTTGTCACGAAATCCGCCACCATCCATGCGCGCTCCAGGCGATACGGTTTGGCGACCAGCGACACCGTGTCGCGCGTGCTCGGATTGACGGTTTCCCCACCGGTGTTTCTCGTGCCGTCCGGAACGCGTTCATGGGATCGGTTGTCGCTTGGGTTGTCGAGCGCCACGATCGGCGCGAGGATCCAGTATTCGTTCGATTCCTCCTGGTGGATGGATTACCGCGACTCCATCGAAATCGGAAGCGACGTGTCGGTCTGGGCGCGTGCCCTCAAGGACGGGTTGTCGCCGAGTCCGGTGGCGTCGGCGTCGTACTTCGTGGAAGTCGCGGCTCCGACATTTTCCGTTCCGGATGGAACGTCATCCTTCGATCTTCTCGCCGTCCACCTCGCCTGCGCCACGCCCGGAGCGCGCATCGAATACTCGTTGGACAGCGGCTCGACCTGGCTGGCCTACGTGGACTCCATCGTGGTGGGGAACAGCGTGCGGATTCTGGCGCGAGCGACGAAGCCAGGTGTGGCCGCCAGCGAGACGGGGATTTCGACCTATCACGTGAAAATTCCGGCACCATCGTTTTCCGTGCTGCCCGGAACCACTTGGAACGACTTGCTGACCGTGCGGATCGCCTGTCCCACTCCGGGGGCCACGATCCTGTATTCCACCGACAGGTCGCATTGGGGCGAATACCGGGATTCCCTCGTCCTGGGAGCGTTCACGATCCTTCAGGCGAAAGCCATGAAACCCGGAATGGCGACGAGTCCCGTGGCGAATGCCAGCTACAAGGTCGGCATGGCGCCTCCCGAATTCTTCCCATACGACGGTACGCGATCTTCGGATATCATGAAAGTCGCCGTCAAGAGTTCGACTCCCGGCTCGAGTTGCGAGTATTCCTTGGATTCGGGGACGACCTGGCTGGCCTACCGGGATTCGATCGCGATCGGGACTTCGATCGTCCTGATGGCCCGTACCACGAAGGCGGGGCTCGATCCCAGCGATCCTTCGATAGCGGGATACGTCGTGTCTTTGCCACCTCCGACATTTTCCGTCGCCTCGCGGACTTCCTGGAACGATCTGCTCGCCTTGAAGATCGCGACTCCGATACCCGGAGCTTCCGTCCAATTCTCCCTGGATTCCATGGACGAGAAGGTTTGGTCGGATTACCGGGATTCGATTGTTCTGGGAAGCGGCGCCAAGGTGTGGGCGAGGGTCGTCAAGCCTGGAATGGATCCGGGACGGGTCGGCATGGCCGAATACACCGTCCAGGCGTCTCCGCCCAAGTTCGACGTCGCCGACGGAACGAATTCCAATGACGTCATTGTCGTCCGTTTCTCGAGCGAGACTCCGGGGGCGTTGTACGACTGTTCCCTGGACACGGCCCGGACATGGCGCCACTGCGCGGATACGGTGGCGATCGAAAGGACAGGGACCCTGATCGCGAAGGCGTACAAGCCAGGATTGGCCGCCAGCCACATGGTTGCCGCGAACTATGTCGTTGGGATCGCGGATCCCGTCTTTTCGGTCCCGGGAGGGACGAGCAGGAACGATTTCCTGGCGTTGAAGATCATGTGCGCCACGCCGGGCGCGAAGATCCAATATTCGACGGACAATGTCCGTTGGGTGGATTATTCCGACTCCATCGTCCTGGGGGCCTCCACCAGCGTCTGGGCCCGGGCGATGAAGGCGGGAATGGCGGCGGGAAAGATCGTTTCGGCGAAATACTGGGTGCAGACGGCCGCGCCGACATTTTCCGTCAACAGCGGAACCCGTTCGCGCGATCCGTTCGCCGTTCGGGTCGCGAGCGCCACGCCTGGCGCCTTCCTGGAGTACTCGCTGGACAGCGGCTCGACCTGGATCGCCTACAAGGATTCGATCCTGCTCGGCAGGAGCGTCGACTTGGTGGCGCGCGCCTCCAAGCCGGGACTGGCTCCGAGCGCGCAGGCCGCCGCGACGTACGATTTCGCCATCGGACTTCCGGAATTTTCCGTGCTTTCGGGAACGAGCAGCTTCGATCTGCTGACGGTGAGGCTGTCGAGCGCCACCCCCGGCGCCAGTTTCCAGTATTCGACGGACGGATACCAGTGGTCCGAATACCGCGATTCCCTGGTTCTGGGGGAGTCGGTGGTCCTGAGGGCGCGATCGGCCAAGCCGGGCATGGATCCGAGTTCGGAAGTCGCGGCTTCCTACGTCGTGAAGGCCGCTATCCCGACGTTTTCCGTCAACGATGGATTCGGTTCGGCGTCGCCGATTTCCGTTCGACTCTCGAGCGCCACTGCGGGTGCGCTGTTCGAATATTCCGAGGACACCGGCAAGACATGGGGCGTCTACCGCGATTCGATCCGTGTTTGCCGACGTCTCGCCCTGCAGGCCAGGGCCTACAAGCCCGGCCTGGCGTTCAGCGACGTCGGGTATTCGTCCTACAACGTCATGATTTCGGCGCCGACATTTTCCGTGCCATCGGGAACCGTCGGCACGGACCGGATCGTGGTGCGGATTTCGAGTTCGACGGAGGGCGCGAAGGTCCAGTACTCCGACGACAGCCTGGCGTGGAAGGACTATTCGGATTCGCTGATCGTCGATTCTTCCGCCGATGTGTGGGCGCGAGCGACAAGAAACGACATGGGAACGAGCGAAGTCGCCAAGGCCGTCTACACGATTGTTCCGCAGGCTGCGGAAATCGCCAGTTCGAAACCTCCCGAGGCCGTATCGTCCACTGCGCCGTGACGATGTCGCGGTCTTTGGGAGCGAATTCAGGTCGTTGAAGACGACCGTCTCGCCCGGTTTCTGTCGGGCGAGCGTTCTCGGAAACCGGCCAGGACGAGTGAACGCCCCGGGGCGTCAGTTCTTGCCGCGCGGCGCGAACACCAGAGAGGCGACGATGGACAGGACCAGGATCCCGAAGATGATCCCCAGCGACAAGGCGATGGGGAACTTGCCCCCGAAGGCGTCGTTGAGCCAGACCATCTTGAGGCCCACGAAGACCAGGATGAAGGAAAGGCCTGTCTTGAGGTGGTGGAACCTGTCCATGATCCCCGCCAGCAGGAAGTACATGGCGCGCAGGCCCAGGATCGCGAAGATGTTCGAGGTGAACACGATCAGCGGTTCCTTGGTGAGCGCGAAGATGGCCGGGACCGAATCGATCGCGAAGACGATGTCCGAGATTTCGATGAACGCCAGGCACACGAACAGCGGCGTGGCCCAGACGCGGCCGTCGATGCGCGCGAAGAAGTTCTGGCCGTGGAATTCCGAAGTCACCGGCATGAACTTGCGCAACAGGCGGATCAACGGATTCTTGTCGGGTTCGATCTTCGAATCGTCGGCGAACAGCATCTTGACGCCTGTGAAGATCAGGAAGGCCCCTGCGACCAGGATCACCCAGTGGTACTGCAGCAGGATGGCGCCCAGCGAGATGAAGATGGCCCGGAACACCAGGGCTCCAAGGATCCCGTAGAACAGCACCCGGTGCTGGTACGCTGCCGGAATCCGGAAATAGGCGAAGACCATCGCGATCACGAAGATGTTGTCGACCGCCAGGGCTTTTTCCACCACGTAGCCCGCCAGATACTCCAGCCCCACCTGGTTCGCCGCGGCCACGGCGTCGAACCCGGGAACCAGGAGTTCCATCCCGGAACGGGGCAACTGCCAGAGTGCGTACTGCCACAGGCCCACGCCGAACAACAGCCCCAACGAGATCCAGACCGCACTCCAGATCAGCGACTCCTTGACCGAGACTTCATGCGAATCGCGGTGGAAGACTCCGAGGTCCAACGCGAGCAGTCCCACGATGAACGCGGTGAATCCAGCATAGAACCACCAGTACTGGGCGAAGGGGAAGAGGAGCGGCGTTTCCATGGTCGATTCCCTGTCTGAAGCTTGTTGGGATGATTTCTCAACAAGCTATCATGGAACGCTCGGAGCGCCCACGGCGATGTGGGATCGCGCCTCGATTCAGCTCGCCAGCTTTCCCAGCTCGCGCAACTTGGATGCCCATTTCGGAGACAGCGGAGTCCCGCAGCTCAGGCGCAGGCAATCGCGATACCTTCCTCGATGCGCGGAAAAGATCGGGCCAGGAAGGAACCCGATCCCGTGTTCCAAGGCGGTTTCGAAGAGCTCCAGCGAATCCAGGCCCGGAACCTGGATCCAGACGAAAAACCCGCCCTGCGGATCGGAGATGCGGGTGCGCTCGGGGAACGATTCGGCCACCACGTTCTTGACCTGCTGGACCTGGGCACGCAGGATCGAGCGGAATCCGCGCAGATGCCGGACGCAACCCGCCGATCCCAGGTATCCGGCCAGGGCTTGCTGGGTCGCGACGGGGCCTCCCAAGGTGCGATTCGATTTCAACTGCACGACACGTTCCGTCAAGCGGCCGGGTGCCATCCATCCGATGCGAAGACCGGGAGAAATCACCTTGCTGGCCGACGAGCAGTGGATCACGCCCTCGGGCCACAGCCCGGCAAGGGCGGGAAAGGACGTGTTCCCGAACAGGCATGCCGAATAGACGGAATCTTCCACCAAGGTCAGGTTCCGTTCGCGGGAAATCGCGACCAGACGTTCGCGCGACGGGAGATCCATGCAGGCCCCGGTGGGATTCTGGACATCGGGGGATACGACCAGGGCCTTGATCGGGTGTCGATCCAGCGCGTCTTCCAGCAGGTCGATCCGGATTCCGGTGGAAGGATCGACGGGAATCTCCACGATCCTTCGTCCCATGCTTTCCAGGAGGGCGATCAGCCCGAAGAAGGCGGGCGATTCGATCGCCACCACGTCGTCGGGCCCTGTCGACGCTTCGATGGCCAGCGAGAGGGCTTCCATGCATCCGTTGGAGATCACCAGGTCGTCGGCGCCCACCTCGATCCCTTGCTGCGAAAGCGATCGCGACAGTTCCCGACGGAGGGAGAGCGATCCGGCGGCCGGAGAATAGCTCGCCAGGAGTTCGGAACCTCCGGCGAGTGCGGTGCGCAGGTTCCTGGCCAGCGGGGCGAGAGGGAGCAGGGACGGGTGGGGGATCGCGCCGTGGAAAGGCGCCAGCGACGGATCCTGTCCCATTTCCAGGACGCGTCGGACGAGCCCGTGCGACCGGCTGCGGACCACCTCGAGCGAACGGGACGTCTGTCGGAACCCCGATGTCCCCGGCGGTCGTTGCGCGCGGACGAAATGGCCCGATCGCTCCACCGACAGGATCCGTCCAGAAGCCGACAGCACGGCGATCGCGGCGACGGCGGTGGAGATCGAACAGCCTTCGTCGCGGGCGATCCGACGCACGGAGGGCAGCTTGGATCCGGGAGGATGGATCCCGTGGTCGATCCGCGTCGCGATCCGGGACGCGATGGCTTCCGTCTTGGTCGGTTCGGTGGTCATCGTGGATGGGAACGATAATCGAACACGGAACATCTGTATTGGTCGAATTTCAAGAATCTGTATCTGTTTGGATCATGGCATCCGGGATGATCTTTGGACTGCGCGCTTGTGCAGGTCGGGTCGCCTGCGAAGCCAAGAAGGAGGCTGTGTTCGATGGAGATCAGGCAATGGGTGGTGAACGCGTTCAGCCACAAGAGCTTCGGCGGGAATCCGGCGGCGGTGTGTCTCTTGGAAGATTGGATCGAGGAGGCCGCGATGCGTTCGATCGCGGCGCAGAACCGGTATTCCGAGACGGCGTTCGTGGTGCCGACGGCCGATGGATGGAACCTGAGGTGGTTCACCCCGGCCTGTGAGGTGGACTTGTGCGGCCATGCTCGGGTGGGCATCGGGGGCCGGGCGGTGCTATACTCGCGAGGAACCGTGCAATTGGACTGACGCCGCGCACAGGACGAAAGGTGGGAACCCGACATGGATCGCAATGGTTTTGAACGCATGTACGATTTCTACGAAGACCTGGCCTACGATTACCTGCGCAAGGCTCGGCACCAGATTCCGGGGTACGAAACTCTGTTCCGGATGGCGGATTGCCTCCTGGCTCGGGAACTCTTGGACTTCGCCGAAGTCCTGGTGGTGGGCGGTGGCGGTGGCCAGGAAATCTGTTCGATCGGCCTCGACAAGGATTGGCACATGACCGTGGTGGATCCGTCGGAGCAGATGTGCCTGGCTGCCAAGGCCCGGGCCGAAGATGCGGGGGTCGCGAAGCGTTGCGAGATCCGGAAGGGAACGGTTTCGGATCTACCCGACACAGCCAAGTTCGATGCCGCGACGTGCATCCTGGTCATGCATTTTCTGTCTAAAGAACGACAGGCGGCTCTTCTCGAGGCGATTTCCCGGCGGCTGAAGCCGGGAGCGCTGCTGGTTGCGGCGCATCTGGTGGCTCGCGACGATCCGGACGAACACCGGTGGATGATGGATTTCTGGAGCGACACCTTGGTGCGCCTGGGCGAAG